>Ga0209572_1001945_pt1 | contig 11277 bp, 7 predicted proteins | sample EBPBio232012_DNA_FD_185867 | JGI IMG/M metagenome (GOLD analysis project Ga0209572, IMG submission 185867) | Wastewater treatment Type I Accumulibacter community from EBPR Bioreactor in Madison, WI, USA - Reactor 1_1/23/2012_ DNA (SPAdes)... | ecosystem: Engineered > Bioreactor > EBPR >...
AATCAACGTCTCGACACAGGCCAGCCGTCATTCGGTAGCGTCGATGAAGCGCGAGATGCTGCCCTTGCTGAAAGACGCCGCGCGCGACATCGAAAACTACTTCGTCGTGCAATAGTCAGGCAGCTCGCCCGGCCTCACGATCGATCGCTGCTCGTACGCCTTCGGCCAGCATCGTTTCAAGCCGCGTCTTCACCGCATCGCGCCACTGCGGCGCGCCAGAAAGCTCGTCAGGGAACAGCCCAGGCAGCGCCAGCAACCGATCGACAATCGAACCGGCATCGCGTCCCGCCCCATCAAGCAGGGCGACAATTTCAGCCTCGCGCGGATCGCGCAGCGCATATGTCTGGCCGGTCTCGTCCATGCCTAAACAATACCGCATCCAGGCGGCGACAGCGAAGGCATAGGCGTCCAGCGAACCGCCGGCGCGCAGTGTGGCAATTGCGGGTTCGATCAATCGCTGGGGCAATTTTTGCGTGCCGTCCATGGCGATCTGGTAGGTCATATGGGCAATGGCCGGATTGGCGAATCGTGCCTGCAGATCGGCCCCATATTGGGCAAGCTCAACACCCGGCACCGGATCAAGCGTAGCGACGGCAGCTTTCATATGCCTTGCAACCAACGCCGCCAGCGCGGCATCGCCCATCACGTCGCGCACATATTTGTGGCCGGCGAGAAAGCCTGAATAGGCGAGCATCGAATGAGCGCCGTTGAGCATGCGCAGCTTCATCTTTTCGTAGGGCGCGACGTTTTCGGCAAAGATCACACCGCCGGCTTCCCAGTTCGGCCGCCCGGCCGTGAAATCATCTTCCACCACCCATTGCGTGAAGGGCTCGGTCTCGACCGCTGCCTGATCTTCATAGCCGGTCAGCCGCGCCGCCTCGGCATAGGTTTCCGGCGTCGAGGCCGGCGTGATGCGGTCGACCATAGTCGACGGGAAAGAAACATTGGCGCGGATATGCGCCGCCAGATCGGGATCAACCAGATCGGCAAATTCGGTGACCAGCCGCTGCACAACCTTGCCATTGTGTGGAAGGTTGTCGCAGCAGAGCACGGTGAATGGCGGCAGACCGCGCTCGCGCCGCTGCCGCAGCGCCTCGACCATATAGCCCACCGCACCCGTTGGATTGCGCGGATTGCCAAGATCGCCAGCAATCGATGGGTGACTTCGGTCGAGCCCTCCGGACTTGGCGTCGACACCATAGCCTTTTTCGGTGATCGTCAGACTGACAATTTTCGTCTCCGGTGCAGTCAACGCATCCAGCACCGCCTGCGGCTCGCGTGGAGAAACCATCACCTTGCGAATGGACCCGACGACACGCGGCGCAACACCGTCCGGCCCGCGCACCATCAGCGTGTAAAGCCCGTCCTGCGGATTGAGTTGGTCCGCGACATCGCCTGAGCGCAATGACACGCCCGTGATCATCCAGTCGCCGCCCGATGCCGCCAGCGCATCATCGGTCGCAACCGCCTGATGTGCCTTGTGAAACGCGCCGGTGCCCAAATGCACGATGCCGGACTTGAGCACACCACGATCATAGGAAGGGCGCGCGACGGCTGCTGGAAGCCTGGACGATGATGAAAGACGGGTCATCTGAAACGTCCTTGGCTTCGCCCGCACCGACCCCCCTCTGTCCTGCCGGACATCTCCCCCTCAAGGGGAGAGATTGGCTGGGGCGATGAAGCGCATGATCTCCCCCCTTGAGGGGGAGATGTCCGGCAGGACAGAGGGGGGTCGTTTGAGATTGAAAACAAGGTCGGCACGGTCACACACCTGCCGCAGGATGCTGAAGGGCCACCATCACGCCCCGCAGTTCCGCCAGTCCCTTGAGACGGCCGATTGCGGGATAGCCAGGCTGTGCACCGCGTTTCAGATCGTCGAGAATGTCCTGGCCGTGGTCGGGCCGCATCGGAATTTCGGCGTCGTTGCGTCCGGCGGCCCGGCGACGCTTTTCCTCTGCCAGGAGTGCTGCCACCACAGCCACCATGTCGGTCTGGCCAGAAAGATGTTCGTCCTCGAAGAACGAGCACGGCACCTCTTCGGTGTCGCGGCGCACATTGCGCAGGTGGACGAAATGAATGCGATCGGCGAGATTGCGTGCCATTGCCGCGCAATCATTGTCGGGCCGTGCGCCCAGCGACCCGGTGCAGAACGTCACGCCATTGGCAGGCAGGTCGACCGCGTCCAGCACCGCGCGATAATGCGCCTCGGTCGACATGATGCGTGGCAGGCCGAGCAGCGGAAACGGCGGATCGTCGGGGTGGCAGCAAAGCCGCAATCCCAGTTCCTGCGTCACCGGCGCAACTTCTGACAGAAAATCGATCAGGTTCTGCTGCAACTGTTCAGGCGAGACGTTGTCATAGGTCGCAAGATGCGCGGCCAGTTCCGGCAGCGACCAGCTTTCAACTGAACCGGGCAGGCCTGCTGTCACATTGGCCGCCAGTTGCTTCTTGCGCTCCTCGGTCATGCCAGTGAACCGCTTTGCCGCTTCCTCGACGATCTGCGCCGGAAACCGCTCCGCAGCACCCCTGCGTTTCAGGATATGAATGTCGAACGCGGCGAAATCAGCCAGGTCGAAGCGCATCGCCCTGCCGCCATGCGCCACGCGCCAGGCAAGGTCGGTGCGCGTCCAGTCAAGCACCGGCATGAAGTTGTAGCAGACCACCTCGATGCCCGCCCGCGCCAGATTTTCCAGGCTGCGCTTGTAGTGCTGGATATGCAGTTTCCAGTCGCCGGTCTGGGTTTTGATCGCCTCGGAAACCGGCAGGCTTTCCACCACTTCCCATTTCAGGCCACTGACCGAACCGTCCGGCAGAAACGCGACTTCGCGCTGGCGCTTTTCAATTTCTTCCGGCGCCCAGATATCGCCGGTCGGCACATGATGCAGCGCAGTGACGATGCCTTCGACGCCCGCCTGACGCGCGTCCTCAACGGTCACCCTGTCTTTGGGACCAAACCACCGCCACGTCTGCCGCATTGGATTTTCCTCCGTCGCGCAAACTTGTATGGTAGTTTGCAGAAACGGGCAAGCGACCTCGAAAAGCTTTTCGTGGAATAGGGAAAGTTGCCGTTCAGGACACGTCCCGGATGGCGGGATAGAGTTTTCGCCAGCGTGTCCACGCCGCCTCATATTGAGACGCAAGCCTGGCATCCGGCTCGATCGTCGCCGATGTTTCGGGTGGGGTGCAGATGGCGAGCGGATCAGCGCTGGTCGCGGCAATCAGGCCAAGCCGCGCTGCACCAAAGGCTGCGCCGAAATCTCCATCGGCTGGAATATCAACCGCAACACCAAGCGTGTTGGCGATCGTCTTCAACCAGAAGAATGATCGCGATCCGCCGCCGATCGCAGTAACTCGCTGCAATTGCGTGCCGGCGCTGCGCAACGCCTCCAGATTGTCGCGCAGGGCAAAGGTCACGCCCTCGACAACCGCCTGCGTCAGCTCTCTTTGCCCGGCTTCATGGCCCAGACCACCAAATACGCCCCGCATTGTCGCATCATTGTGCGGCGTCCGCTCGCCCGACAGATAGGGCAGGAAGGAAATTTTGCCGGGGCCGGTGACTTGATCTCCCAGCAGCCCCGCCAACTCGCCCGCCGGGCGGCCGGCAATGTTGGCAAGCCAGTTGAGCGAATCTGTCGCCGACAGGATGACGCCCATCTGGTGCCAGGTGTCGGGCAGCGCGTGGCAGAATGTGTGAACGGCGCTGTCGGGGTTCGGCAGATAGCTGGCATTGGCTGCAAACAGAACGCCAGATGTGCCGAGCGACACGAAGGCACGGCCGGCCTCCACCGTGCCCATGCCAACCGCAGACGCCGCATTGTCGCCGGCACCACCGGCGACCACCACATTGCCGCCCATGCCCCAGCGCGCCGCAACCGCCCCGCGCAAGATGCCAGCCTGCTGCGTGCCTTCGACAAGCGACGGCATTTGCGCCTCTTCCATGTCGGTCGCTGCCAGCAATTGCGCCGACCATTTTCGCGCGCCGGTATCGAGCCAGGACGTGCCGGCCGAATCCGACATTTCCGAAATGTGCTCACCGGTCATGAAAAGGCGCAGATAGTCCTTCGGCAGCAGCACTTTGCGCACCGCCGCAAAGACATCCGGCTCGTTTTCCTTCACCCAGACCAGTTTGGGCGCGGTGAACCCCGGAAAGACGATATTGCCGCTGATGGCACGAAAGCGCGGGTCTGCATCCAGCGCCGCCGCTTCCTTTGCGCTGCGCGTGTCGTTCCACAATATGCAGGGTCGCAGCACCTCGTCGCCCGCACCAAGCAGAGTCGCGCCATGCATGTGGCCCGACAGGCCGATGCCGCGCACGGCCGCAAGCTCTTTGGCATGACTTGATTTGAGCGCCAGAACGGCGGTTTCCGTAGCCTCGACCCAGTCACCAGGATCCTGTTCGGACCAGCCGGGATGCGGGCGCGACACCTCGATGCCGGCATTTGCGGACGCCACGACGCGCTGCGCATCATCAATCAGCAGCACCTTGACGCCGGAGGTTCCAAGATCAATCCCAAGGTACATTGTCTGCCTCCTCCCGACGAATGTTCGCGATCATTCAAGCCAAGGGGCCGAGTTTTGGCAAGATTTATTTCGAGTCTCGAAATATTTCGATCAGGACTGTGTATGCGCGGGCATGCGCGCGGCGCGCTGCACAAACAGCTGCGACAAGGGGCTGTGCGGCCGGTGTTCCATGCGCTCGCGCGTCAACCTGTCGGCAAGCGCCGCATCGCCGCTGCGGATCGCCGCTTCGATCAGCGTCAGATCGATAACGTCGCGCTGGGCGTGGCTGCCGCCAAAACGATGCGCAATCGCGCGGAGTGGTCCGAGCAGACGCGCCGCACCGGCATAGTTGCCATCGGCGAAAGCAAGAATTCCCTGCGTTGCCGGCATCCCGACATCGCGCGTGAAGCCGGCATTGTCTCCCGGCCCCCGCGCCGCTTCCTGCTGGGCCATCAGCAGCGTTTCAATGTCAGACGATCGCCCGGCAGCTGCGAATGCCATCATCGCATGCATGTCGTTGAAAGCGTAGTTGCCTGACGCTGCATGCGGTGCCCACTGGTCGGCAACTTGCTGCCAGCGATCTCCCGTATCGACCCCACCGACGAACAACCGCCACAGAAGCGCCGACGCATCGACCATGTCGAGCGCAATCGCTGAATGACCGCCGGCCATCGGCCCGTCATAGAGCGCAAACACTTCATTGTGCTCGCCAAGATCGTAGTAGAACAGGGCCAGATGCCACCAATTGTGGACCTTCATGAAGCTGTCTTGAGACCAGGCCTGCGGAGCAGCGCGCATCCAGTCGATACCGTCCCGCTGGCGGCACATCATCTCCATCACATGGGCAACGGCGTGCTGGCCCCAGCCATCGGTTCGCTCCAGTTCCACCGCTCGCCGTCCGGCCGCCTCAGCGGCGGCATAGTCCCCGGTCTCCTCAAGCCCGAATGCCTGCGCCGACAGCATGGCGTGGTAGCCGGGCATGGACGCGTCCCAATGCGGCATGGCGGCAGCGATCCGGTCGCGCAGCATCGGCGCATTGCCCGTGAAGAAATCGATCTGGTGTCCGATCTGCAAGGCGAGTGCGTCACGCGGGAAATCCCTTGTCACCGCTGCCAGCAAGCCGCCCGCCGCGTTCCAGCCTCCATCCACGAGAAGTCCCAGTGCATCGGCATGTCCGCGCTCGCGCGTTGTCATCGGCAAATCGCGCACAGCCTGCCAACTTTCTCGGGTAACGTCTTGTGCAGCGGCCTCGGTCGAAAGCCCGTACAACCACCCCCGCATGATATGCGCCATCACGAAGCCGGGTGCTTCATCGGTCGCTGCCTGCAGGGAGGCGACCGGGTCACCGGTGAATGTCTGCAATTGCCGAAGGGCTTGCAGATAGTGCGGCAGCGCCGCACTGGTCGCACCGGTGACGGGATTGCCATTCAGATCAACCATCATGCCCATGGCCTTACTCCTCTCGCCAAATCGACCGCGATCAGGCCGTGCCACGCGACAATGCTGTCGCGCAACCAGCCCCAATGAGCAGCGTGCCGCCCGTCCGGTTCACCATTTTGATAACGCGTTCATTGCCGAACGCAGTCCGTGCCCGCGACGCGACAGACGCGTATGTGAGGGCGTTCAGGAACGCGAGCGCCAGAAACGTCGTTTCAAATATCACCAACTGGCTCCAGAAATCGCCGTTCCGGTCCAGAAATTGCGGCAGGAACGCCACGAAGAATGTGATGCTCTTGGGATTGAACGCTGTCACCAGCCACGCGTGCCCCAGCATCCTGGCAGCCCCCGCTCCGTCATTGCGTGGCGTCGCCGCCATTGTCCCGCCTGCCCTGAACAATTTGATGCCGAGCCAGATCAGATAGGCAGCACCCACCCATTTGAGGATAGTGAACAGCGTTGCAGATGCCATCAGCAGCGCGCCGACGCCGAGCATAGACAGCGTCATCGCCGTGAAATCGCCGAGCGCGACGCCGATCGACATCGGCAATGCAGCCCGCCAGCCCTGCCCCAGAGCGTAGGATACAACCAGCAGAACCGTGGGGCCGGGGATGATCAGAAGCACTGCAGAAGCTGCGGTAAACGCCAACCAGGTTTCAAACGACATGGAATTTTCCTCGCTTCAAAGAAGAGGATAAATCCACCGGCCTGCCCCGGTGTAAAGCAAAATTCCGCCCCGGCCCTTTTACGCAGCGAACAGCCACTAGGGTTGATTGGAACGGCCCGACGCGGGACAAACAGCCAATCGATTCACGAGATCTGCAAATGAGCCTTCAATCTGTTCGCGACTTCTTTGCCCAGCATGCCCCCGACCTCGAGGTTCTGGTTCTTGATCGATCAACGGCAACGGTCGCGGAAGCAGCCGAAGGTCATGGCGTTGAACCCGGCCAGATCGCCAAGACACTTTCATTGCGTGTCGGAGAGCGCGTCGTTCTGGTCGTCGCAAACGGCACGGCTCGGCTCGACAACAAGAAGGCGAAAGCCGCGTTCGGTGGAAAAGTAAAGATGCTCGATCTGGCCGAAGTCGAGGTGATCACAGGCCATCCGATCGGCGGCGTCTGCCCTTTTGCCGTCAAGCCGGGTGTCGAGATTTGTTGCGATGCGTCACTCAACGCTTACGAAGAGGTCATTCCGGCCGCCGGCGCCCCAAATGCTGCAGTGCGGATCAATCCGCAGCGCATGGCCGAACTGACCGGCGCAAAATGGGTTGATGTCTGCGAACAGCGCTAAGCGCGAACGGCTTTCGATTCTGCCAGAATATCAGTTAGTACCGTCTAACCCATGCGCTCCGACGCATAGCTGCCCGGGCTTGGCGGGAATACGACCGTCCTGTTGCCGTTAATGAATGAGCGATGATGGATATGCGCGTGGATCGCGCGGGCCAGCACCTGGCTTTCCACATCGCGCCCGATCGACACATAGTCCTCACCGCTTTGCGCATGCGTGATGCGCGCCGTGTCCTGCTCGATGATCGGGCCTTCATCAAGGTCGGCCGTCACATAATGCGCGGTCGCCCCGATCAGCTTCACGCCCCGTTCGTAAGCCTGCTTGTACGGATTGGCACCTTTGAAACTCGGCAGGAAGGAATGGTGAATATTGATGATCCGGCCCGACATCTTCGTGCAAAGCTCGTCCGACAGCACCTGCATATAGCGAGCCAGAACAATCAGCTGGGTCCCGGTTTCTTCGACAATTTCCATCAACTGCGCCTCGGCCTTCTGCTTGTTGGCCTTGGTGACGGAAATGCGGTGATAGGGAATGTCGTGATTGGCGACCAGCTTCTGGTAGTCGAAATGGTTCGACACGACGCCCACAATATCGATCGGCAAGGCACCGATGCGCCAGCGATAGAGCAGGTCATTGAGACAATGGCCGAAGCGCGACACCATGATGAGCACCTTCATGCGCTCATCACTGCGGAATAGCTCAAAATCCATCTCGAATTTTTCAGCCACCGGCTTGAAGCCCTCGCCGAGCGCCTCACCGCCCAAACCATCCTGCGTCATGAAACTGACACGCATGAAGAACTTTTTGGTTCCCAAATCGTCAAACTGAGACGAATCAATGATGTAGCAACCCTGCCCGGCCAGATAACCGGAAATCGCCGCGACGATGCCGCGGACCGAAGGACAGGTGACGGTCAGGATGAACTGCTCGGGTGCCATGAGATTCCAGGACTTTTCGATCTGAATTGCCGGCAGGACTAACTCAGTCTGCGTCTCACCGCTATCCGAAATGCGACTGTGGCGAACGCAAGCCAGCAGCGGCCCCAAAACACAAAAAGCCCGCCGAACGAACCGGCGGGCTTTTGATTTTTGGTTGCGGGAGTAGGATTTGCGGTCCTTTGTCCCGCTGCGTCGGCAAAGCCTCCTGGCGGGCCCCTCCGAAGAGCCTCAAAATCATCTCTCACCACATTCAAACGCAAAATGGCCCGCACGAGGCGGGCCATTTTGCGTTTGGTTGCGGGAGTAGGATTTGAACCTACGACCTTCAGGTTATGAGCCTGACGAGCTACCGGGCTGCTCCATCCCGCGTCAACCGGACGATGAGGGTAAACCCACACCGGATTTCGTCTGTTCCGAATAAACAAGGCCGCCCAGGGTCATGAGACCGGCGGCCCTGAGCCGCCAGAAGGCGGAATGCGTAAAGAGAATTCAACACATGCAATTGACAGACCTGGCAGCGACTTACTCTCCCGTGCCTTAAGACAAAGTACCATCAGCGCTGGAGCGTTTCACGGCCGAGTTCGGAATGGGATCGGGTGCAGCCGCTCCGCCATAACCACCAGGTCAGCGAAGTGCATGTATTGTTGAGAAGCTGGTGCGTTTTTCCGTCATCCAATGAATGGACATGGAGAATGAGAATGATCAAGCCAATCGAGTTATTAGTACCGGTAAGCTTCACACATTACTGCGCTTCCACACCCGGCCTATCAACGTGGTCGTCTACCACGACTCTCAGGGAATACTCGTTTTGAGGCTGGTTTCCCGCTTAGATGCCTTCAGCGGTTATCCATTCCGTATATAGCTACCCTGCTATGCCGCTGGCGCGACAACAGGCCCACCAGAGATACGTCCATCCCGGTCCTCTCGTACTAGGGACAGATCCTCTCAATATTCCTACACCCACGGCAGATAGGGACCGAACTGTCTCACGACGTTCTGAACCCAACTCACGTACCGCTTTAAATGGCGAACAGCCATACCCTTGGGACCTGCTCCAGCCCCAGGATGCGATGAGTCGACATCGAGGTGCCAAACAACTCCGTCGCTATGGACGCTTGGGAGTCATCAGCCTGTTATCCCCGGCGTACCTTTTATCCGTTGAGCGATGGCCCTTCCACACGGGACCACCGGATCACTATGACCGACTTTCGTCTCTGCTCGACTTGTCAGTCTCGCAGTCAGGCAGGCTTATGCCATTGCACTCAGCGAACGATTTCCGACCGTTCTGAGCCCACCATCGCGCGCCTCCGTTACTCTTTGGGAGGCGACCGCCCCAGTCAAACTACCCACCATACACTGTCCCGGGCCCGGATAACGGGTCGCGGTTAGACATCCATGAAGATAAGGGTGGTATTTCAAGGGTGACTCCACCAAGGCTGGCGCCCTGGCTTCAAAGTCTACCACCTATCCTACACATGCCGTCACGAATGCCAGTGTAAAGCTATAGTAAAGGTGCACGGGGTCTTTCCGTCTAACCGCAGGAACCCCGCATCTTCACGGGGAATTCAATTTCACTGAGTCTCTGCTGGAGACAGCGGGGAAGTCGTTACGCCATTCGTGCAGGTCGGAACTTACCCGACAAGGAATTTCGCTACCTTAGGACCGTTATAGTTACGGCCGCCGTTTACTGGGGCTTCGATTCAAAGCTTGCACCTCTCCTCTTAACCTTCCAGCACCGGGCAGGCGTCAGACCCTATACGTCGCCTTGCGGCTTCGCAGAGCCCTGTGTTTTTGATAAACAGTCGCTACCCCCTGGTCTGTGCCACCCCCACACACTTGCGTGCATAGGGGTCACGCTTCTTCCGAAGTTACGCGTGCAATTTGCCGAGTTCCTTCAGCAGAGTTCTCTCAAGCGCCTTGGTATACTCTACCAGTCCACCTGTGTCGGTTTAGGGTACGGACTATAAGCAGGAGCTATTTCCTGGAACCGCTTCGAAGCCCGACCAATCCAATAAGGTCGAACAACACACACGATCCGTCACTACCTGCAGGCTCACGAATATTAACGTGATTCCCATCGACTACGCCTTTCGGCCTCGCCTTAGGGACCGGCTAACCCTGCTCAGATTAACTTTAAGCAGGAACCCTTGGACTTTCGGCGAGGGAGTCTCTCACTCCCTTTATCGTTACTCATGTCAGCATTCGCACTTCTGATACCTCCACCAGTCCTCACGGATCTGGCTTCATCAGCTTACAGAACGCTCCGCTACCGCTTACACTTGCGTGTAAACCCAGAGCTTCGGTGCATGGCTTTAGCCCCGTTACATTTTCGGCGCAAAGACCCTTATTTAGACCAGTGAGCTGTTACGCTTTCTTTAAATGATGGCTGCTTCTAAGCCAACATCCTGGTTGTTTTGGGATCCTCACATCCTTTCCCACTTAGCCATGACTTGGGGACCTTAGCTGCTGGTCAGGGTTGTTTCCCTTTTCACGACGGACGTTAGCACCCGCCGTGTGTCTGCCGACTAGTACTCCTGGGTATTCAGAGTTTGCTTAGGTTTGGTAAGACGGTGAGTCCCCCTAGCCCATGCAGTGCTTTACCCCCCAGGGTATTCGGTCGACGCTCTACCTAAATAGATTTCGCGGAGAACCAGCTATTTCCAAGTTTGATTGGCCTTTCACCCCTAGCCACAAGTCATCCCAATCTATTGCAACAGATGCGGGTTCGGTCCTCCAGTAAGTGTTACCTTACCTTCAACCTGCTCATGGCTAGATCACTTGGTTTCGGGTCTAATGCGACGAACTGAACGCCCTATTCAGACTCGCTTTCGCTACGCCTACACCTACCGGCTTAAGCTTGCTCGTCACACTAAGTCGCTGACCCATTATACAAAAGGTACGTGGTCACCATTTCAGGCTCCCACTGTTTGTAGGCAATCGGTTTCAGGTACTATTTCACTCCCCTCGTTGGGGTGCTTTTCACCTTTCCCTCACGGTACTAGTTCGCTATCGGTCATGCACGAGTACTTAGGCTTTGGGGGTGGTCCCCCAATGTTCAGACAGGATTTCACGTGTCCCGCCTTACTCAAGGATCTTGGTTCGCATTACGCATACG
>Ga0209572_1001949_pt1 | contig 11241 bp, 12 predicted proteins | sample EBPBio232012_DNA_FD_185867 | JGI IMG/M metagenome (GOLD analysis project Ga0209572, IMG submission 185867) | Wastewater treatment Type I Accumulibacter community from EBPR Bioreactor in Madison, WI, USA - Reactor 1_1/23/2012_ DNA (SPAdes)... | ecosystem: Engineered > Bioreactor > EBPR >...
GTAATTTATTCGTAAGTAATTCAATAAAAACCAATAACTTAAATAACCATAATGCTTTCTAATAATATAAAGCAGTGAAATTTTTAGTTCAGTTTTAATTGTGATACTTTGTGGGGTACTTGCACCGTGATAGTGAACATATTGCGCTTCAGGAATTAGATAACACGATTTTCCTATTTTTTCTAATCGCATACACAAATCGGTTTCTTCATAATAAAGAAATAGATTAGTGTCAAATCCGCCAACTTCATTAAAATCTTTAGTTCTTGTGAACATAAAACTTCCTTGAACGTAGTTAACTCTCTGTGGATTAGTATATTCAAATTTTCTTTTAGGATATTTTTTCGGATTTACTTTTTCTAGAAAATCTCTACCAAAAAGTTCTTTAGAAATGGAGGCAAAATGATCAAAAGCTACCATTCTTTTTCCAGTTTCAGTAAACGATTGACCTCCAACCATTGCAATAGAATTGTCTTTTTCAATAGCAGTTTTTAAGATTGAAAAGCAGTCGTTCAAAAACAAAGTATCATTGTTTACAAAAGCAACATATTTAGCATTTGCATATTGATAACCAGCCATATTTCCGGCTCCAAAACCAGTATTGATTTTGCTTCTAACAAGTTGTAAGTTTTTGAAAGAATGTGATTTGCAAAATTCTTCTAATAGTTTATAGTCAGCAATTTGCGAGCAATTATCAACAACTATAATTTGGTAATTCAAATTTGTAGCTGTTTTTTCCACAATACTATCAATGCACTCTTGTGTAAGTTTGCTCGAATTGTAATTTATTATTATTGCTGCTATATCAAACATTTAGTGACGTTTTATTATTCAATTTTTCTGTATAACATCCAAAGTTGTAAATACCTTTTAAATACCGAAAAGGCGTGAACATAAGCCAAAATAAAACCTTCTTTGCCATCTAGAATTCCTAAACGGAAAAAATACTGCCATAAAAAACGATATAATGGTCTGAAAATAAAATGATAAGCATTTGGCTTTCTTTTTTTGTTATATAGATTTTCTGCTTGCAGTTTACTATATAAATTTAGCTTATCGTTGTAGTTGTCAAAATTTTTATAACTAAAGTGATTCAGTTTATTTTTAAGAATACCAATGGTACCATTAGCTTTAACTTCTTCATGAACCAAGCCATTATACTGACAGAAATTTTTATTAAAAAGACGCACCGCTTTATCGCTTTGCCATCCACCAAAATGGATGTGTCTTCCCATAAAAAAGAAATTTCGTTTCACAAAAAAGGCTACATCTTCTCTAGGATTTGCAACAATTTCTTGAATTTCATTTTCTAATTCTTCTGTAATAATTTCATCTAAATCAAAGAATACAATCCAATCATTCTTCGCTTGACTGATGGCGTAATTTCGTTGTTCAGAAAAGTTAGTAAATTTACGCTCAATAACTTTTACACCCATATTTTTTGCAATTTCTATAGTGGCATCACTACTTATAGAATCTACAAAAATGATTTCATCTGCAAAAGACAAGCTTTCAACATATCTTTTTACGTTAACTTCTTCATTAAAAGTAATGGCTAAGGCAGTTATTTTGGGTATAGCGTTATTTTCAGACATATAAATAGATGAAATATGACACAAATATAATATTTTTACACCAATAGTATTTTCAAAATTATATTTGTGTCAAAATTACCCATTTTAATGTATCATAATATTACCCCAAACGATGATTTAAGTTTGGGTTTGACGCTGTCTACAAGTAAGTTTGAAGAACAATTAGACTATTTAAATAAAAATAATTACACTTCATTATTTGTGTCGGAATTGGAACAAATGCAATCTATTTCATCAAAATCTGTAGTTATAACTTTTGATGATGTGACTGAGAATCAATTGTTGTATGCCTTTCCATTGTTGAGAAAATACAATGTAAAAGCAACTTTTTTTATTCCTTTTTCATACATAGGTATAACAGATTTATGGAATAATGGTTCGGAGAAAATAATGACAATTGACCAATTAAAATCATTAGATTCCTCAATTATAGAATTAGGACATCATTCTTTTTATCACAGAAAATATTCAGATTTATCAGAGCAAGAAATCGAGACCGATTTTGATAAAAGTTTTGATTTGATTGCTGAAAACAACTTAAATGTTTATCCATCATTAGCTTATCCGTATGGTAATTATCCTAAAAAAGGACTAAAAAAGAATGTGTTTTTTGCAATTTTAGAAAAAAAAGGTATCAAAACCGCTCTCAGAATAGGAAATAGAGTTAATTCTTTTCCTTTCAAAAGTAAATTTGAAATACAACGAATTGACATTAAAGGTCAAGACACTTTGTTAAAATTCAAATGGAAACTAAAAATTGGAAAACTAAGTTTGTTTTAATCTTTATTTGATGTTTTTCTCAATAAGCATCATTTTAACATATCTCGAGAAAACCCCATAAGCATTGATACTTGCCAAAGCAAGACCAGGAACGCCATCAAGAAAACCTCTTTTTAAGATATAAGAAGAGAAAAATCGGTATAGAGGTTTGAAAAACAAAAGAAAAATAGTTACTTTTTTACCTTTTTTGAGCGAAGTATTGGCTTGAAACCAAGAATAAGAATCTTTCTTTTTTATTAAATGAAATAAACCTTTGTAGGTATAGTGAATCATGAAGTTTTTTAAGCTGCCAATGCTTCCATCAACATGTAATTTTTCATGAACATCACCAGTGAATTTTACATTTTTATTTTTAACTAATCTAACTACTTTATCTACTTTATGATAAAGAAAGCGATTCATGTAAAAATGCGGAAAACTCAATTTATAACCAGAATGTTGGTTCTTTTCAATAGCGGAAACAATTTCGTTTTTAAGTTTTTGAGAAACACGTTCGTCAGCATCTATAAAAAGTATCCAATCTCCTGTAGCATATGATATAGCATGGTTTTTTTGATTGGAAAAATTATCAAATTTACGTTCTAAAACCTTGCATCCATATTCAAGCGCTTTTTCTTTGGTTCCATCTTCACTAAAGGAATCAATCACTATAATTTCACTAGCAAATTCCACTGACTTTAGAGCATCGTCTATGTAGTCAATTTCATTGTAAGTAGGAATAATAACCGAAAGAGTGGGCATTAATTTTGCTTTTTTGTAAGTACAAATTTAATAAAATTAGGTTACCTTTGCCGAATTATGCAAAAGAATATTTCAGTAATAGTAGTAGCTAACAATAATTTCGAGTCACTTGAAAAAGTAATTTGGAGTTACAATACGCAAGCTTTTAGAAATTTCGAAATGATAATAGTAAATCAAAATTCTGATGAAACTATTTCAAAATCAATTACATCCATTCAAAAAGAAGTTTTTTTTCCAATTGTTTTATTGAACTTTGACAAAGAAAATAATGGTGATGATTGTGTAAAAAAAGCTATCGGAATAGCGTCTACAAATTATATTTTAATTACAAATTCTAATTGTTTAGCACGACCAGATTTTGTTGAACAACATATTAAAAATAGAGTAGAAGGTTGTTTTCTAAATGGTACTTCTTACGCAATACATACATCAGTCTCAGATAAAATTTCACAAGAAATAATCTATTCTTCCAAGTGTTTTCAAATGTCTTGGTTAAAATCAAAAGGGATTGGTTTTTTTAGAAGTTTTATGATTTCTTATAGCGGTTTGTTGAGTACATTTTTGGATGCAATTTTTTCTAAAAATGATATTTCAAGTGACAATCTATCAGGTTGGAAGTCAGATTTTATCCAAATTAATAGTTTTACTAATTTGAAAATTAATAATTTGAAGGAAATTGATTTAAAGCAAAAAAATATTAAGAGGAGAGCAATACTTTTAAAATTGCAAAATTAATAAAAGCAGCATTTTTGATAGAGGTAATTTTGAATATAATATTCTCTATCTTTGATAAATAAAAAGAATTTCAATTCAAAAATATTTTGGATAACAATATGAAAATAACAGTTATAATAAGTACCTACAACGCAGAAGAATGGCTTGAAAAAGTACTAATTGGATATAGTGTTCAAACATATAAAGATTTTGATATCATTATTGCTGATGATGGTTCGAGACCTTCTACAAAAGATTTGATTGATTCTTATGCTAAAGATTATCCAGTGCCAATCAGACATTTATGGCATGAAGATTTAGGATACAGAAGACAAGAAATTCTAAATGTTGCCATTGTAGAAGCCAATCATGATTATATTTTAATGACTGATGGCGATTGTATTCCTAGACAAGATTTTGTTGAAGTTCACGCCAATTTAGCTGAGAAAGGTAAATTCTTATCTGGAGGTTATTGCAAATTACCAATGACAACTAGTAAGGCAATTTCTAAAGATGATATAGTTTCTGGTAGATGTTTTAATGTAAGTTGGTTAAAATCTATTGATAAATTAGGTTTTTCAAATACATTAAAATTAGGAGCTAATAGTTTGATAGGTAAATTTTTAGACATCATTTCACCAACCAATCCTTCATTTAATAATTGTAATTCATCAGGTTTTAAAGCCGATATGATTGCCATTAATGGATATGATGAACGAATGAAATATGGTGGTCCAGATAGAGAATTTGGTGAACGTTTAGAAAATTATGGTGTAAAAGGTAAACAGATTAGACATAAAGCTATAGTTTTGCATTTAGATCATGCTAGAGGTTACAAAACACCAGAATCTTTAGCAGCAAATTTAGCCATAAGAAAAGAAGTTAGAGATAAAAAGATTGTTTGGACTAACTTTGGAATAAAAAAATAACAGTTTTACACTATGCGAATATTAGTTACCGGAGCAGCAGGTTTTATTGGGTCACACTTATGTGAAAAGTTAGCTTCGTTGCATCATGAAGTTGTTGGAATAGATAATTTCAATAACTACTATGATGTAAAACTAAAAGAATTAAACGCATCCGATTTGGAAAAAGCTGGTGTGAAAATTTTTAAATTAGATTTGAACGACGATTTAAAATCGGTTTTCGAAACTCCTTTCGACTACATCTATCATTTGGCAGCACAACCAGGAATTTCTTCTGATACTTCATTAAATGACTATATTACTAATAATATTTATGCAACACAAAACTTACTTGAAAGTGTTTTAAAATATAATGCTGATTTAAAGTTGTTTGTAAATATCTCAACATCATCTGTTTATGGTTCTGTTGCTACAGTAGATGAAGAAGTAACTCCAAAACCAATTTCATTTTACGGAACTACAAAACTGGCTGCAGAACAACTAGTTTTAGGTTTGGAAAGAACTAACAAACTTAAAGCTTGCTCAATTCGTTTGTATTCTGTTTATGGACCAAGAGAGCGTCCAGAGAAATTATATACTAAATTGATTGATAATCTGCATAATAACCAACCATTCCCACTATTTGAAGGAAGTGTAAAACACGAAAGAAGTTTTACCTTTGTTGGAGATATTGTAGATGGATTGGCTTCAATTATTGGTAACGAATCTATTGTAAATGGCGAAATTATTAATCTTGGTACCGATGTGGTTAATACAACTCAAGAAGGTATTTCGATTGTAGAAGAGATAATGAATAAAAAACTGGTGATTGATCATCAACCAGCACGTAAAGGCGATCAACAAAAGACATCAGCTGTAATAAATAAAGCTATAAAGTTATTAAACTACAAACCAAAATCTACGCTAAAAGAAGGACTTCAAAAGCAAGTAGATTGGTATTTTGAAAAATTTGTAAAGTAATTACAAATTATTTTTTAGAAAAACTTCCAAATCGGGAATGATAATTTCAGGCGTCAATTGAAGATAAAATTCTCTTGGATTTTGTTCTATTTGTTTGCGCTCTTCATATGTAAAACCATCATATATTTCAGGTTTTTTATCTAATAAATGAATGGAATGATGTTTAATTCCATCTTCAAAACTTGCCCAATGTGCTTTGTTTACATAAGGTGAGAATATGGTAAAAGTTGGTTTTTGAAGCGCTTTTGCAATATGAACCGTTCCACCTTCATTGGCAACCAATACATCACATTGATTCATTAATTTGATAAAATCTCTAATACTTGGCGCATAGATATCCAAAATAATATTTTGTTTGTATTGACACATTTCATAAATCGTTAAAGCATCTTTTTTCTGATGTGGCGAATAGTTGAAAAGGAGATAAGCATCATAATTCTTTGCTATGTAATCTATAATTGTTGCTACATATTCAAAAGGCATTGATTTTTGTGGCGTACTGCCTAAAACACCTAACATGATTACTTTTTTATCACGATAATTTTTCAACCAATTTTCATTTTTTTCACTTTCAGAAAGAAATAATTTTGGTTCGTAATCTATGGGTTCAAAATCGCCAGCATATTCAATAAGATGAACACGATCTTCAATAGCTTTTCCGCAGAATTTTGTTGATGATTGTAAACCTTCTGTTGGATGAGTATAGTAGTTCCAATTGCCAAATCGTTTGCGGCTTTTGTGACCTATAGTTTGTTTGGCTCCACTAAATTTACAAATTAATCGGCTTTGTGTTTTTGAATAAGGATCAAAAATAATATCGTATTTTTCTTTTCTAATTTCTAGAATGAACTTAAATAAGTTCTTTATTTTCTTAAGTTCTTTTTCTTTAATAGCAATGATTTTATCTATGTTCGGATTTTGCTCTAAAACACCGGTTGTAAAATCATAAGCCATAAAATGAACTTCACTATCGGGATATTTTCTTTTAAAATTATTGGCAATAACCGAGGCAATTAGTACGTCTCCAATTCGCTTATTTTGTATAATTAATATTTTCATCCCAAAGTGTTAAAATAAATATCGATTTAATAGAAAAACTATTTCTTGGTGCAAAGTACTATTTTTTATACTTTTAAACCAAAATATTAACTCCAACCGTGAAGATAATCCTTAATCCAAAATATAAAGAACAAGAAAAAGCTATAATTCAATTAGTTACAAGTTTTTTTGAAGAAGGAAATCTTATAGTAAAAGGTTCTCGAAATACTATTAAATCAAATTTTTTAGGTTCAGAAAAGGTAAATATCAAGTTTTTTAAAAAACCAGGTATATTTAAATCGATTATTTATTCTTTTTTTAGAAGTACAAAAGCAAAGAGATCGTTTGATTACGCTAATTATTTAACAAATAACAATATTCTCACACCAGAACCAATTGCTTATACAGAAGATCGAAATACTTTTGGTTTATTAGGAGATAGTTTTTATATCAGCCAGCAAATTGATTATGATTTTACCATCAGAGAGTTAATTCACAATCCGTTGTTTCCAAATCGAAATAGTATTTTAGAACAGTTTGCTGAGTTCACTTTCAAAATGCACGAAGCAAATGTGAATTTTTTAGATCACTCACCAGGAAATACCTTAATTGTTGACAAAGGAAATAATCAATTCGAGTTTTATCTAATAGATTTAAACCGCATGAAATTTGAAAAACTATCTATCGAAAAACGTATGGATAATTTCAAGAAAATGTGGTTGTCAAGAACAATGATTAAAATAGTTGCCAAGAAATACGCAGAATTAATTGGTCAGCCAGAAGAGAAAATTCATGCTATTTTGCTTGAAAAAACACTTCAATTCAAAAGAAGAATTACAAAGAAAAAATACTTAAAAAGAAAACTAAAAAAATAAAAAAAATCCGAACTTAAATTCGGATTTTTTTATGAGTTTTTGATTTTAAACTGCTACATCATATTCTCTTAAAGCATCATTAAGAGATGTTTTCAAATCGGTTGAAGGTTTTCTTTTTCCTATGATTAGTGCACATGGAACTTGAAAATCTCCAGCAGCAAATTTCTTAGTGTAACTACCAGGAATTACTACAGAACGAGCTGGAACAAATCCTTTATATTCAACAGGTTCATTTCCTGTAACATCAATTATTTTAGTTGAAGCCGTTAAACAAACATTGGCTCCAAGAACTGCTTCTTTTTCTACTCGAACACCTTCAACAACAATACATCTTGAGCCAATAAATGCACCATCTTCGATAATTACTGGAGCAGCTTGTAATGGTTCTAAAACACCACCAATTCCAACACCACCTGATAAGTGAACATCTTTACCAATTTGCGCACAACTTCCTACAGTTGCCCATGTGTCAACCATTGTTCCTTCATCTACATAAGCGCCAATGTTTACATAACTTGGCATCAATATTACACCTTTAGAAATATAGGCGCCATATCTTGCAACTGCTGGTGGAACTACACGAATACCTTTTTCAGCATATCCAGTTTTTAATAACATTTTATCATGATATTCAAAAATTCCTACCTCATGTGTTTCCATTTTTTGAATTGGAAAATACATAACTACAGCTTTTTTTACCCATTCGTTTACTTGCCATGAGCTTGTGCTGAGCGATGTCGAAGTATTTTCTGTTGGTTCTGCAACTCTTAATTTGCCGCTATCTAATAAATAAATTACTTCTTTGATAGTGTTTATTGTAGTTTCTTCTTTTAATAATTCTCGGTTATCCCAAGCTTTTTCTATTGTAGATTGTAAGTTTTGCATAGTGATTAATTTGTCACAAATATAGTTCAATATCGATAAATCTTTTAAATAAAATGATTGTAAATTATAATTTATAGTCTAAAATTTTCCATTTTCTACCTTTTTGAATTTTGTGAAATTGTTTCTTCCAAAACGACATTTTTTTATAAGCTCTTTTTTCAGAAGATAAATATTCCGGATTTATTTTGTCAATTTCTACAATCATTTCTTTAAATGATTTTGATTTGTTGTGTTCAAAAAAATGACTTAAAACACCTCTAAATTCTTTAAAGTACCAATAATGGTGAATATGATTCTTGGACTCAAGAGGTTTCGTTTTCCTCTGAAAAAAATAATTGAATGAAATTTGTTCCATCACAAAAAGTTGATTTTTAGAGTATAATTCATCAACCAATTCTTCGACCATTATAAGTTGGTTAGAATAACTAGAGTTAAATCCAATAACACCAGCATTCCAAACAGTAAAATCGGAATCAATTTTTAAAGATTCATTTAATGATGGAATCTTAAATTCACTTTCATTTTTCAAAAATGCTTTCATTTTCCTAGCAATTCCACCTTTATTATCAATTAATTTGCCTTCACATTTATCAAAATAAATAGCATTAGAATTGATGTTTTCAAAGATTTCAGAACAGTTTTTTGTGAAGTAAGTATCAGAATCTAGATAAAGAAAATTACCTTCATATTTTGATACTACATCTTCGATTACTTTAACTTTTACTCTGTGAACAAAGTTATTTTTGCCTTTCCAATTTGTTATTTCATCATTAGAAAGTTCAATATATATTATGGATTGGGGTAATTTATTTTTTAAAAAATCCGTAGAATCTGAATAAATAATTATTTGATTTTCATCTGATTTATGAAATTTTAAATAAGAAAGAATAGAATACAAAACTTCGTTATAGAAGTTCTCATTTCCAAAAACTGAATAAACTAGATAGTTGTTCAACTTATTTTTTTTACAAATTTAATGAGTAAAAATTAATAAATTTTGAAAAATAAATATGTTTGGTAAGATTTTTGCATATTTTATTTGTAAAAAAAATTATGAAAACAACTATTATTCTAATGTCAACTTTAACAACAATTTTATTTAGCTGTTCCTGCAATAAAAATGCAAATTCACAATCTAATGAGTCAAGTGTTACAATCACTACTTCAAGTGATTTAGTTGGAAAATGGAAACTTATTGAGTTAAACGGCAAAAAGAATAGTAATGCATCTTATTATATTCAGTTTTTAGATCAAGAAAGATATGGTGCCTTTGCAGGCTGTAATAGGCTTGGAGGAGCATACAAATTAGAAGGTTCTAAAGTGTTTTTTTCAAAAGGATTATCAACTTTGATGGCTTGTCCTGATGATGGTTTGGAAAGAGAACTTTCATTATTTCTAGATGGTGAAAAAACTTATGCAAAAACCGATAAAACTTTAGTGATTTCTAATTCAAAGAATGTTGTTGAAGCTAAATTTGAGTTGTTTAAATAGTTTGTTTTAAATTACAATTTATCAAAAGGTATTCTGTAAAGAGTGCCTTTTTTGTTTTATTTAAGTTAGAAAAATTATTTTGACTAATTCAATATCCTATATTTGTATAAAATTTTTAAAATGCCAAGAATTCTAGCCATAGATTACGGAATTAAGCGAACAGGAATTGCCGTTACTGATGATTTTCAAATAATTGCATCAGGTTTAACTACAATTCCATCTGAAACTATTATAGCTTTTTTAAAAGAATATTTTGCTAAAGAGAAGGTTGAAAAAGTTATTGTTGGTGAACCCAAACAAATGAATGGCCAACCTTCAGAAAGTGCTGAAATTATTGAAAAATTTGTTATCAAATTCAAATCAGAATTTCCTGAGATGAAAATGGAACGTGTTGACGAACGTTTTACTTCCAAAATGGCTTTCCAAACTATGATCGATAGCGGATTAAAAAAGAAACAACGCCAAAACAAAGGTTTAGTAGACGAGATTGCTGCAACGATAATGCTTCAAGATTATTTGCTACGATATAAAATTACTTAGAATTTTTTTAACTCGAAACTTGCTACTCGCAACAAAAATTATGAATCAACCTGATGTAATTCTTATCGGAGCTGGGATTATGAGTGCCACTTTGGGTGTTTTTTTAAAAGAATTGCAACCTGATATCACTATAGAAATTTACGAAAGATTGGACAAACCAGCTCAAGAAAGTTCTTCGGCTTGGAATAATGCAGGAACAGGTCATTCGGCTTTTTGCGAATTAAATTATACGCCTCAGAAAGATGATGGAAGTATTGACGTAAAAAAAGCCATTAAAATTGCAGAACAATTTGAAGTAACACGTCAGTTTTGGAGTTATTTGGTTGAGAATGATAAATTGTCAAATCCAGAAAATTTTATCCATTCTATTCCGCATTTAAGTTTTGTTTGGGGAAAAGATAATGTTGAGTTTCTTCAAAAACGTCACCAAGCATTAATTCAAAATCCACTTTTTTCAGAAATGAAATTTAGTACTGATTTGGAACAAATAAAATCTTGGATGCCTTTATTAATGCAAGATAGGAGTGAAACTGAAGATATAGCAGCTACAAAAATGGATTTTGGAACTGATGTTGACTTTGGCGAATTAACAAAAAGAATGCTTGACTATTTGTCGAAACAAGAAGGCGTTTCAGTTCATTATAATCATGAAGTTAAAAGAATAAAGAAAAAAGAAGATAAAACTTGGCGTTTGAA
>Ga0209572_1001951_pt1 | contig 11230 bp, 8 predicted proteins | sample EBPBio232012_DNA_FD_185867 | JGI IMG/M metagenome (GOLD analysis project Ga0209572, IMG submission 185867) | Wastewater treatment Type I Accumulibacter community from EBPR Bioreactor in Madison, WI, USA - Reactor 1_1/23/2012_ DNA (SPAdes)... | ecosystem: Engineered > Bioreactor > EBPR >...
TTTGCCTCCCGGGCCGACGCCGAGAAGGCCGCCGCGGCGTTGAAGCGGGCGGGCCTGGGCGGCTCGATCCTGGCGCTTTGACCTCGGCGACCGTGTCGGCCGTCGACTGGATCTGTCTGGGCGTGCTGCTGGCGTCGCTGCTGCTGGGAGCCTGGCGCGGCCTGTTGTATGAGGTGATGGCCGTCGCGGGCTGGGTGCTGGCGTTTTTCGCCGCGCGTTGGTCGGCCGAGGCGGTGGGCGCCTGGCTGCCCATGGGCGAGCAGTCCGAGTCACTGCGCTACGCCACGGGCTTCGTGTTGGTGTTCATTGCCGTGGCTTTCCTGTGCGGCATGCTGGCCACGCTGGCGCGCCGCGCCGCCAAAAGCCTGGGCATGCGACCGGTGGACCGGGTGTTTGGCGCTGCCTTTGGCGTGCTGCGCGCCCTGGTGCTGCTGCTGATTCTGACCGCGCTGGCGCGCCTGACGCCGTTGCATGAGCAGCCCTGGTGGCGGGAGTCGGTGAGCGTGCAGGGGCTTGAAATGGCCCTCATGCACCTCCACCCTCTGTTGCCGGAGGCTTTCGGCAAATACCTTTCGGCCTGACAATCCAGGTTTACCCTTTCCGCCTTCCTCGACCGGACCCTCAACGATCATGTGTGGCATCGTCGGCGTTGTCAGCAACGCACCCGTCAACCAGCTCATCTACGACGCCTTGCTGCTGCTGCAACACCGCGGCCAGGATGCGGCCGGCATCGTGACCCAGCAGGACCGCAAGTTCTTCATGCACAAGGCCAAGGGCATGGTGCGCGACGCGTTCCGCACGCGCGACATGCGCGCCTTGCCCGGCAACAGCGGCCTGGGCCAGGTGCGCTACCCCACCGCCGGCAACGCCTACAGCGAGGAAGAGGCGCAGCCCTTCTACGTCAACGCCCCCTTCGGCGTGATGCTGGTGCACAACGGCAACCTGACCAACGCCCGGGCCCTGCGCTCCGAGCTGTTTTCCTCCGACCATCGCCACGTCAACACCGAGAGCGACTCCGAGGTGCTGCTCAATGTCCTGGCCGACGAGCTGGACAAGGCCACGCGCGGCGCGGCGCTGGGGCCGCAAGAGGTGTTCAAGGCCGTGGCCGGGGTACACCGGCGCGTGCGCGGCTCCTACGCCGTGATCGCGCACATCGCCGGGCGTGGCATGCTGGCGTTCCGCGACCCTTACGGTATCCGTCCGCTGTGCATGGGGCGCGATCCCGAGGGCACGGTGATGGTGGCCAGCGAAAGCGTGGTGCTGGAGGGCACGGGCCATGTGTTCGAGCGCGACGTGCAGCCCGGTGAGGCGGTGTTCGTCACCCTGGACGGCCAGGTGCACACCCGGCAGTGCGCGGCCCATGCCCAGCTCTCGCCCTGCATTTTTGAATACGTGTACCTGGCGCGGCCCGATTCGGTGCTGGACGGCATCTCGGTGTACCAGGCGCGCCTGAGTCTGGGGCGCACGCTGGCCAAGCGCGTCATCTCCACCGTGCCGCCGGACGAGATCGATGTGGTGATCCCGATCCCCGAATCCAGCCGCCCGAGCGCGTCCGAACTGGCGCACCTGATCGGCAAGCCTTACCGCGAGGGTTTCGTCAAGAACCGCTACGTCGGCCGCACCTTCATCATGCCCGGCCAGGCGGTGCGCAAGAAATCGGTGCGCCAGAAGCTCAACGCCATCAGCAGCGAGTTCGAGGGCCGCAACGTGCTGCTGGTCGATGATTCCATCGTGCGCGGCACCACCTCCAAGGAAATCGTGCAGATGGCGCGCGAGGCCGGCGCCAACAAGGTCTACATGGCCAGCGCCGCGCCGCCGGTGCGCTTTCCCAACGTGTACGGCATCGACATGCCGACCAAGGAAGAGCTGGTGGCGCACGACCGCACCGTGGAGGAGATTCGCCAGATCATCGGCGCCGATGCCTTGATCTACCAGGACGTGGACGCCATGAAGCGCGCCATTGGACAGGTCAATCCGGCGGTCAACGGTTTTGACGCCTCCTGCTTCGACGGCGTGTACGTCACCGGCGACATCACCGACAGCGACATCGAATACCTGAACGAGCACCGCGTCAAGACCAGCGAGGACGACGACGCCCCGCCACGGACACTGCCCAAAGCCACCGCCGCCTGAGGGCGATCGCCTGCCGAACATGACCCAGACTCCCCACGCCATCGACCGCCCGCTGCCGGACGGCCTGCACCCCGACACCCTGGCGCTGCGCGTTGGCCTGGCGCCTTCGCAGTACGGCGAGCACTCTGACGCGGTGTACCTCACCAGCACCTTCGTGCAGCCGGATGCCGCCACCTCGGCCCGGCGCTTTGCCATGGAGGAGGAGGGCTATACCTACTCGCGCACCAGCAACCCGTCGGTCACCGCCTTCGAGCGGCGTCTGGCCTCGCTGGAAGGCGCCGAGGCCGCCATCGGCACCGCCAGCGGCATGGCCGCCATCCTGCTGATGGGCATGGGGTTGTTGAAGAGTGGCGACCACGTGATCTGCTCAAACTCGATGTTTGGCAGCACGATCAAGCTGTTTGGCAGCGAGTTCGGCAAGTTCGGCGTCGAGACCAGCTTTGTCTCGCAGACCGACGTGGCCGAGTGGCGCGCCGCCATGCGCCCCAACACCAAGCTGCTGTTCGCCGAGACGCCCACCAATCCGCTCACCGAGGTGTGCGACATCCGCGCTCTCGCCGATCTGGCCCACGGGGCCGGTGCGTTGCTGGCGGTGGACAACTGCTTTGCCTCGCCGGCGCTGCAAAAGCCGATTTCGCTGGGTGCCGATCTGGTCATCCACTCCGGCACCAAATACCTCGACGGCCAGGGCCGCGTCATGGCCGGGGCCATTTGTGGCTCACACCAGCTGATCGACGGCGTGTTTGCGCCACTGATCCGATCCGCCGGCATGGTGCTGTCGCCCTTCAACGCCTGGGTGGTGCACAAGGGCCTGGAAACACTGGGCGTGCGCATGCAGGCGCAAAGCCGCAACAGCCTGCAGATCGCCGGCTGGCTGGAGCAGCACCCCGCCGTCGAGCGCGTGTACTACCCGGGCCTGCCCTCGCACCCGCAGCATGCGCTGGCCATGGCGCAGATGGGCGGGCAGGGTGCGGCCGTGGTGTCCTTTGTTGTCAAAGGGGCCACGCCGGAGCAGGAGCGCGCCCGCGCCTTCCACGTCATCGACAGCACACGCGTGTGCAGCATTGCCACCAACCTGGGCGACGTGAAGACCATCCTCTGCCACTCGGCCAGCACCTCGCACGGCCGCCTGAGCGAGGCGCAGCGCCAGACCGCGGGCGTGGTGCAGGGCCTGATTCGCCTGGCTGTGGGGCTGGAGTACCCGGGCGACATCCAGAACGACCTGGCGCGTGGTCTGGACAGCGCCGCTTCGATCACCTGATTACTATTATTTTGATAGCTGTCGGCGCAATGTTCACGCCGACATTTGCCTGAAAATGTCTGAAATCGCTGCCAAAACCGCCTCCCGCGTGCGCACACGCTTTGCGCCGTCGCCCACGGGCTTCATCCACCTGGGCAACATCCGCTCGGCGCTGTATCCGTGGGCGTTTGCGCGTTCGCAGCAGGGCGACTTCATCCTGCGTATCGAGGACACGGATGTGGAGCGCTCGACCCAGGCCGCGGTCGACGTCATTCTCGAAGGCATGGCCTGGCTGGGGCTCCAGCCCGACGAAGGGCCGTTCTACCAGATGCAGCGCATCGACCGCTACAAGGCGGTGCTGGCCGAGATGCAGGCCAAGGACATGGTCTACCCCTGCTACATGAGCGTGGCCGAGTTGGATGCCCTGCGCGAGCGCCAGATGGCCGCCAAGCAAAAGCCCCGCTACGACGGCACCTGGCGCCCCGAGCCCGGCAAGCAGCTGCCGCCAGTGCCCGAGGGTGTGCAGCCGGTGCTGCGCTTCAAGAACCCGCTGGGCGGCGTGGTGGCCTGGGACGACAAGGTCAAGGGCCGCATCGAGGTAAGCAACGACGAGCTGGACGACCTGGTCATCGCCCGGCCGGACGGCACGCCCACCTACAACTTCTGCGTGGTGGTCGACGACCTCGACATGCACATCACCCACGTGATCCGCGGTGACGACCACGTCAACAACACGCCGCGGCAGATCAACATCTTTCGCGCCCTGGGGCACGAACCACCCGTTTACGCCCACCTGCCCACGGTGCTGAACGAGCAGGGCGAGAAGATGAGCAAGCGCCACGGCGCCAAGCCCGTCACCCAGTACCGCGATGAGGGCTACCTGCCCGACGCCATGGTCAACTACCTGGCGCGCCTGGGCTGGAGCCATGGCGACGACGAGATCTTCAGCCGTGAGCAGTTCCTCGATTGGTTCAACCTGGACCACCTGGGCGCCAGCGCCGGCCGCTTTGACGAAGCCAAGCTGCGCTGGGTCAACGCCCAGCACCTGAGGGCCATGGACGACGCGGCCCTGGCGTCGCTGGTGGCCGAGCAGCTGCAAAAGCGCGGCATCACCACCGACGAGCGTTTGCCCGCCCTCTGTGGCCTGTTCAAGGACCGCTGCGAGACCACGGTGCAACTGGCCGACTGGGCCGCGCCGTACTACGCTGACGTGCAGCCCAGCGCCGACGATCTGGCCAAACACGTGACCGAGGCCATCAAGCCCGCCATCGCCGCGCTGCGCGAGCGCCTGGCCAACGTGGCCTGGGAGCCCGCCGCGATTGGCGCCGCGCTGAAGGAAGTGCTGGCCGCGCACCAGCTCAAGATGCCGCAACTGGCCATGCCGGTGCGTGTGCTGGTCATGGGCACGCCGCAGACGCCGTCGGTGGACGCGGTTCTGGGGCTTCATCGGCGCGAAATTGTTCTGGCGCGCCTCGGCTGTTAAAATACACAGCTTCTATCAACCGCGCGTCTGCATGGCAGCACCGCGTTGCAAGTGAGGCAGGGGTCTTGGGTCGCATGACCATGTGAAGGCCCCGTCCCGTCCTCAGGCTCTCCCCCAGTCGCGTTGGTGCCGTGCCTTTGCCAGGCCGCGGCGGCAGCGACTTGTTGCGTTCGTCAGGGTTCTCTCTCGCCTTGTCGTCTCCGGTGCTTCGATCAGCGCGCACGCCAGCCGTGGCACCGGGTGCTTGGCGGATGCGTGAGTCCTCTCGTTGTCTTGCTCTGCCGCTGATCCTGGTGCCGTTTCTGGCGACCAGCGAAAGGTGGCGGCAAACGCATGTGTGGCATTGCAGGAGAAATCCGGTTCAACGGCGTCGCCGTTGACGTGACGGCGCTGGCGCGCATGACCGACGTCCAGGCACCGCGCGGGCCGGATGCGCGCGGACTGTTCGTACGGGACGCGGTGGGCCTTGGACACCGGCGCCTGAAGGTCATGGACTTGTCGGCGGGCTCGGCCCAGCCGGTGTTCGACCCCCAACTGGGCCTGGGGCTGGTGTTCAACGGCGCCATCTACAACCACCCGGAGCTGCGCCGCGAGCTGGAGGCCAAGGGCTACCAGTTCTACTCGCACGGCGACACCGAGGTGCTGCTCAAGGCCTACCACGCCTGGGGCGAAGACTTCGTGCAGCGCCTGAACGGCATGTTCGCCTTTGCCATCTGGGAGCAGGCGAGCGGCCAGGTGCTGCTGGGCCGCGACCGGCTGGGCATCAAGCCCCTGTATGTCGCCGAAGTGCGCGGCGGCCTGCGCTTTGCGTCCACTCTGCCGGCGCTGCTGGCCGGCGGCGGCATCGACACGGCCATCGACCCCGTGGGGCTGAACCATTACCTGTCTTTCCACGCCGTGATGCCGCCGCCGCACACCATCCTGGCCGGCGTGCGCAAACTGGCCCCTGGCACGCTGATGCGCGTGCAGCCCGACGGCCAACGCCGCGAAAAAACCTGGTGGTCGCTGGACTACGCCCGCAGCCAGGTCGACGAGACGCGCTCCTTCGACGATTGGCGTGACATGCTGCTGCAGGAGTTGCGCGCCGCCGTGTCGCGCCGCCTGGTGGCCGACGTGCCCGTGGGTGCGCTGCTGTCGGGTGGGGTGGATTCGAGTCTGATCGTCGGCCTGATGGTCGAGGCGGGGGTGAAGGACCTGCGCACCTACAACGTCGGCTTTGAGGACGTGGGCGACGAAAAGGGCAACGAGTTTGAATACGCCGACATCGTGGCCCAGCGTTTTGGCACCGTGCACGAGCGCATCTTCGTGCCGGAGCAGGAGCTGATCACGCGCCTGCCCGAGGCCATCGCCGCCATGAGCGAGCCCATGGTCAGCCACGATTGCATCGGCTTCTACCTGCTGTCCGAAGCGGTCTCGCGGCACAGCCGCGTGGTGCAAAGCGGGCAGGGCGCCGACGAGGTGTTTGGCGGCTACCACTGGTACCCCAAGTTGGAGGGCAGCCGCGCGCCGGTCGATGACTATCTGGCGGCCTTTCGCGACCGCGACTTCGCCGAGTACCAGCGCGTGGTGCAGCCCGATTACCTCGGGCGTGACGCCTCGCGCGAACTGGTGGCCGAGCGCTTTTCCGCTCCTGGCGCCAGCGATCCGGTGGACCAGGCGCTGCGCTTGGACACCACGGTGATGCTGGTGGACGACCCGGTCAAGCGTGTCGACAACATGACCATGGCTTTCGGCCTGGAAGCGCGCGTGCCCTTTCTGGACCATCAGTTGGTCGAACTGGCGGCGCGCATTCCCGCGCGCCACAAGCTCGCCGGTGGCGGCAAGGGCATCCTGAAGGAGGCCGCGCGCCAGGTGATTCCGTCCGCGGTGATCGACCGGCCCAAGGGCTATTTTCCGGTGCCGGCGCTGAAGTACCTCAAGGGTTCGGTGCTGGAGCACGTGCAGGACGCGCTGCACAGCCGCGCCGCGCGCGAGCGTGGCCTGTTCAGAAATGAGTACGTCGACAAGTTGATGGCGGACCCCATGGCGCACATCACGCCACTGCGGGGCTCCAAGCTGTGGCAACTGGGCCTGCTGGAGTGGTGGCTGCAGACGCATCTGGGGCAGGAGCGGGCCGCGGCATGACGCGCAAGCAGATCCAGCGCGGCGTGCGTCTGGGCAAGCGCCGCCAGCCCCAGGCGCCGCAGACCATGGGCAGCGCCGAAGGCGGGGCGGCCGGCCGCATTGTCGAATGTGGCTGGGGCCGCCTGATCGCCGGCCACACCTTTGCCGAGCCGCGCGAGATCGCCAGCGCGCTGCTGGGCGAGCGCCCGGGCCAGCGCGACGTGGCCTTCTATGTCGAGAAGCCACAGGTGGTGGTGGGCTGCGCGCCGCAGCGGCTGTTCGTTGACCCGTCGGAAGCCTTCCGGCTGTGGCTGGGCCACTACCTGCCGGCGTCCGCGCGGCGCCGCGGCTTCACGGTGCGGCGCCTGCGCTCGCGCGCCGACGTGGACGCCATCAACGCCATTTACCGGGCGCGCCGCATGGTGCCGGTGGATCCGGCGGTGGTGTGGGGCCAGCGCGCCAACCGCAGCCTGCATTACGTGCTGGCCGAGGACCGCTGCAGCGGCGAGGTGCTCGGCGTGGCCATGGGTCTGGACCATGAACAGGCCTTTGGCGACCCCGCGCCCGACGCCGGCGCCAGCCTGTGGGCCCTGGCGGTGGCGCCCCAGGCCGCGCACCCGGGCGTTGGCGAGGCCCTGGTGCGTTACCTGGCCGAGCAGTTTCAGGCCCGTGGCCGGACGTACATGGATTTGTCGGTGCTGCACGACAACCGCTTGGCCATCGAGCTGTACCGCAAGCTCGGTTTTCAGGCGGTGCCGGTGTTCGCCATCAAGCGCCGCAACGCCTTCAACGAACCGCTGTTCAGCGAACCCCCAGTCAGCGACGAGCAACGCCTGAACCCCTACGCCCAGATCATCGTGGACGAGGCGCAACGGCGCGGCGTGCGCATCGAGGTGGTGGACGCCGAGCACGGCTACTTTCGCCTCACGCATGGCGGGCGCAGCGTGCTGTGCCGCGAGTCGCTGTCCGAGCTGACCAGCGCGGTGGCCATGAGCCGGTGCGCGGACAAGCGCGTGACGCACCGCGTGCTCACCCAGGCCGGCCTGTGCATGCCCGCCCAGCGCCTGGCCGGCGAGGCCGAGGTGAATCAGGCCTTCTTGTCCGAGCACGGCAGCGTGGTGGTCAAACCGGTGGAGGGCGAGCAGGGCCACGGCATCAGCGTGGACCTGCGCTTGCCACAGGACTTGGAGGCCGCGATCCAGCGCGCGCGACGTTTCGACGAACGCGTGCTGTTGGAGCAGTTCTGCGGCGGCAAGGACCTGCGCGTGCTGGTCATCGACCACCAAGTGGTGGCGGCGGCCGTGCGGCGGCCGGCCTCCGTCATCGGCGACGGCCAGTCCACCGTCGAGGCGCTGGTGCGCAAGCAGAGCCGGCGCCGTGCCGCGGCCACTGGCGGCGAGTCGCGCATCCCGCTGGACGCCGAGACCCGCCGCTGCGTGCAGGCCGCCGGCTACGACATGGGCGCCGTGCTGCCCCAGGGCGAATCCTTGCCCGTGCGCATGACCGCCAACCTGCACACCGGCGGCACCATCCACGACGTGACGGAGCAACTGCACCCGACCCTGCGCGCCGCGGCCGAGCAGGCGTCGCGCGCGCTGGCCATTCCGGTGACCGGGCTGGATCTGCTGGTGCCCGCCGTGGAAGGCCCCGACTACGTGATCATCGAAGCCAATGAGCGCCCGGGCCTGGCCAACCACGAGCCGCAACCGACGGCGCAGCGCTTCATCGATCTGCTGTTCCCCTCCACCCGTATCCAAGGAGAAACATGAATCCATCCTCTTTCGAGACCCTGCCCGACATCGACCGCGGCTTCATGGAAGAAACGCTGCTGCAGTTGATGGCCATTCCCAGTCCCGTCGGCCTGACCGATGGCGTGGTGCGCTACACCGCCGCGCGCCTGGAGTCGATCGGCCTGCCCTACGAAGTGACGCGGCGCGGCGCCATCCGGGCCACCTTGCGTGGTCGCGAACCGAAGCCGGCGCGCGCCATCGTCACGCACCTGGACACGCTGGGCGCCATGGTGCACCGCATCAAGCCGAACGGCCGCCTGGGCGTGGTGCCCATTGGCCATTGGTCGGCGCGCTTTGCCGAAGGCGGGCGGCTCACGGTATTCACCGACACCCAGCAACTGCGCGGCACCTGTCTGCCGCTGAAGACCTCCGGCCACGCCTTCGGCGACGAGATCGATACCCAGCCCGTGGGCTGGGAGCATGTCGAGGTGCGGGTCGACGTACCGGCCAGCAGCGCCGAGGAGCTGCTGGCCGCCGGCATCAACGTCGGCGACTGGGTGGCGTTCGATCCGCAGCTGGAAATTCTGCCCAACGGCTATCTGAACTCCCGTTACCTGGACGACAAGGCGGCGGTGGCTGCCCTGCTGACCGCGTGCAAGGCCCTGATCGATGCCGGCAAGGAGCTGCCGGTGGATGTGCACCCGCTGTTCACCATCACCGAGGAGGTTGGGTCGGGGTCTTCCGCCGCCCTGCACGGCGACATCGCCGAGATGGTGAGCCTGGACATTGCGATTGCCGCGCCGGGCCAGAACACCAGCGAGCACGCCGTGACCATCTGCATGCAGGACATGTCGGGGCCGTTTGACTTTCACCTCACGCACAAGCTGATCGGCCTGGCCCAGGCGCACGACATTCCGCACCGGCGCGATGTGTTCCGTTTCTACCGCTCGGATTCGGCCGCCGCGGTGGAAGCCGGTAACGACATCCGCACCGCGCTGATCGGTTTTGGCGCCGACGCCTCGCACGCCCAGGAGCGCACGCACTGGGATGCGCTGGACGGCCTGGCGCGCCTCTCCGCGGCCTACATGCAAAGCGATCCGGTGGCGCGCCGCGATCGGCGCTCCATGGGCACGCTGGAGGGCTTCACCGAGCAGATTCCTCCCGGTGAGATGCAGGTGCCGGTCACGTCGCTGCCTGATCCGGAGCAGTTCCTCGACGCCGATCCGACCGCCGCCAAGGCGGGTTGAGTCGTGTGATGGGTTGCTCCGAATCGGGCGGTCGATGTTTTTTTGTAGAAGTTTTTGCAAACCTTGAGGACGTGCGAAATTTCGACATATAATTCGAGGCTCGACACCCAACGGGGGTATAGCTCAGCTGGGAGAGCGCTTGCATGGCATGCAAGAGGTCAGCGGTTCGATCCCGCTTACCTCCACCAAAGGTTGTCGAGAAGTTCCAAGGTTTTGACCCTATCGTCTAGAGGCCTAGGACATCACCCTTTCACGGTGAGTACCGGGGTTCGAATCCCCGTAGGGTCGCCAAGTTTTGTGGCACTTGGCTCCGCGAGGAGCGAAAGTCACAGCGCGCGGAGTGGTAGTTCAGTTGGTTAGAATACCGGCCTGTCACGCCGGGGGTCGCGGGTTCGAGTCCCGTCCACTCCGCCAATCGACAAGGAAATAAGCGGCTTTCGGGCCGCTTTTTTCTTTTTTGAGCCATCCTTTCTACCATCCCAGAATCGATTGAATTGGACGGCTTTAGTCGACATTGGCTGCATAGACTCGTGTACACGCGAGTGCCTGTGGCTGTGGCAACGTGTGATGACGGAGCAACTTGGAGTGGCGTCTTGTTGGGGCGGACGAAACGCCGAGCGGTCCTCGTTTTTGAAGTCCGCTCAGGATGCCATCGAAACCGCGCTTCAGTTGTGCGAATTCCAATACGCAGGAGAAAGCAAAGAACCCCCAGGAAGCGATAGTTAGCGGCGCCCAAGTTGCTCGCAAGCCGCCTCAATATCTGTGGCTGTCTGCTTAAGCAGCGGAGCGATGCCCTCCACGATGAACTCTGGCGTGAGCTGACGCGCCGAACCTCCGCAAGTTAGCACCAAGCGTCGCCCAAAATGCTTCAGGTACAACGGTACAGCAACGCCGGTCACGCTACGTTTCTCGCCATGTGCCAGCAAGCACTCGATAAGTTTGCGCTGCTCGGCAGCGCTGCACGAGGCTAGGTAAGCCCGGCCCCGGTAGTGTCCATTGCCATCCGCGCGCCGATCTCCATGGGCTGGGCTAGAGTGTTCGGGCTCATAGCGACATCGATCACAAGCATGCTGCAGTCTTCGCACGCCGCCAGCGCGACCATGCTGCTGGAGCGTTCAGCTAACACTCGCATATGAGGTGACATCAGCGCACGCAGCGTCATGCCTCCTAGTGTCCTGTCCCGCTGATACGTGAGCAAAGTCGATGCAACTTTTCAAGGATTGAATCTGCGGTGGCCGTCCATTGGAACGGCTGGGAGTTGGCGTTGTGGTGAGTGACGAACTGGTCAATGCGG
>Ga0209572_1001952_pt1 | contig 11226 bp, 11 predicted proteins | sample EBPBio232012_DNA_FD_185867 | JGI IMG/M metagenome (GOLD analysis project Ga0209572, IMG submission 185867) | Wastewater treatment Type I Accumulibacter community from EBPR Bioreactor in Madison, WI, USA - Reactor 1_1/23/2012_ DNA (SPAdes)... | ecosystem: Engineered > Bioreactor > EBPR >...
CAGGTCGGCGCTGCGGGCGGCCTCGATCTCTTCCGCGGTGCGCGAGCGGATGAACACCGGCTTGCCCTGCCACAGGACCGTCAGCTGGGTGCCGTTTTCCACGCCCGAGACATCGACCCGGATCGAGGCCAGGGCCTTGACGTCGGCCGAGGCGTTCATCTGGTTGATCAGCGGCCAGACCGCAGCGCCGGTGGCCACCGCCGCTGCGCCGCCCGTGGCATAGTAAAGAAAATCGCGGCGTGTGCCCTGATGATCGTCTGCGTGTGACACGGGTATTTCTCCGGTTGATCTGTCGGGGGCCCCCTCGGGCCAAGGCATAGCCTGCCCGGCGGTTTCCCGCCGGGCGGTTGGTCCGACCTTTAGCCACCTCTTGAAAGCACGTCCAGCGGACATTGGGGCACAAACGGCCAAGAAGCGGCGCGAAGGACACAGGCCGCGGGTGCCTTGGGGCGGGTGCGACGGCCGGCAGGGCGGACGGCGTCCGGGCGGGGCGCCGGGCGGAGGGCGGCACCTGTATGACAGCCTGCCAGCCTGACAGGCTTGGCGCGGAAGGGGTGGCGCGATGGGGAGCGGGTGGCGCATCGCGGGCCTGCCCGGCGGGCATCCTGCCGCTTGCCATGCCTCCCCTGCGCCGATCCGCCCCGCGCGACAAATCGCCCCGGGGCGTGCGGGGTGCAACCGCCGCGCTTTGGTCATGGCATCTTGCGACCGAGGCGGTGGGCGATTGCCCACCCTACGCACCCGGCGCGACATGCGGCCGGAGCGGTGGGCGAATGCCCACCCGGCGCAGCCCGGGCGACACGCGGCCGGAGAGGTGGGCGATTGCCCACCCTGCCGCCGTTCCTTGCCCCGGTGCCATACCGCCCAACGCCTGCGACAAATCGACAGGATCGCGCGCAGCAACGGCCCGACGCGCCGCCGCAGCCTTGCCGCTTGCTGCTCCGCGGCGTATGATTGCGGCAACAGGAGTTTCGCCCGTGCATCCCCTTCGCCTTGCCCTTCCCGCCCTGCTTCTTGTCCCCGGCATCGCCCGGGCCGAAGTCGAACTCAGCTTCTACGGCGGCTGGCAGACCGCGCCCCATTCGGTCGTGACCATCTCGGGCGATTCCGTGCTGCCGGACGACGAATTCACCGCCGGCTGGGAAGGCCGGTCGTTCACCGCGCCGCCCTATTACGGGCTGCGGGCGACCTGGTGGCAGAGCGATTCCTTCGGTGTCGGCCTCGATTACAGCCACGACAAGGTCTATGCCGACGACGCGACGCTGGCCGAATCCGGCCTCGACCATTTCGAGTTCTCGGACGGGCTGAACATCCTGACCGTCAACGCCTACCGGCGCTGGGATCAGGCGCTGGGCGGGCTGACCCCCTTCGTCGGCGGCGGTATCGGCCTGTCCCTGCCGCATGTCGAGGTGGTGACCCCCGGCACGCGGACCTGGGAATACCAGATCGGCGGCCCGGCGGTGACCTGGATGGCCGGCGTGTCCTATCCGATCAACGACCGCTGGTCGGTGTTCGGCGAATACAAGGGCACCTATTCGCAGAACGACGTCGACCTCGAGACCGGCGGCACGATCCAGACCGACATCATCACCAACACAGTGAACCTGGGCGTCAGCTTCAGCTTCTGACGGGATGTGCCTTGGGTGAGGCTGCCAGGGCCGGGCCTTGGCAGCGGGTATCCTCGTGAGGATTCCGCGCGGAGCTGTTTCTTTCCGCTCTGCTTCCGACCAAGTACGCGGCGCCTTCCAACTGCACGGCGCCCGACGGCAAGTCAGGCCTTGTCGAGACCTCCCCACTAGCCCCCAGCCCCGACCTTTCGGCGCCATCCCCTCGTCCCGCCGGCGCCCAGCACCCCCCACCGGCGTCATGCCGCTGTTGCAGCATCGTGCGACGGAACCCGTGCCGGCCGGCGTTTGTTGGAAACGACGGCAACCGCCGCGCGCCACACGGGGGAAGATCATGCAGGAACATGCCGGGCATCCGCTGCCGATGCAACACCGCACGCTGTTCCTGTCGGACCTGCACCTTGGCGCGGTCGGTGCGCGGGCGGATCTCGTGCTCCGCTTCCTGCGGCGCAACCGGGCGGAAACCTATGTGCTGGTCGGCGATGTCCTCGACCTCTGGCACCCGGTCCTGCCGCAGTGGAGCGCGGCGCATCAGGGCGTGATCGACCACCTGATCCGCCGCAAGGCCGAGGGCGCGGCGCTGGTCTATATCGCCGGCAACCACGACACCGCGCCCGAAACCGCGCCCGAGGCGCGGCGCCTGCCGGTCGCGGCGCAGCCCGAATGGCTGCATGAAACCGCCGACGGGCGGCGGTTCCTGGTCACCCATGGCGATGCCGAGGACCGGCGCGCGCTGCGCAGCCACCTTGTCACCCGCATCGGCAGCCGGATCGACAACGGGTTGCGCCGGCTGGACAAGTCGCTGCGCCAGTCGCTGTCGTGGCGGTCGCCCGCGCTTGACCCGCAGCGGCGCAGCGCCATCGAATGGATCCTCTCGACCGCCAATGCCCTCTTCTACCCCGACCGCAGCCACGAACGCCGGCTGATCGCCCGCGCCCGCGACCGCGGGCTTGACGGTGTGATCTGCGGCCATTTCCACATCGCCGCGCTGCATGACCGCCACGGGCTGACCTATGCCAATTGCGGCGACTGGATGGACAGTTTCACCGCCTTGGCAGAAGATGGCGACGGGCGGCTCGCGCTTGTCGGAGGACGGGCCGCCTTTGCCAGGGCGCCGCGTCCGGTGCCCGCTTCAGGAGCGGTCAGGGTTTGATTTCGACGATAGTGCCGGGGATCGCGGCGGTCTTTCTTGCCGTGCATCTGGCGACGGTCCTTCTGGCGCTTTGGCAGATGTCGCGGCGGCCCGGCGGCGGCGTCATCCCGCGCGACGCGCGCATCACGCTCTTGCGGCCGATCTGCGGCCGCGATGCCTTTGATGCCGAGACGCTGGGATCGTCATTCGCGCAGGACTGGCCGGCCTATGACGTGATCCTCTGCGTGCCTTCCGACACCGATCCGGCCGTGGCGCTGGCCCGCGAACTGATCGCGGCCAATCCGCAGGTGCCGGCCCGGCTCCTGACCGGGCAGGAGCGGATCACCGGCAACCCCAAGCTCGACAACCTGTGGAAGGGGTGGGCGGCGGCGACGGGCGAGTATGTCTGCATGACCGACAGCAACCTCCTCCTCCCGCCCGATTACCTGTCGACCCTTGCCGCCTGCTGGGGGCCGCGGACCGGGCTGGTGTCCTCGCCCGCCCGCGGCGAGCGGCCTGACGGGTTCGCCGGCCGGCTGGAATGCGCCTTCCTGAACGGCAATCAGGGGCGGCTGCAACTGGCCGCGGGCGCCCTGGGCCGCGGCTTTGCCCAGGGCAAAAGCCTGTTCTGGAACAAGGCGATGCTGGATGCCGCCGGCGGCCTTGCCCCCCTGGGCAAATGGCTGGCCGAGGATGTCGCCTCGACCCGGCTGACCCGCGCCTCGGGGCGCGAGGTCACGCTGACGCCGCGGCTGTATGCCCAGCCCATCGGGCGGCGGACCTTCCGTCAGGTCTGGGACCGGCAACTCAGGTGGAGCCGGGTGCGCCGCGACGGCTTTCCGGCGATTTTCGCGGGCGAGATCGCCAATGGCGCGGCGCTGCCCGCGGCGCTGCTGGCGATCACGGCGCCGCTCTGGCTGATCCCGTTCCTCGTCCTGTGGTTCGGCGCCGAATGGCTGCTGTGCCGCCGTGCCGGCTGGCCGCATGGCGCGGCGGACATGGCCGCTGCGGTGGTGCGCGACGCGCTCCTCCCCGTGCTCTGGGCCGCGACCTTCCTCAAACGTTCGATCACCTGGCGCGGCAACGCGATGGAGGCGCCGGTCCGGGGCGCGCCGACCCCATGACCGGCGGATCGAACGAGATCGTCAACATCATCGCGGCGCATGGATTCTGGATCCTCGCGCCGCTATCCATCGTCGAAGGGCCGATCGTCACCGTCATCGCCGGCTGGCTGGCCAGCCTGAACATCCTGCATCCCGTCGCGGTGTTCATCTGCGTCGTGATCGGCGACGTGGTCGGCGATTCGATCCTCTACTGGGCCGGGCGCGGCGTGCGGCTGGACCGATTGCCGGTCGTCGGCCGCTATCTGCGCATCCCGCGCTCGCGGCTGGTGCCGCTGGTCAAGGCGTTCCGCGAACAGGGCGTGCGCCTGCTGATCTTCGGCAAGGTGACGCAGGCGGCGGGCTTTGCCGTGCTGATCGCGGCGGGGGCGGCGCGGATGCCTTTTGGCCTGTTCGTGCTGGTCAACTTCCTGACCTCGATCCCGAAAAGCCTGGCTTTGATGGCGCTGGGCTATGTCATCGGCGCGGCACATGCCCGCATCGCCTCGTGGTTTTCCTGGGGGTCGGGGGCGATGCTGGTGCTGATCGTCCTGGGCGTCGGCATCTGGGTCATGCTGGAACGGCGCCGCCGCCGCGCCGCCCGGACCGAGGCCGCGGTCCCGCCCGAGGCGGCGGAATGACCCTCACCTGCCTGATCCCGGCCTGGAACGAGGCCGCGCGCATCGGCGGCGTGCTGACCGCCGCCGTCGGCCATCCGCTGATCGGGCGGACGCTGGTCATCGACGACGGATCGACGGACGGCACCGGCGACATCGCCCGGGCCGCGGGGGTCGAGGTGCTGCGCACCCCCGGCAACCTTGGCAAGACCCGGGCGCTGGTCATGGGCCTGGGCCGGGTGACCGATGGCCATGTCCTGCTTCTTGACGCCGACCTGACCGGCCTGTCGCCGGGGGCGATCACCCGGCTGGTGCAGCCGGTGCTGTCGGGGCGCGCCTATGCCTCGCTGTCCTTGCGGGGCAATGCGCCGCGGACCTGGCGGGCCATCGGGCTTGACTACATCACCGGCGAGCGGGTGCTGCCCGCCGCGCTGATCCTGCCGCATCTCGACGATTTCGCCCGCCTGCCGCGCTTTGGCTTCGAGGTCTACCTCAACCGGCTGCTGATCGCCGCCGGTCAGCCCGTCGCCGTGGTCGGCTGGCCCGAGGTCGCCAGCCCGTCGAAGGCCAGCAAGACCGGCAGCCTGGGCGCCGGGCTGCGCGCCGATGCCCGGATGATGCGCGACATCTTCCGCACCATCGGCCCGCGCGAATGCCTGGCCCAGATCACCGCCCTGCGCCGCCTGCGCGCCGCTGCCTGACCGCGAGGAACCCGATGCCCAACCTCAAGGTCTATGTCGACCGCGACCTGTTCGACCGCCGGCAGGGCCCCATCGTCGCCGCGCTGCCCCCACTGCGCGATGTCCTGTGCGAAGGCATGAAGGTGACACCCGATCAGGCGCAACTGGTGATCCTGCCGGTCCATGGCCTGCCCGATCAGCCGCTGGTGAACATCGAGTTCAATTACCTCGCCAAGCCCGACCGCGACCGCGCCACCGTGATCGCCGTCTGCGAGGGCTTGCGGCGGGTCATGGCGCCGGCCGCGGGCACCCATGTCGCGGTGCGCGCCACCGCGCTTGAGCCAAGCTTCATCGCGCTGAAATAGTCACGGCCGCTGGCGCCGCGCGCGCAGCACCTCGGACGGCAGGATCGCGGCGCAGGCGGCATAGCGGCCGGCCAGCCGGGCCGGGTTCGACAAGAGCCGCCACAGCCATTCCATCGCCACCGCCCTGACCCAGGCCGGCGCCCGGCGCTGCGTTCCGGCCAGGAAATCAAGCCCGGCGCCGATCCCGACGAACCCCATCTCGGGCGCAAGGCGGCGCGCGAAGGCCGAGAACCGTTCTTGCCGCGGCGCTCCCAGCGCGATCAGCACCAGCCGCACCCCGGCGGCGCGAAAGGCGGCCACGGCGGCCTCGGCCGCGGGACCCTCGGGGTCGAAACCCATCGCCGGCGCCTCGGTCCGCAGGATGCGCAGGCCGGGCACCTGCGCCTCGAGTGCCTGCGCCGCGCCGGTCAGCGCCGCATCGGTCGCGCCGAACAGGCCGACGCCGGCACCTTCGGCAGCCGCGACGCGCATCAGCGGCAGGATCAGGTCCGACCCGGGAATGAGTTCCACCGGCTGGCCGCCCAGCCGCGACAGCCAGACAATGGGATTGCCGTCCGCCGTCACCAGATCCTGCGCGGCATAGGCCCGGGCAAAGGCCGGATCGCGCCGCAGCTTGACGAGGTGGTCAAGGTTGAGCGTGGCCAGCGCGAACCCCTCGCCCCGGTCCAGCCGTCGGGCGATTTCCGCCAGAAGCCCCGCCCGCGTGGCGGCATTCACCGTGACCTGCCGCCCCTCCGGTCCAAACCGCATCCGCCATCCGCCCTAGTGTTGCCATGCTTGTGGTATCCTGCATCTTTGTGCCGAGAACAGGGCAAAGGGGCGTTTTGTGGCGGGCGGGATTGTCATCGTGGGCTGCGGCTTTGTCGCCGACCTCTACATGCGGTCTTTCGCCGTCATGCCGGACCTGCGCGTGCTGGGCGCCTGGGACCGCGACCCGGCGCGGCTCGCCGCCTTCTGCGCGCATTGGAAAGTGCCGGCCCTGTCCGACATGGCGGCGGTGATCGCCGCGGGCCGGGGTGGCGTGGTCCTGAACCTGACCAATCCCGGCGCGCATTTCGCCGTCTCGCGCGAGTTGCTGGCGGCGGGCCTGCATGTCTGGTCGGAAAAACCGCTGACCCTGACGCTCGACGATGCCCGCGCGCTGCAGGCGCTGGCGGCGGAGAAGGGGGTGCATATCGCCTCGGCCCCGTCCTCGGTCCTGTCCGAATCGGCGCAGACCCTGGGCCGCGCCCTGCGGCAGGGCGTCGCCGGCACGCCGCGGCTGGTCTATGCCGAGCTTGACGACGGTTTCGTGCCGCAGGCGCCCGTCGGGCAGTGGCGCAGCGCCAGCGGCGCGCCCTGGCCCGCCGCCGACGAATTCCGCACCGGCTGCACGCTGGAACATGCCGGCTACTGGCTTGCCTGGCTGATCGCGTTCTTCGGCCCGGTCAGGACCGTGGTCGCGGCCAGTGCCGAACTGGTGCCCGACAAGCTGGGCGTCACCGGCGGCGCGCCGGATTTCTCGGTCGCGACCCTCTTCTTCCGGTCGGGCCTTGTCGCCCGGCTGACCTGTTCCATCGCCGCGCCGCATGACCACCGGCTGCGGGTGATCGGCGACAAGGGCGTGATCGAGGTGCCCGAGGCGTGGAACAACGCCGCCCGGGTGCGGTTCCGCAAGCGGCTGGTGATCCGGCGGCGGCTGCTTGAGTCTCCCCTGTCGCGGCGCCTGCGCCTGCCCGGCCCGACCCATCCCCAAGTCGCCCGCGAAGGCGCGGCCGCGATGAATTTCGCCCTTGGCCCGGCCGAGATGCTGGACGCCATCGCCGCCGGCCGCCCCCCGCGCCTAGCCGGCGATTTTGCCTTGCACCTGACCGAGGTGACCTTGGCCATCCAGTCGGCCGGCGACAGCACCGGCGCGCAGGCGATGACCACGACCTGCGCCCCGATGGAGCCGATGCCATGGGCGCTTTGACCCTGCTGGTCACCGGCGCGGGCGGGTTTCTGGGCGGTGCCGTGGCCGACTGCGCCCGCGCGCGCGGGCATCGGGTGCGGACGGTGACGAGGCGCCCCGGAGGCGACGTCGTGGCCGATCTTGCGGTCGGCCTGCCGCCTGCCGCAACCGATGGGGTCGACGCGATCCTGCATTGCGCCGCCGCCCTGACCGGGGACGAGGGCAGGATGCAGCGCGACACGGTGCAGGCGACCCGCACCGTTGCCGCCACCGGCCTGCCCGTTGTGCTGGCGGGATCGGTGTCGGTCTATGACGGCATGGCGCGCGCGGTGGATGAAACGACCCCGCTTGAGCCGCGCCCCGACCTGCGCGACGCCTATACGCGGGCCAAGATCGCGCAGGAGCGGGCCGCCCCCGGCGCCTGCGTCTTGCGCATCGGCGCGCTGTGGGACGCGGGGCATCTGTGGAACGCGCATCTCGGCGTCTTTGCCGGGCCGCTGTTCCTGCGCATCGGGCGCGGGGAAATCCCCCTTGCCCATGTGCGGAACGCCGCGCTGGCCATGGTCATGGCGGCCGAGGGCGGCTGGACCGGGCCGGTCAATGTCGTCGACGACATCCGCCCCGATGCCGCGACCTTCCTGCGCGGGGTGCGGCATCGTGAGTTGCACCCACGCTACGCGATCCCCCTGCCCTTTGCCGCGGTCGATCTGGCCGCCCGCGCGCTGGCGCCCCTTGGCCCGCGCCTGCCCGGCCTCCTCCGCCGGCCGACGCTGCACGCGCGGCTGGGCCCGCGCCGCTGGTCGAATGTGCGGTTGCACGGGCTGGGCTGGGCGCCGGTCGCGGGGTTCGGGGGCGCGCCATGAAGATCGCCTATCTCACGGGCGAATACCCCCGCGCCACCGATACCTTCATCCAGCGCGAGGTCGCGGCCCTGCGCGAGCTGGGCTTCGACATCCGGACCGCCAGCATCCGCCGCACCGGGCCGGAACATATCGTCGGGCCGGAACAGGCCGCCGAACAGGCGCGGACCTTTGCCGTGCTGCCTGCCACGCTGAACCTTGGGACGCTGGCCCGGGCCAAGCTGCGAGCGCTGCGCCATCCGGCGCGGTTCCTGGGCGCGCTGCGGCTGGCCTGGCGGACGGCGCCCAAGGGTCTGCGCGGCCGCGCCTACAACCTGATCTATTTCTGCGAGGCTCTGGTCCTGGCCCGATGGATGCAGGACGCGGGCATCACCCACCTGCACAACCATATCGCCAAGGCCAGCTGCACGGTCGCGATGCTCGCCAGCCACCTGAGCGGCATGCCCTACAGCTTCACCCTGCACGGGCCCGATGACCTGGCCGAGCCGGCGCATTGGCGGCTGGACGAAAAGATCGCCCGCGCCGCCTTTGTCGCCTGCATCAGCGATTACGCCCGGGCGCAGGCCATGCTGCATTCGGCCCGCGCGCATTGGGACCGGCTGCATGTCATCCATTGCGGCGTCGATCCCGCCCGCTATGACCGGCCGCGCCCCGCCCGCGGTGCGCGGCTGTTGTTCGTCGGCCGGCTTGCGGCGGTCAAGGGCGTGCCGGTGCTGTTCCAGGCGATGGCCCTTGCCCGGCCGCAGCGGCCCGACCTGACGCTGACGCTGATCGGCGACGGCCCCGAACGCGCCGCCCTGACCAAGGAGGCGCAGGCCCTGGGCCTTGCGCCCTTCGTCAGCTTTGCCGGATACCGCGATCAGACGGCCGTCGCCGCGGCGCTGGCCGACCATGATGTCCTTGTGTTGCCGAGTTTTGCCGAAGGGGTTCCGGTGGTGTTGATGGAGGCGATGGCAGCGCGGCTGCCGGTGGTTGCGACCGGCGTGGCCGGCGTGCCCGAACTTGTGCAGGATGGGGTATCGGGGCATCTGGTGCCGCCCGGCAACCCGGACCTGCTGGCCGCGGCGATCCTGTCTGCGCTGGATGCGCCGGCGGCGATGGGCGAGGCGGGCCGCGCCCGCGTCATCACCGGATTCGACAGCCGAGCGGAGGCGCAGCGCCTTGCCACGCTGTTCCGGTCGGTCGGCCCTGGCCACCCGCGCCCGCCGGTGCGGCCATGACCGCCGCCCGCGATACCGCCGCCGTCGCCATCGGCCGCAACGAAGGCGAGCGGCTGAAACGCTGCCTGACCTCGCTGGTCGGACAGGCGGACCGGGTGGTCTATGTCGATTCGGGGTCGACCGACGGAAGCGTCGACTTTGCCCGCGGGCTGGGCGTCGCTGTGGTGACGCTCGACACCGCGACCCCCTATACCGCCGCCCGCGCCCGCAACGCGGGCTTTGCCGCGCTGGAGCCGCCGCCGGCCTTTGTCCAGTTCGTCGACGGCGATTGCGCGGTCGAACCCGGCTGGATCGAGGCCGCGCGCGGCGCGCTTGACGCCGATCCCGGCCTTGCGCTGGTGACCGGCTGGCGGACCGAGATCTCGCCTGCGGCCAGCGCCTACAACGCCATGGCCGAGGTCGAATGGCACCAGCCCGCGGGCGAGATCGCAGCCTGCGGCGGCGACATGCTGGTGCGCGGCCCGGCCTTTACCGCCATCGGCGGCTTTTCCCCCGGCATCATCGCCTCCGAGGACGAGGATTTCGTCATCCGCATCCGCAGGGCCGGCGGGCGGGCGGCGCGGCTGGCGCGGATCATGACCCGGCACGACATCGCGATGACCCGCCTGCGCCAGTGGTGGCGGCGCAACCTGCGCTCGGGCCATGGCTTTGCCGAGGTCGGCGACCTGCATCCGCCGCATTTCGGCGCCGAACGGCGGCGGGCCGTTCTTTATGGCGGCATCCTGCCCCTGATCGCGCTGGGCGGCGTCCTGGATGCGCAATGGTGGCTGGTGGTCGTGGCCCTTGCCGCCTATGCCGTCAGCCTTGCCCGCATCAGCCGCTGGCTGGGCCAGCAGGGCCTGACCGGCGGCCTGCGGTGGAAGGTCGCCGGCCTGTTCACGCTCGCAAAGCTGCCGCAATTGCTTGGCATGGGCTGGTATTACCTGCGCCGCCTGCGACGGCGGGCGCCCGAGATCATCGAATACAAATGAAAGGGCAGGCATGACCCCGGACCTGCGCATCGGCCTGATCGGCGCCGGCTATATCGCGACCTGGCATGCGGAGGCCGTCCGGGCGACGCCCGGCCTGCGCCTAGCCGCCGTCTGCGACAGCGCGCCCGACGCGGGCGAAGCGATGGCCCGGGCGCTCGGGGTGCCCTTCTTCCCCTCGGTCGCGGCGCTGGTCGCCTCGGGCACGGTCGATGCGGTCCATGTCCTGACCCCGCCCTCCAGCCATGCCGCGATCGCGCGGCAGTGCCTCGGGGCCGGGCTGCATGTGCTGGTGGAAAAGCCCTTTGCCCTGTCGGGGGACGACGCCGCGGCGATGCTTGCGGCCGCCACGGCCGCCAACCGGCAGTTGGCCGTCAGCCACAATTTCCTTGGCCTGCCGTCGCACCGGCGGCTGAAGGCGATGCTGGCCCGCGGCGACCTTGGCCGGATCTCCGCGCTGCGGGTCGACTGGGCGCTACCCCTCGCCCCGCTGCGGTCGGGGCCCTATGGCCTGTGGATGCTCCGCGATCCGCGCAACCTGCTCCTGGAGCTTGGCCCGCATCCGATGGGCTTTGTCTGCGACCTGCTCGGCCCGCCCGAGATCCTGTCGGTCACCCTGTCGCATCCGGTCGACCTGCCGGGCGGCATGGGCAGGCGGCATCAGGGCTGGCGGATCCTCGCGCGCGCCGGCGGGGTGGATGTGACCCTGCACCTGTCGATGGTCGAAAC
>Ga0209572_1001953_pt1 | contig 11225 bp, 5 predicted proteins | sample EBPBio232012_DNA_FD_185867 | JGI IMG/M metagenome (GOLD analysis project Ga0209572, IMG submission 185867) | Wastewater treatment Type I Accumulibacter community from EBPR Bioreactor in Madison, WI, USA - Reactor 1_1/23/2012_ DNA (SPAdes)... | ecosystem: Engineered > Bioreactor > EBPR >...
TCTACAGGCGCAGGTGCGGGAACCTCGGCTGTCGCGTCATCTTCGGATTTGGCTGCAGCCTTGCGCTTGCGCGGCGCACGGCGCGGCTTGGCTGCTGGTGCAGCTTCAGGCTCGGCCGGCGCTTCGTTCTCGACGTTTTCAGAGACCTCAGCGACTTCGGTCACCTCGGTGGCAACTTCAAGCTCTGTCTCGTCGGCGTTGTTGTCCGAATCCTGGGCTTCGGCTGTCTCTTCGCCGTCGCGACGATTGCGCCGACCGCCGCGCTTGCCGCGCCGGCGCTTGCGGCGCTCACCATCCTCGGAACTTGCATCTGCGGCATCATCATCGGCAGCCACTTCGGCGACTTCCTGATCTTCGACGTCGCCATCCTCGTCGCCTTCAGCGTCAGTAGCCGAAACTGTGTCGCCATTCTCGCCATTGGCCGACTGTTCGGAGCCATCACGATCGCGGCCACCACGACGCCGGCGACGACGACGGCGCTTGCGGCGGTTGCCATCTTCTCCATCTTCGCGATTTGCGCCATTGGACTGGGCACGTTCAGCCTTTGCCTCGGCGGCTTCTTCCTCGTCTTCCTCGGCGTCGAGGGTGATCTCGTCCTCAACTTCCTCGTCTTCGACGATGACTGGCTGCTCGGTGATTGTTGTGATGACCGGGCGCTCGACAGGCGCGCCGCGCGTAATCGAGTAAAGCTGCGTGCCCAGCGTGTCGTCTGCCTCGATGGAGATGGTGAGGCCGAAACGCTCTTCCAGCTCGGACAGGTTGCGGCGCTTGTGATTGAGCACGTAAAGCGCGGTGACGGCCGGTGTGCGCACCGTGATGTGGTTGCGTGCGTCCTTGATGAGGAATTCCTCGATGGCGCGCATGACATGCAGTGCAACCGAGGAATCTGAACGGATGTGGCCGGTGCCGCCGCAATGCGGGCAGGGCTTCATCGTCGATTCGAGCACGCTTGCGCGGATGCGCTGGCGCGACATTTCCATCAGGCCGAAATGCGAAATCCGACCGACCTGGATGCGGGCGCGATCGTTCTTGAGATGCTCCTTGAGACGCTTCTCGACAGCGCGATTGTTGCGGTTCTCCTCCATGTCGATGAAGTCGATGACGATCAGGCCCGCAAGGTCGCGCAGGCGAAGCTGGCGTGCGACTTCTTCGGCCGCTTCGAGATTGGTGTGAAGCGCGGTTTCCTCAATCGAATGTTCACGGGTCGAACGCCCGGAGTTCACGTCGATGGCAACCAGTGCTTCGGTCTGATTGATGATGATGTAGCCGCCAGACTTCAGTGTGACCTGCGGCTGCAGCATGCGGTCGAGCTGAGCCTCGATGCCATTGCGGGCAAAGATCGGCACCGCATCGCGATAGGGCTGCACCACTTTTGCGTGGCTGGGCATCAGCATGCGCATGAAGTCTTTTGCTTCGCGATAGCCTTCATCTCCGGCCACCAGAATTTCGCTGATGTCCTTGTTGTAGAGGTCGCGTACCGACCGCTTGATCAGGCTGCCTTCCTCGTAGACCAGGGCAGGCGCGCTCGATTGCAGCGTGAGCGTGCGGACGTTTTCCCACATGCGCATCAGATATTCGTAGTCGCGCTTGATCTCGGCCTTGGTGCGGTTTGCACCAGCCGTGCGCAGAATGACACCCATGCCCTGCGGCACTTCGAGGTCCTGGACGAGATCCTTGAGGCGCTTGCGGTCGACGGCAGACGTGATCTTGCGCGAAATGCCGCCGCCACGCGCCGTGTTTGGCATCAACACCGAATAGCGGCCGGCCAGCGACAGATAGGTGGTGAGCGCCGCGCCTTTGTTGCCGCGTTCTTCCTTGACGACCTGAACCAGCAGGATCTGACGACGCTTGATCACTTCCTGGATCTTGTAGTGACGACGGGGTGCCGAGCGGCGGCTCGGCAGTTCCTCAAGAGCGTCTTCAGCGCCAACAGATTCGACTTCGCCGTCTTCCTGTGTGGCGACAGGAGCGTCTTCGACGTCACCACCATTTTCGGTGGCTTCGTCGTCGTTCTTTTCGCGCGCCTCGTCAGGTGTTTCCGACACTTCGTCGGTTTCAACCTCGGCCAGCATCGTGGCCGGCCCCTTGTCGTCGTCCTCGTCTGCAGTTTCATCAGCATCGGATGTGTCTGCAACGACTTCGGTGTCGAGCTCGACGACGGCTGTTTCCTCGGTTTCTACCGCTTCATCGACAGCCTGAATGTCCGCATCGTCTTCTGCCGGGGCCTCTGCGTCGGCGCTCGCCTTCTTGCCGCCATCACGGCGCGACTTGTCGCTGTTGCGTGCACGGCTCTTGCCGTCGCGACGGCGCTTGCCGCGCCCCTTTTCGTCTTCGTCCTCGTCCTCATGGTGTTCAGCGTCTGCCTTCAGCAGCGCCTGTCTGTCGGCGAGGGGGATCTGATAATAGTCGGGGTGGATTTCGCTGAATGCGAGAAAACCGTGACGGTTGCCGCCATATTCAACGAATGCGGCCTGGAGCGAGGGTTCGACCCTTGTGACTCGTGCGAGATAGATATTGCCGCGGAGTTGTTTCTTGTCCCGGGATTCGAAATCGAATTCTTCGATCCGGTTACCGCGAGTGACGACGACCCGGGTTTCCTCCGGGTGGGAGGCGTCGATCAGCATTTTGTTGGGCATGGGAGAATGTCCTCCCGGCATGCAGAGCGGGACCGGGAGGCGCTGCTGTGCGCCTGCAAGAAACCAGAACTGAGATGCCGGATAATCTGGTGTCCGGACGCACATCGACCGCCGTCTTCACCGGCACGCCCGCGGCCATGACGGCGCGGGAGCGGCAGGTTTCGAAGATCGTGTCGGCTGCAATCATTGCTTGCGTCGCGGACTATTGTTCAACATTTGGTCCGGGCAAGCCCAAACCAGCTCATTTTGCTCATACAGAGCCGACAGGTGGCGAGACGCGCCAGACTGCCGTTTTCCTCACAAACAGGATATCCCGTTGCCGGGAACGCCCTGAAGAAATTCAATAAAATCGCCTCGACCGAGTTGGAACGCCGTGCGACCAACTTGGCAGACCGACAATTGTGAGACATTGAAGGCTGCGGCGCCGCAGGATTCCGGCCATTGAAGTGACCTCAGTCTGCTTTTATGATTTGCAAAGGGCGAACGCAACCCCGTTTCGGATGCCGGCAAATGTCTGGAAAGTCGGCGCATTTGGCCAGCGCCAGTGCAAGGCTTGGTTAACCATGGAACGCTAGCTTTCATTAACGAGTCGGCATTCACGGGGATCCCGCCAAGGGACGAAAATTTGGAGCATCCAGCAGCCAAGGTCTGGCAGACTGTAACCGCTGTCCTTTCCAGGGCAGGGGTAGCATTGCTTGTGCTTGTGCTGTTCCAGGGTCTTGCCGCCGCTGAAGTTTTGCGGGCATCAGGCTTCAAGATGGCTGGTGATGCCACCAAGACGCGAATTGTGCTCTCTTTTGACAAGATGCCGGTTGCACGCTGGTTCATGCTTCGTGGCCCGCACCGGCTGGTGGTCGATTTTCAGGAGAGCATCTTTGCGCTCGACCCGCATGCGCTGGCTTCAAAAGGGCTGGTCACATCGGTTCGGTATGGTCATCTGGAAGAGGGCAAGTCTCGCCTCATCATTGGCGGCAAGGGGCCGTTCAAGGTCGAAGGCTTTGATATTGTTGATGTTGAGACTGGCGGACATCGAATTGCGATCGATCTGATTGCGGCAAGCGAGGGTGAATTCGAGACGGCGCTCGCATTGCAGGCTGACAAGACCGGTTCAACCGCAGCACCCAAGGGCGACCGCCTCGGAACGCCGCAAGCCAAGCCGGCGCGCAAATTTACGATCGCACTCGATCCGGGACATGGCGGCATCGATGGTGGCGCTGCGAGCAAGGGCGGCACCTCCGAAAAAGACATTACGCTCGCATTTGCGCTCGAGCTGCGGCGGCGGCTGTCGCGTGGTGGTGCCTATGATGTGGTGTTGACCCGCGAGGGCGATGAATTCTTGCGGCTGGACGAACGGGTGCGCATTGCGCGCCAGGCAAGTGCCGATTTGTTCATATCAATTCATGCGGACACGATCCGAGTCGGCGGCGTGCACGGCGCGACCGTCTACACGATGTCGGATCGGGCGTCCGACCAGGAGGCGCAGGCGCTAGCGGATCGCGAAAACCTGGCCGACGCGATGGCCGGCGTGGATGTTGGCGAGGAAAACCATGATGTCGCAGACATTCTCGTTGACCTGATTCGGCGCGAGACCAACACATTCTCCGTGCACTTTGCGCGATCGCTGGTCGGTGAACTGACCGGACAGATCGATCTAATCAAGAACCCGCACCGGTCCGCAGGATTTCGCGTGCTCCGCGCGCCGGATGTGCCGTCTGTGTTGGTTGAACTGGGCTATCTGTCGAACGAGAAGGATGAGGCCAGGCTACGAGACCCGCAATGGCGGCAGAAGGCGGCCGACGGGATTGCGGAGGCTGTGGAGCTTTTTGCAACATCGCGTATGAGGGCCGGCGGATGAGGGCGCATGTGCTGCGGGCTGACCAATCAGGCCGTTGCGCGCGAACCACAATCGAGCCGATATTTGCACAGATGGCTTGCAATTGCGCGCAACCGCCGCAATTTGCCCACATGCGAAAGACATATGGGTTGAAGTTGCGTCGCCTTCCAGGGTGCGCGAACAGGGTAATGCGCAATCAATTGGTGCGCAGGGGACTGGAGCAGGCATGATTCGTCTGATCGGATATTTCTTCGGAGTGGGCGTTGCGCTTGCGCTGATCGCGGCAGCTGGCGTTGCGATCTACATCGGCTCCGTGACCAAAGACCTGCCTGACTATGAAGTTCTGGCCAAGTATGAGCCGCCAGTGACGACGCGCCTGCATGCGTCCGATGGCGCGTTGATGGCCGAATTTGCGCATCAGCGTCGCCTTTACCTGCCTATTCAGGCTGTTCCTGATCGCGTGAAAGCCGCCTTCCTGTCGGCGGAAGACAAGAATTTCTACAAGCACCCCGGCATCGACATCACCGGACTTGGCCGCGCGATCGTTACCAATTTCAAGAATATGGGCTCTGGCCGCCGGCCGGTAGGCGCATCGACGATCACGCAGCAGGTTGCGAAGAACTTCCTGCTTGATTCGACCCAGAGCTATGACCGCAAGATCCGCGAGATGATCCTGTCGTTCCGTATCGAACAGGCTTACTCGAAGGACCGAATTCTTGAACTCTATCTCAACGAGATCTTCTTCGGCCTCGGCTCTTATGGGATCGCCGGTGCAGCGCTGACCTATTACGACAAGTCGGTGAATGAGCTGACGGTTGCCGAAGCCGCCTATCTGGCAGCACTCCCGAAGGGACCGCAGAACTATCACCCGTTCCGCTACACCGACCGGGCGATCGAGCGGCGAAACTGGGTCATCGACCAGATGGTCGACAATGGCTATGTGACTGCCGAAGAGGGCAGCAAGGCCAAGCAGACAGGGCTTGACGTGAAGCCTCGCCGGTCCGGCACCTATCTGTTCGCCGGTGAATATTTCACCGAGGAAGTGCGCCGCGACATCATCAATCGCTATGGCGAGAAGGCGCTCTACGAAGGCGGCCTGTCGGTGCGCACGACGCTCGACCCGAAAATGCAGGTCATGGCGCGCGAGGCGTTGCACAACGGGCTGATCGACTACGACACGCTGCGCGGTTATCGCGGGCCTGTGAAGCAGATCGACATTTCCGGCGACTGGGGCGTTGCGCTTGGCGAGGTCAAGGCCCTCTCTGACGTACCGGAATGGAAGCTGGCGGTGGTGCTGGATTCAGGTGAGGGTGTACGCCTCGGACTGCAGCCTGGACGCGAGATTTCCGAAAAGCTGTCGGCGGAACGCGATGAGATCACTCTGTCCGAAAAGGACATGAGCTGGGCCATGCGTTACGTTGTCGAGGGCAAGCGCGTGAAGGCAAAAGTGCCCGGCGACGTGCTGAAGCCCGGCGACGTCGTCTATGTCGAAAAGCGTTCCGGCGGTGAAGGCTGGCGATTGCGTCAGGTGCCCGAAGTTGAAGGTGCGCTGGTGGCAATGGACCCGCACACCGGCCGCGTTCAGGCCATGGTCGGCGGGTTCTCGTTTTCGGCGTCCGAATTCAACCGCGCGACGCAGGCGATGCGGCAGCCGGGCTCGGCCTTCAAGCCGTTTGTCTATGCTGCGGCGCTCGACAATGGCTATACGCCTGCGTCCGTCGTGCTCGATGCGCCGATTACGATCACCCAGGGCAACCAGGTTTGGGAGCCGAAGAATTATGGTGGTCAGGCAGCCGGCCCTTCGACACTACGCGCTGGCATCGAACGGTCGCGCAACCTGATGACGGTGCGCCTTGCCAACGATATGGGCATGAAGCTTGTCGTCGAATATGCCGAACGGTTCGGTATCTATGACAATCTGCTGCCTTATCTGCCGATGTCGCTGGGTGCAGGCGAAACCACCGTCATGCGCATGGTGTCGGCCTATTCCGTGATCGCCAATGGCGGCAAGGAGATCAAGCCTTCGCTGATCGACCGCATTCAGGACCGCTACGGCAAGACGGTCTACAAGCATGATGAGCGCGGCTGTGAAGGCTGTGTGGCAACCAGCTGGCTCGAACAGCCGGAGCCGGAACTCGTCGACAATGCCGAGCAGGTGCTTGATCCGATGACCGCCTATCAGGTGACGTCGATGCTGGAAGGCGTCGTTCAGCGCGGCACGGCGGTGATCCTGTCGGATCTCGGCCGCCCGATTGCCGGCAAGACTGGTACAACGAATGAAGAAAAGGATGCCTGGTTCGTCGGTTACACGCCGGACCTTGTCGTCGCGGTGTTCATGGGCTTCGACAATCCGATCCCTATGGGCAAGGGCTCGACCGGTGGCGGGCTGGCAGCGCCGATCTTCAAGGAATTCATGAGCGCAGCCCTCAAGGACCAGAAACCGGTCGATTTCCGCGTGCCGGACGGCATGACGCTGATCTCGATCAATCGCAAGACGGGCATGCGTGCAGGCAAGGGCGAACCCGGCACCATCATGGAAGCGTTCAAGCCGGGCACCGGTCCTGCCGATACATATTGGGTCATCGGATCGGATGTGGCAGGTGGAACAGCGGCCGAGATTTCGCCTTCCGCAAGCCGTGCAATCCAATCGGGCGGCGGCGGCCTTTATTGATATGAACCCCATCGTCGGGCGAAACGCTTCGCCCGACGCTTTACACTGACCGGTCGCCTCCCTATGTTCGCCGCCGATTCAGAACCGGCGTGACAGGAAATGCGGGCAGAAACCGAAAACCTCATCAGCGAAATCAAGCAGGGCGTGACCTTGCTGAGGAGGCATCTTTGACTGGGATCAAGCGGTCAAACGCCTCGACTATCTGAACAACCGCGCTGAAGACCCTTCGCTTTGGAACGATCCTGCTGAAGCCCAGAAGCTGATGCGGGAGCGTCAGTCGCTCGATGACGGCGTCAACGCCGTGCGCAGGATCGAGCAGTCGCTGTCCGACAATGTCGAGCTGATCGAGATGGGGGAAGCCGAAGGTGACCAGTCGATCATCACGGATGCCGAGGCGTCGATCAAGGCGATGGCGGCTGACGTGCGCGAGCGCCAGGTTGGCACCATGCTGTCTGGCGAAGCCGACGGCAATGACACCTATCTCGAAATCCATGCGGGTGCCGGTGGCACCGAAAGCCAGGATTGGGCCAACATGCTGCTGCGCATGTACACCCGCTGGGCGGAACGGCGTGGCTTCAAGGTTGAAGTGCTGGAAATGCACGACGGCGAAGAGGCGGGTATCAAGTCCGCAACCGTGCTGATCAAGGGCCAGAACGCCTATGGCTGGTTGAAGACTGAGTCGGGCGTGCACCGGCTCGTGCGCATTTCACCTTACGATTCCAATGCGCGGCGCCACACATCGTTTTCGAGCGCCTGGATCTATCCTGTGATCGACGACACGATCCAGATCGACATTCCTGAATCCGATGTCCGCATCGATACCTATCGCTCGTCGGGTGCTGGTGGTCAGCACGTCAACACGACCGACTCGGCGGTGCGCATTACCCACATTCCGACTGGTATTGCGGTTGCATGCCAGATGGGACGTTCGCAGCACCAGAACCGCGCCAAGGCGTGGGAAATGCTGCGTTCACGACTTTATGAAGTCGAACTGGAAAAGCGCGAGGCAGCCGCCAATGCGGAAGCCGCGTCGAAGACAGACATTGGCTGGGGACACCAGATCAGGTCTTACGTCCTGCAGCCCTATCAGCTCGTGAAGGATCTGCGCACAGGCGTTGAAAGCACCGACCCGTCGCGCGTGCTGGACGGCGATCTCGACGAATTCATGGAAGCAAGCCTGGCGCACCGCATCGAAGGCGGCAGCGGGCAGGCCGTTGCTGATATCGACTGACGTGTCGAATTTCCTGCCTGGCGACTGCTAAAGCAGTGAGGCGATCGCCTTGCCAGCCTTGATGAATTTGTAGGGATTGAGCGCCGTTCCGTTGCGCCGCACCTCATAGTGGAGGTGAGGGCCGGTGGACCGCCCGGTGCTGCCGACCTGGCCGATGACGTCTCCTGGGGCAACCGTGTCGCCCTTGGCAACGGCGACGCGGCTCATGTGAGCATAGCGGGTGCGCAGCCCGTTGCCGTGGTCTATCTCGACCATCTTGCCGTAGCCTCCGTTCCAGCCGGCAGTCACGACTTTACCAGCGCCCGTTGCCTTGATGGGGGCGCCCGTCGAGGCGCGGAAATCCATGCCTGCGTGCAGGGCTGGGGTGCCGAGCAACGGATCCGAGCGCGGCCCGAACATGCTGGAAATGGCTTTGCCGGGAGCTGGATTGGAGATCGGGAATGCGCGGGCCTTGCCCTTGACTGCGCCCAGCATTGAAAGCGCGTCGTCGAGCCCGTCGACGGCCGCCTCGAAATGGTTCTCACCGTTCAGTGGGACCAATGGGCCGCCAACGGCGTCGTTGTTTGTGTCGATCGCCAGTGACAGGCCTGCCGATTTCAGCGCGACCTTGATCGTATCTGCTGTCTCGTAGGCGTCTGCTGTCATGGTGCGCAGCTTCTTCAACTGCTCATCTTCGATCGAGCGTAGCGATTGGTTGATCGACACGAACAGGTGGTCGGCCGTGTCTGCGTCGCTGCGGCCGGTCTCCGGCGATTTGCGCAACAGGCCGGCAACGTCGAATGAAGCGCTAGCCTGGGGCAGCGATGTTCTCAGTGACGGGTCAAGACCGGTCTTTTCCGGCTCTTCCTGCCCAAGGATGGGCGCAATGCGCGCCTGGCGGTTTGCAAGTTCGGCCTGACGGGCAAGTAATTGCGAAACTTTGGTTTCCATCAGTTGCTGGTCAAGCAGTTGTCGGCTCGTGATGCGATCGACCTGGGCGCGCAATGCCGAAATGCGGTCTTCGTAGGCCTGCTGCATGCGCGCTTGCCGCGCAACGGTCGCGCCGATGAGATCGTCGCGCAGCACGAGGTAGGATGTGGCCAGAACATAGCCGATCGATATTGCGGCTACGATGCTGCCGCACAATGCAGCAATCCACGGTCGGACCGTGAAGTGGTGGAGTTGGTCGCCGCGGGCGATGATGACCGTATGTGGCTCGCGGCGCTTGCCGAAGATTTGCGTCTGGCGTTTGTTACTCACTGGATCGCTACTTCCTGCACGTGATGCTTTCCTTGCGGCATTACACATCGTTAGGGTTAACAAAGCTTTTGCGGACAGCGATGAAACGGCCAATGCGCCTCATTGTGCCGCGCTTGGCGGCGTCGGAGGCCGTAAGATTTACAAACAGAGGTGGTTACCGCCCTGCTTTGGCTCCATTTCTGGTATTTGCGCATATGATGGGAAGAATCGTGCGGTCGGCTTCGCGCGTCGGATTTTGAGTCATTGGAGCATCCCGAAACAAGACATGAACGGGTTCGTTTTCGTCGCGCTGACCACGCGCGGCTGGACGATCTGCCGTCTGCTACAGGCACGTCCGGAGTGGTGGCGGGGCCGGGACTCCGTTGGCGCATGCTGCGCGCTGTCGTCTGGGGCCTGTTGGGCGTGGTGCTGATCGCCGTGCTGCTACCGGCATCAGTTCTGATTTTCGGGCTTCCCGGAATCGGGGACGACCGATTGAGAAGCGAAGCGGAATCGGCACTGACGCGACTGGTCGGCAGCGACGTTTCGGCCAGCTTTTCTGACCCGCATATATTTGTCGACGGAACCCGCTTTCTGGGCGTCCAAATCGACAAGGTGAGGCTGGATGATGCCGGCAAGGGCGAAACAATTCTTGAGGCCGGCACGTTGCGTTTCGGCCTGCGCGCGATGCCATTGCTGGCAGGCGAAGTGCGACTTGCCAACGCATTCGTGGAAGATGCGGTCGTCAATCTCGCAGCGCTGCCGAAGCCGGGTGGCGATTGGCTGGAAAAGATCAAGAATCCCGCCGGACTGGTTGCTCCGCGGCTCGTGCTTGAAGAAGCATTTGCGGGACTGCACAGAGCAATCAATTCACTTGAACAGGCATCGACACGGAAGCTCGATCTGTCGAATGTAAGGATCGAATTCCCATCAAGCGACGGCGTCAAGGCGCTGGTCGTCAGCGAAGGTGCCGTACGCCGCGCACTGGATGGAAATATTTCCTACTCCGTGACTGCAGCATTTGACGGTAATGCATTCGTGGCGGAAGGCGAGATCAAGCCCGACCAGCGGACTGGCCTCATTGCCGGATTTGCAAGTACGGTTGCGTTTGAAGACGTTGCATTTACCACCAAAATCGCCAATCCGAAACCGCATGTCATCACAGGCATGAAAGGCAAAGCGACAGCCAGGATTGAGGCAAGCGAAGTCGAAACCGGTCCGGGAAGCATGTCGCTGACACTGACGGTCGACGACGGCGAGGTTACTTTTGGCGACGGCAGCATCACGAAGGCGTCGGCGACGCTTTCAAGCTTTGTCGACGCTGAGAAGCGTAAGGTCGAGATCGACAAGCTGGAATTGCTGTTCGGCCGATCGCGCATTCTCGCCCATGGAGCGATCGGGCCGTCGCCGCCTGAACCGGGCGACGCGCCGCATTATCGTTTCGAGCTCGTGAGCGATGGTTCGAGGATTGCTCCTGAAGGCTCTATGGAGCCAGACTTGATGGCGGCTGCGCGCATTGGCGGCTCCGTCAACAGGGAGTTCACACGCATCTTTGCCGGCGATATCGGTGTGCGGACCCGTGAAGGTGAGGCGGTTGGCAGTGCAACGTTCGAACTGGAAAGAGGCAAGTCGCCG
>Ga0209572_1001954_pt1 | contig 11222 bp, 8 predicted proteins | sample EBPBio232012_DNA_FD_185867 | JGI IMG/M metagenome (GOLD analysis project Ga0209572, IMG submission 185867) | Wastewater treatment Type I Accumulibacter community from EBPR Bioreactor in Madison, WI, USA - Reactor 1_1/23/2012_ DNA (SPAdes)... | ecosystem: Engineered > Bioreactor > EBPR >...
AGGCGCCGCGGCGGACGGCGGCAATCGCCCCGGCCTCTTCCAGCGTGGCAAGGAATCGGTGCGCGGTCGCGGCGTTCATCTCGAGCTCTTCGACAAGCGCGGCGGCGGTGATTTCCGGGCGGTCGCGGCTGAAAAGGCCAAGAACTTCAAAGCCTTTCAGGAGGGAGTGGTTCAGCGGCGTGCTCATTGACTCCTCCGGGGCAAATATCGTATATTGAGATCAATATCTCATATAATGAGATTCAGCAAGAGGCAGACGCGATGCGAGACCACGCCATCACCCGCAGCCAGACCCTGAACGCCGGCGCCGCGCTGCTGTCGCGGCTGGCCGAACTGGGGGTCGAGGCGATCTTTGCCAACTCCGGCACCGACTTTCCCCCGGTGATCGAAGGGCTGGCCCAGGCCGCCGCGCAGGGCCTGCCCCTGCCCGAGGCGCTGGTGATGCCGCATGAAACCGCGGCGATGGGGATGGCGCATGGCTATTACCTGGCCACCGGGCGGGCGCAGGCGGTCATGGTGCATACCAATGTCGGCCTTGCCAATGCGGCGATGGGGGCGATCAACGCCCATTGTGAACAGGTGCCGATGCTGCTGATCGGCGGGCGCACGCCGACTGTCGAACGCGGTCGCTTTGGCGCGCGGACGGTGCCGATCGGCTGGGGGCAGGAGATGCTCGACCAGACCGCGCTGGTGCGCGAGGCGTGCAAATGGGATTACGAGCTGCGCTTTCCCGAGCAGGTCCATGACGTGATCGACCGGGCGCATGGCATCGCCAATTCGCTGCCCAAAGGGCCGGTCTATGTCAGCCTGCCGCGCGAGGTATTGTGCGAGACGGTGACGCTGGAGCCGCGCCGGCCGCAGATGCAGCCCAGCGCCCCGATGCCCGCGCAGGCCGATATCGAACGCGCGGCGGACCTTCTGGCGACGGCGAAACATCCGGTGATCTTTGCGCAGCGCGGTGCGGGCAGTGAGCATGCCTTTGGCGCGCTTGCCGAACTGGCCGAGGAATGGGGGATCCCGGTCTGCCAGTATTGGGCGGTTCAGCTGGCGATCCCGACTACGCATCCGATGGCCGCCGGGCCCGATCCGCGGCCGCTGCTGGCCAAGGCCGATGTGGTGCTGGTGCTTGACAGCCTGGCCCCCTGGGCGCCGGCGCAATGCGAACCCCTGCCCGAGGCGCAGGTGATCCAGGTCGGCCCCGATCCGCTGCATTCCCGCTATGGCGTGCGCAATTTCCGCTGCGACCTGGGGCTGGCCGGCGATACCGCGCCGGTCGTCCTGGCCTTGAAAGAGGCGATGGATCGCCGGCTGTCGGGCTGGCGGTCGCGCAATCGCAGCCGCGCGGAAACGGTTGCGGCGCGGAACGTGACGGATCGCGAAAACAGGGTCAAGACCGCCGAACAGGGTCGAAAGGCTCCGGCGCTGACCAAGGCCTGGGTCAGCCGCGCGCTGTCGGATGCGATCCGCGGCACGGGTGCTGCGGTCTTTTCCGAACTGGGCTGCAAGCTCGATCACATGGACCTGGACCATGCGAAAGCGTGGTTCGACGGGCCGCATGCCGGCGGGCTGGGCTGGGGCTTTCCAGCGGCCCTGGGGTTCAAGATGGCGGATCCCGATCGCCCGGTGATCGCCACGATGGGCGACGGCAGCTATATCTTTGCCAATCCGGTCGCCTGCCACCAGATTGCCGAGGCGCGGGGGCTGTCCATTGTCGTCATCGTGCTGAACAATGCCGAATGGGGCGCGGTGCGCGCGAGCGTCACCGGCATCTATCCGCATGGCGCCGCCGCGCAGATGGCCGAGATGCCGCTGACCGGCCTGCAGCCTTCGCCCGATTTCGTGCGGGTGGCGCAGGCCAGCCGTGCCTGGGCGCGCAAGGTCGCGACCGCGGAAGGGTTCGAAACCGCGCTGGCCGAGGCCCTGGCCCATACCGGCGCGAACAAGGGACTGGCGCTGATCGAAGTCACGATCGGCCGGGAATAGGAGAAGCAGATGGAAGTTGATCTCATCATCGACGGCGAAGGCCGCAAGGCCCAGTCGGGCAAGACCTTTGACCGGCTGAATCCGGTGACGCGGGCGGTAGCCACGACCGCCCCCGCCGCCAGCAAGGCCGATTGCGACAAGGCGGTTTCCGCCGCCCATGCCGCCTTTGCCACCTGGTCCAAGACCGGGCCGGGCGAACGCCGCGCGCTGCTGAACAAGGCGGCTGCCGTGCTTGAGGAAATGGGCGGAGAGTTCATTTCGGCCTATGTCGAGGAAGTCGGCTGCACCGTCCCCTGGGCCGGGTTCAACAACTACTTCGCCGGCAAGATCCTGCTCGAGGCGGCGGCCGCGACCACCCAGATCAAGGGCGAGGTGATCCCGTCCGACAAGCCCGGCTCGCTCGCCATGGCGGTCAAGCGTCCGGTCGGCGTCATGGTCGGCATGGCGCCGTGGAACGCGGCGACGATCCTGGGCTTCCGCGCCGTTTCGATGGCGGTCGCCTGCGGCAATACCGTCGTGCTCAAGGCGTCCGAGAAATGCCCGCGCACCCATATGCTGATCGGCGAGGTGTTCCGCCGCGCCGGCTTCCCCAAGGGTGTGGTCAACGTCATCACCCATGCGGCCGAGGACGCGCCCGAAGTGGTGAACGCGCTGATCGCCCATCCCAAGGTGCGCCGGGTGAATTTCACCGGATCGACCCGCGTCGGCCGGATCATCGCCGAAACGGCGGCGAAATACCTCAAGCCCGTGCTGCTGGAACTGGGCGGCAAGGCGCCGCTGGTCATCCTCGAGGATGCCGATCTGGATGCCGCGGTGAATGCCGCCGCCTTCGGCGCCTTCATGAACCAGGGCCAGATCTGCATGTCCACCGAACGGATCATCGTCGTGGACAAGGTGGCGGATGAATTCGTGAAACGCTTTGCCGCCAAGGCCGCCGCGCTGCCCTATGGCAAGCCGACCGACAAGGTCGTGCTGGGTTCGGTCGTCGATTACGACACGATCGAACGGGTCGATGCGCTGATCGGTTCGGCCGTGTCGATGGGCGCGCAGGTCGTGGCCGGCGGGGTGCAGAAGGGCACCACGATCATGCCGGCGACGGTGGTGGACCATGTGACCGACGCGATGCCGCTGTTTTCGGATGAAAGTTTCGGCCCGGTGGTCTGCGTCGTGCGCGCCCGCGATACCGACCATGCGGTCGAACTCGCGAACGACACCGCCTATGGCCTGTCCGCCGCCGTGTTCGGCAGCGACATCAACCGCACCATCGAAGTGGCCGAGCGGATCCAGTCCGGCATCTGCCACATCAACGGGCCGACGGTGTTCGACGAGCCGCAGATGCCCTTCGGCGGGGTGCTTGATTCCGGTTATGGCCGTTTTGGGGGGCAGCAGGGCATCGACGCCTTTACCGAAACCCGCTGGATCAGCATCGAACGGCCCGACCAGCACTACCCGTTCTGATGGCCTCGCGGCCCCGGTGCGCAGCCGGGGCCGTCACATCAGCCGGCGCAGAAAGGCACGCTCGCCCTCGTTCTCGATCAGGGTCAGGGCGCCTTGGGGCGTGGTCCAGACCGCGCTGTGCCCGGCCTCCGTCGGGGGGCCGATCTGCAGGACCGGCCGCGCGATCCAGACCTGGCAGATCTTCTCGGCCCAGAGGTCGTATTCCGGCATATAGGCAAAGCGGCGATAGAAGCCCAACCGCCGCGGCGGGCCGATATGCCAGCCGGTTTCCTCGAACACTTCGCGGTGCAGCGCGGCGACGGGCTGTTCGCCAGGGTCGATGCCGCCGCCGGGCAGCTGGAACTCGGGTTCCGGCGCCTGCTGGAAGGTGAGGAGGATCTGCCCGTCCCGCTCGAGAATGGCATAAACGCCGGGCCGGCGGCGGTATCTGACACCCGGCTGAAGGTTTTCCCCGTATCTGCGCGCCATGCCTGCCCCTTGGAGCCTTCCTTGTCGCGCCTATATGGACGCGGTAAAGACCTCCCGTCCAGTGAAGGAAGTTCCATGACCCTCGGTTCCCGCATCGCGTGGGACGATACCGTCCTGCCGTTCCAGTTTGACCTTTCCGACATCCGCGGCCGCGTGGTCCGTCTGGACGGTGCCCTGGACAAGATCCTGTCGCAGCACAATTATCCGCCGCAGATCGAGGCGCTGGTGGCCGAAGCCGCCGTGCTGACCGCGCTCATCGGCCAGGCGATCAAGCTGCGCTGGAAGGTGTCGCTGCAGGTGCGCGGCGATGGCCCGGCGCGGATCGTCGCGACCGATTACTATGCGCCCGAGGTCGAGGGCGGCCCCGCCCGCATCCGCGCCTGGGCCAGTTTCGACCCCGAAAGGCTGGATGGTGCGGCGCAGCCGTTCGACCTGATCGGCAAGGGCTATTTCGCGATCCTGATGGACCAGGGCGAGGGCACGACGCCCTATTCCGGCATCACGCCCATCGCCGGCGGGTCGCTGTCGGCCTGCGCCGAGGCCTATTTCGCGCAGTCGGAACAGCTGCCGACCCGGTTCCATGTCGCCTTCGGCAAAAGCCAGGTGCCCGGCGGACGCGAGGATTGGCGCGCCGGCGGCATCATGCTGCAGGCGATGCCGCAGGCCGCGCCTTCGGCCACCGGCGAGGCGACGGGCGAAGGCGGGCTGACCACCCATGCCGACATCCTGAGCGGCGAGGAGGCCGAGGACTGGACCCGCGCCAACGCCCTTCTCGACACGGTCGAGGAGCTGGAGCTGATCGGCCCCTCTGTTCAGCCGACCGAGCTTCTGGTGCGGCTGTTCTCGGAAGAACAGCCCCGCGTGTTCGATACGCAGAAGGTGCAGTTCGGCTGTTCCTGTTCGGATGCCAAGGTGCGGCAGTCCCTGTCGATCTATTCGGCCAAGGACATCCGCCACATGACCACCGACGAGGGCACCGTCACCGCCGATTGCCAGTTCTGCGGCAAGCACTACATCTTCGATCCCCTCAGCCTGGGGTTCGAGGCCAAGCTGACCCCGGAAGGCCAGCCCATTGCGACCGAGTGAGGCCGAAACCCTTCTGATCCGTGCGCTGGCGCTGCCCGGCGCCGGATCGTCGGATTTCGACCTGAACGCCGGGGCGCCCCTGCCCGAGGGCAGGGTGCTGCGCCCGGCGGGGGTGCTGGTGCCCGTCGACCTGACCGGCGACCGCGCCATGCTGATCCTGACCAAACGCTCGGCCCGGCTGAAACATCATCCGGGCCAGATCGCCTTTCCCGGCGGCAAGCAGGATCCGGGCGATGCCAGCGTCACCGATGCCGCCCTGCGCGAATCGGAAGAGGAAATCGGCCTGCCGCGCGGCCATGTCCGCCTGATCGGCGGCCTGCCCGACCACGAAACCGTCACCGGGTTCCGCATGACCCCGGTGGTCGGGCTGATCGACCGGCCCTTTGCCGAAAGGGTCGAGGCCGGCGAGGTCGACGAGATTTTCCGCGTCCCCCTTTCCCATGTCGTCGATCCGGCGAATTTCCGGGTCGAGGGGCGGCGCTGGCAGGGGCGGCGCCGCTATTACTATGCGGTTCCCTATGGTCCCTACTACATCTGGGGTGCCACCGCCCGGATCCTGCGGGCCCTGGCCGAACGGGTGACGCGATGAGGATTGCCGCCGACTGGCTCATGACCCCTGGCGCACGCACCGTTTGCGCCCTTTTGGCCGAGGGCGGGCATCAGGCGTGGTTCGTCGGCGGTTGCGTGCGCAACGCGATCATCGGCGCCGCCGCCACCGACATCGACATCACCACCGACGCCCGCCCCGACCGCGTGATGGCCTTGGCGCAGGCCGCCGGGCTGCGCGTGGTGCCGACCGGCTTTGACCATGGCACCGTGACCGTTGTCGTGGATGGCGCGCCCTATGAGGTCACGACCTTTCGCCGCGATGTCGAAACCGATGGCCGCCACGCCGTCGTCGCCTTTGCCGACAGCCTGGAACAGGATGCCGCGCGGCGCGATTTCACCATGAACGCGCTTTATGCCGATGCCGAGGGCGCGGTGCGCGATCCGCTTGGCACCGGCCTGTCCGATCTTGCCGCGCGGCATGTCCGCTTCATCGGCGATCCCGGCGACCGCATCCGCGAAGACCACCTGCGCATCCTGCGCTTCTTCCGCTTTCATGCCTGGTATGGCGACCCCGAGGGCGGCGTCGATGCCGAGGGGCTGGCCGCCTGCGCCGACCTGTCGGACGGGATCCTCGCGCTGTCGCGCGAACGGATCGGGGCCGAGATGCGCAAGCTCCTCTCCGCCCCCGATCCCGCGCCCGCCGTCGCGGCCATGGGGATGAGCGGGGTTCTCTTGCGCGTCCTGCCCGGCGCCGGGGCGCTGACGCTGACCGTGCTTGTCCATGTCGAAGAGGCCGCGGGCCTTGCGCCCGACTGGCTGCGCCGGCTGGCGAGCCTTGGCGGCGAGGGCGCGCCCGAGGCCCTGCGCCTGTCCAACGCGGAAACCCGCCGGCTGGCGGCATTGCAAGAGGCGATGGCCGCCGACTGGCCGCCGGCGGAAACCGGCTGGCGTCTGGGCGCCGGTGACGGGACGGGTGCCCTTGCCCTGCGCGCCGCGATGGCGGGGCAGGAAGTCGACTCGATGGCGGCGCTGGCCTGCGCCGCGGGCGCGCAGAAGCAGTTCCCGGTCAAGGCCGCCGACCTGATGCCCGCCCTGACCGGCGCGGCCCTGGGGGCAGAGCTGAAACGGCTGGAAACCCTGTGGCTGCGCAGCGGCCTGACCCTGGACCGAACGGCATTGCTGGCCGAGGCTCAGAAAGGGACGTGACAACCGCTCGGTGTTCGGCTATCCGGGCTGCGCACCGAAGAAGGAGAGCGCGATGAAAGACGGGAATTTTACGACCTTCCGCTAAGGTCCGTTCCCGTTTGTGGCGGACCTGTCCGCCGGCCTCATCGCTGCACGTTCACGCTCTCAAGGCGCCTTTTCCATGCTCCGCTTCTTCGAAAACCTTGTCGATCCCTATGAAACCTATGCCGAATCGGACAATCCGCCCTCGCGGCTGTGGCCGTTCCTGCGGCAGTTCGTGCGGCCGTTCCGCGGCGCGCTGATCGCCTCGGCCCTGTTCAAGGCGCTGGTCGCCTTTGGCGACGTTGCCATCGTCTGGTATGTCGGCCGCGTCATCGACTACCTCTCGGCCACCCCGCCCGAGGGGTTCTGGGCCGCCCATGGCGTCGAGGTGACGGTCGTCGCGCTGCTGATCCTGGTGATCCGGCCGATCATCGGCTTTGTCGATGTCGCGCTGCTGCACAACACGATCTACCCCAACCTTGGCACCCTGATCCGCTGGCGGGCGCACCGGCATGTCCTGCGCCAGCCCGTCGGCTGGTTCGAGAACGACTTTGCCGGCCGCCTTGCCAACCGGGTGATGCAGACCCCGCCCGCGGCCGGCGACGCGGTGTTTCAGACCTTTGATGCCGTGGCCTTTGCCAGCGTGACGGTTGTCGGCTCGGCCGTGATGCTGGCGGGGGCGGATGCGATGCTGCTGGTGCCACTGGTGATCTGGGTCGCGCTTTACCTTGCGCTGATGCGCTGGACGATCCGCCGCGCCGGCCCCGCGTCCGAGGCATCGTCCGAGGCGCGCTCGGCCATCACCGGGCGGGTTGTCGACAGCTACACCAATATCCACGCCGTCAAGATGTTCGCCCACCACGACCGCGAGCTGCGCTATGCGCATGAGGCGATCGAGACCTCGCGTCAGGCGATGCTGCGCGAGATGCGGATCGTCACCCGGATGGATGCGACCCTCACCGTGCTGAACGGCGGGCTGATCGTTGCCGTCTGCGCGCTGGCGCTGTGGTTGTGGTCCACCGGCGCGGCGACGGTCGGCGGGGTGGCCGCGGCCTCGGCCCTCGTGCTGAGGCTGAACAACCTGACCTACTGGATCATGTGGGCGACGACCAACCTCGTGCAATCCCTTGGGGTGGTGATGGAGGGGATGGGCACCATCGCCCAGCCCATCGCGCTGGTCGATGACACCGGCGCGCAGCCCCTGCGCCTGACCGAAGGCCGGGTGGAAACCCGCGCTTTGGTCCATCGCTACGGCCGCCGCGCCGGGGGTCTTGGGCCGGTCGATCTGGTGATCGAACCGGGGCAGAAGGTCGGTCTTGTCGGCCGCTCCGGCGCCGGCAAGTCGACGCTGGTCAAGCTGATGCTGCGCTTCTACGACCCCGATGAAGGCGCGGTGCTGATCGACGGGCAGGACATCCGCCGCGTGACGCAGGATTCCCTGCGCCAGACGATCGGCATGGTCCAGCAGGACAGCGCCCTTCTGCATCGCTCGGTCCGCGACAACATCCTGTATGGCCGCCCCGACGCGACCGAGGCCGAGATGATTGCCGCCGCGGAAAAGGCCGAGGCGCATGAGTTCATCCTGACGCTTCAGGATGGCGAGGGACGCAAGGGCTATGACGCGCAGGTCGGCGAGCGGGGGGTGAAGCTTTCGGGCGGCCAGCGGCAGCGGATCGCGCTGGCGCGGGTGATCCTGAAGGACGCGCCGATCCTGGTGCTGGACGAGGCGACATCGGCGCTGGATTCCGAGGTCGAGGCCGCGATCCAGCAGACGCTCTACGGCATGATGCAGGGCAAGACGGTGATCGCCATCGCCCACCGCCTGTCGACCATCGCGCAGATGGACCGGATCGTGGTCCTCGACGACGGCAAGGTGATCGAGGACGGCAGCCACGAGGCCCTTCTTTCGCAGGGCGGCATCTACGCAAGGCTCTGGACCCGGCAATCGGGCGGGTTCCTGGGCGAGGATGCGGTCGACCGGGCAGCGGAGTAGGCGATGAAACAGCAGGTCAAGCGCCTCTTCGACTGGGTCGAGGGGCTGGTCGATCCCTTTGCGCCGCAGGATGGCGTGGCCGACAAGCGGCCGCTCCGGTTCCTGTTTCAGGCGATGCGGCCGTTCCGCACGGTGATGATCCTCGCCTCGGTGCTGGGCATCGGTCGCGGTGCTGGAACTGGGGCTGATCTGGTATGCCGGGCGGCTGGTCGACCTGATGGCGGCCGGCAGCGCGACCTTCTGGGCCGACAACGGCGGCGAAATCCTGATCGCCGCCGCGCTCCTCCTCCTGATCCGTCCCTTGGTGGTCGGGCTGAACGCCGTGGTGCTGTTCGCCGGCATTTCCACCAACGTGCAGGCGCAGACCATCTGGCGCGGACACCGGCACCTCCTTGGCCAGCCGGTCGGCTTTTCCAGAACGACTTTGCCGGACGGCTCGCGAACCGGGTGCGCAACGCCGGCAGCGCGGCCGAGGATTCAGCCTTTCTCGTGTTCGAGGCCTTCTGGCAGGCCGCCGCCTTTGCCGTCGCCACGCTGGTGCTGCTTCTGGGGATGAACCCGCTGCTTGCCGGGCTTTTCGCGCTGTGGATCGTGGGCTTTGCCACCTTCGTCACCTGGTATGCGCGGCGGGTGGCCAAGGTGGCCGAGAAGAACAGCCATGCCAATTCGGCGGTCGTGGCGCGGATCGTCGACAGCTACACCAATATCGAGACGGTCAAGCTGTTCGCCCATTCCGGGCGCGAGGAGGGCTATGCCCGCAACGCCATTGCCCGCCATCGCGGGCGGTTCGGCGCGCTGATGCGGATCTTTTCCCTGCAACAGGGGATCATGGCCGGCTTCAACTCGGCCGCGATGCTGGCGGTGATCGGGCCGGCGCTGTGGCTGTGGTCGCTGGGCATGCTGACCCTGGGCGAGGTTTCGGCCGCGGTCGCCATGGCGCTGCGCCTGAACACGATGACCGGCTGGATCATGTGGATGACGGTCCGCGCCTTCGAACACATGGGCACCCTGCGCGAAAGCCTGCAGAGCATCGCCGTGCCGCAGACCGTGACCGACCTGCCCGGCGCGCCCGCGTTGCGCGTCACGCGGGGCGAGATCGCCTTTCGCGGGCTGACGCACCATTACGGCCGCGGTTTCGGCGGGCTGAACGGCGTCGACCTGACCATCGCCCCCGGCGAACGCATCGGCCTTGTCGGGCGGTCGGGGGCCGGGAAATCCTCGCTCGTCAACCTGCTGCTCAGGCTGCGCGACCCCGAGGGCGGCCGGATCGAGATCGACGGCCAGGACATCGCCCGCGTCACGCAGGACAGTCTGCGCGCGCAGATCGGCGTGGTCACGCAGGATTCGTCGCTCCTGCACCGCTCCGTCCGGCAGAACATCCTTTACGGCCGGCCCGATGCGACCGAGGCCCAGCTGATCGCCGCCGCCGACAAGGCCGAGGCGCTGGGCTTCATCGCCCATCTGCAGGATTCCGCCGGTCGCACCGGGTTCGATGCGCGGGTCGGCGAGCGCGGGGTCAAATTGTCGGGCGGGCAGCGGCAACGGATTGCACTTGCCCGCGTCATCCTCAAGGATGCGCCCATCCTCGTCTTTGACGAAGCGACATCGGCGCTCGACTCGGAAGTCGAGGCTGCGATTCAGGCCACGCTTTACGGGATGATGGAGGGCAAGACGGTGATCGCCATCGCGCACCGGCTGTCGACCATCGCCCGGATGGACCGGATCGTCGTGATGGATCAGGGACGGATCATCGAGGACGGCCCGCACGGCCGGCTTCTGGCGCAGGGCGGGCTTTATGCCCGGCTCTGGGCACGGCAGTCGGGCGGGTTTCTGGGGGAAGACGCGGCATGACGGCGACGGCGGGCACGGCTGGATTCTGGAACCGGATCGGCGACTGGATCGCCCCGTTCCGCGCGCCCGACAGCCCGCCGCCGACCCGGATCATCCCGTTCTTCCGCTGGTCGCTGGCGGGATCGTCCTTTGCGCTGTGGATGGGCGGCATCGCCGCCGCACTTGCCGGCACGACCGAGGTCATCTCGGCCATGCTGCTGGGCTATGTCATCGACCTGGGCGAGGCGTCGGGGCCCGAGGCGATCTTTACCGATCACCTCTGGACCTTTGTCGGCATCGTCCTGTTCCTGCTCGCCGTCCGCCCGCTGACCTTCGGCGCCAACGCCGCGCTGCAATCGGTGGTGCTGACGCCCAACCTGAACGTGCTGGTCCTGTCGCGGCTGCACCGCTGGACGCTGGGGCAGGCGATCACCTTCTTCGACAACGATTTCGCCGGGCGCATCGCGCAGAAACAGATGCAGACGGCGCGGGCCCTGACCGAGGTCACGGTCGAACTCCTGAACACCGTGGTCTTTGCGCTCGCCTCGATCATCGCGACGATGCTTCTGGTCATCTCGATCGACTGGCGGGTCGGGCTGGTGCTGCTGATCTGGCTGGTCGGCTACCT
>Ga0209572_1001957_pt1 | contig 11203 bp, 10 predicted proteins | sample EBPBio232012_DNA_FD_185867 | JGI IMG/M metagenome (GOLD analysis project Ga0209572, IMG submission 185867) | Wastewater treatment Type I Accumulibacter community from EBPR Bioreactor in Madison, WI, USA - Reactor 1_1/23/2012_ DNA (SPAdes)... | ecosystem: Engineered > Bioreactor > EBPR >...
TAACAATGAGAACCTCACGGGTGCGGTGCTTTGGTATCAACTTTCGGGCGAGATGCGTGCGCTTTATTTCCAGGGCTACAATGTGGCTCGCTACAACTTGGACAATTACCTCAAGTATTCTTTATCCGATAAAAAAAAATGTGTGGTGGTGGACATCGATGAAACCATCTTGAACAACAGTCCTTACGAAGGAAAAATTATCCTCAACGATGCAGGTTTTGATACTATAACCTGGCGCGGTTGGATAGAGTTGGCACAGGCTGATACTTTGCCTGGTGCATACAGCTTCTTAAAATATGCAGAGAGTAGGGGAGTGGAGACTTTCTATATCTCCAACCGTAAGTTGAACGAAGTGCCCGCCACCATCAAAAACCTCAAGAAGTTTGGCTTGCCTTATGCGGATGAGAAGCACACCATCTTCAAGTCGACAACGAGCAGCAAAGAGGAAAGAAGACAAAGCCTTTTGAAGGAATACGACATCGTCATCCTTTGTGGCGACAACCTTGGCGACTTTGATATTGCGTTTGAAAACCGTAACCCTAAGGCACACATAGATAGCGTAAACAAATACAGCGTGGAGTTTGGCAAGCGTTTTATAGTTCTTCCCAACCCTATGTATGGCGATTGGGAAAAGCCTATTTATACTTCTAAAAACTTCACGGAAGCTCAGCGTGATAGTGCGCGCAAGTCTTTACTTAAAGCTTATTGATTTTCTTTTGAACCTAAATGATACCTATTTGTATTACCTGTTATAACAACAATAATTCAACCACATGAAAAACATTCTTGCTATTTTTATTCTTGCAGCCACTTTGGTTGCTTGTCAAAACAATGTACACCATTCGTCTATGCATAAATCCATTATTCTTGAATCGCAGGGCAAAGTAGAAGTGCTGCCCGATGAGGCTTCTTTCTACATCAATCTTAGTTGCTTAGATAAATCTATTACTACGGCCTAGCAATGCCTCGTGGATAAATCCACTGCGTTGATTGACCAGCTCACCGCTTTTGGTATTAAGAAAGAAGACATCATGACTACCTCTGTGGATTTGCAAAAGAGCTATGAGTGGACCAATAACTCTCAAGTTTTTGTTGGCTATAGAAGTTCAACCTCCGTGCATGTAAAAATGCGTGACATCAATAAGCTGGACGAAGTCTATACCCAGTTGTTGGATAATCAGAACCTGGAGTTGAGTGGTCTTTCTTATACCCATTCGCAAATGGATAGCCTGAAGAACGAAGCCTATTTAGATGCGTTGAAGAAGGCCGGTGTGAGGGCAGATAAGCTAATTACCGAACTTCCTGAGAAGAACAAAGAGATACTTAGAATAAGCAATGTGCAGTTTACTTCCTCTTCTCCTCAGCCATTGATGATGGCCAATGCAGAGAAAAGAATGGAAAGTACAGGTTATGATGCCGGTTCCATTGCTATCAGCAAGGGCATGATTGAAGTGAATGCGACCATATATGTGGAGTATTCAATCAAGTAATAGAAAAATAGTATCGTAAACAAAAAGCTCAGCAATTGCTGAGCTTTTTTTATATCATCATTCAATTCAGAATATCAATACTCTGTTTGGAATTGCTTAGCGAAACGCTTACGGTCGTTTTCATTCAAGTAAACCTTGCGAAGACGAATGCTCTTAGGAGTAACCTCTACATATTCATCAGCACCGATGTACTCAAGCGCTTCTTCTAATGTAAACTTAATAGGCGGAGCCATTACGTTCTTAGCATCTGTACCTGAAGCACGCATGTTGGTAAGTTGTTTCGTCTTAGTAACGTTTACCACCAAGTCATTATCGCGCGTGTGTTCACCGATAACCTGTCCTTCGTAAACCTCTTCCATTGCGTCTACAAAGAATTTACCACGGTCTTGCAAGTTGCTTAAGCTATAGGCTACCGCATTACCGGTCTCCATGCAAATCAGCGAACCATTCAAACGACCCGGAATTTCACCTTTCATTGGTTGGTATTCCTTGAAGCGGTGCGTCATGATAGCTTCACCTTGTGTAGCGGTCAATAGGTAACTACGCAAACCAATGATACCACGCGAAGGAATTTCAAACTCCAATACTGTGCGATCACCTTTTGGCTCAAGGTTTTTCATTTCGCCTTTGCGCTTAGTAACCGCTTCAATCGCTGTACCTGTCATTTCTGTAGGTAAGTCAATTGTCAACTCCTCGATTGGCTCGTGTTTTTGACCATCAATTTCTTTCACCAACACCCGTGGTTGACCAATTTGCAACTCATATCCTTCTCTTCTCATGGTTTCAATCAAAACCGACAAGTGGAGTACACCACGACCAAATACATTGAAGCGGTCGGCTTTGTCGGTATCATGAACGCGAAGAGCAAGGTTCTTTTCAAGCTCTTTGGTCAAACGATCTTTGATGTGGCGGCTGGTAACGAATTTTCCTTCTTTACCAAAGAAAGGAGAATCATTGATAGTGAAAAGCATACTCATTGTTGGCTCATCTACCGCGATGGTTGGCAATGCTTCAGGCTTTTCAGCATCGGTGAAGGTGTCACCAATTTCGAAATCTTCCATTCCATTGATAGCGCAGATATCGCCACTAACAACGCTCTCTACCTTACGCTTGCCAAGACCTTCAAATACATAAAGTTCTTTGATACGACCTTTCAACACAGAGCCGTCTCTTTTTGTAAGGGCTATGGGCATTCCTGCTTTCAACTCACCACGGTGAAGTTTACCAATAGCCATACGACCGGTAAAGCTCGAGTAGTCAAGCGAAGTAACCAACATTTGTGGTGTACCTTCACGTTTGATGGGACCAGGAATGTGCTCCAATACCATGTCCAACAAAGGCTCGATGGTATCTGTTTTCACTTTCCAGTCAGTGCTCATCCAACCTTGTTTGGCAGCACCATAAGCCGTTGGGAAATCCAACTGATCTTCGGTAGCACCAAGGTTGAACATTAGGTCAAATACTTGCTCATGAACTTCGTCAGGAGTACAGTTTTCTTTATCAACTTTATTGATGACAACAATGGGTTTCAAACCCATTTGAATTGCTTTTTGCAATACGAAACGTGTTTGAGGCATTGGTCCTTCGAAGGCATCTACCAAAAGAAGTACACCTTCTGCCATGTTCAATACACGCTCTACCTCACCACCGAAGTCACTGTGGCCCGGAGTATCAATGATGTTGATCTTGTGATCTTTATACATGATAGATACGTTCTTGGCCAAAATGGTGATACCGCGCTCACGTTCCAAGTCGTTGTTATCGAGGATGAGGTCGTTGTGAACTTCATTCTCACGGAAGAGTTTAGCTGAGTGGAGCATTTTGTCCACGAGTGTAGTTTTTCCGTGGTCAACGTGGGCTATGATAGCGATATTCCTGATTTTCTGCATATTGCTGTTTTTTAAAAACGGGTGCAAAAGTACATCCGCTATTGCCTATTTGATACTGCGTTTTAGTAATTCCTGCTTTTCGTGATAAGTTATGATTGTTATGTATCAGTACTTAACATTTGTTTATTTTCTCTATTATTGCACTGCCCCCTTAAATCTCCCACTTTATGAAGCATGTAACACCTGATTTAAAGAGCGTTTTTGCAGAATTGCCTGCAAATTATCTTCTCTTGCTACCCAATAAGCCCGATTATACTATTGTGGCTTGCAGCAAACAATATGCATTGGCGACCGGTACCGATAAAATTGACATTACGGGAAAAAAGCTGTTTGAAGTTTTTCCGGACAATCCTAAGGAAAAGGAAATAGCTGGTGTGTCAAAACTTTCTAATTCTTTAAGTAAGGTAATTGCTACTAAAAAACCCGATGTTATGGGACTTACTCATTATGATGTTCCTGGGGATCAGGCGATTTTATGGAGAAGTTTTGGAATCCTGTGAATATACCAGTCATGGATGACAAAGGTGATGTGTCTTATATAATCCATTGTGTGGAGGACACAACGGAGAAGCTGAGAAAGTTAAAGGGGCAAGAAATATCAAAAGGTATAGGTGAAGAACAGCGAAGAAGGTTTAAGAATATCATTCTAAGTGCGCCTTTGGCAGTTTCGATTCTTAAAGGGCCATTATTCGTAATAGATGCTATCAATGACAAAATGTGTAAGCATTGGGGAAGAACGCGTGAGCAACTATTGAATAAGCCCCTTTACGAAGCGCTCCCCGAATCGCGCACCGATGAATTTGAAAAGATGCTTAGAAACATATTTATCACCGGTGAAAGATTCACCTCTAAGCAAGGCAAGGTCACTTTGAACAGGCACGGTCAAACAGAAACTGTTTACGTAGATTTCGTTTGTGAGCCTTTGTATGATATGAATGATACAGTGGATAGTATTCTCGTGATGGCGTACGAAACGTCTGTCGAGATTTGAGATGATTTTTTCTTCTATAAAAGAAAACGCCCCGCATTTGCGAGGCGTTCTTATTTATAAGCTCAAATTATTAAGCGTCAATTTTTGCATACTTCGCATTGGCTTCAATAAATGCTCTGCGTGGTGGAACTTCATCGCCCATTAGCATGGAGAAGATATGGTCACACTCGGCAGCATTCTCAATAGTCACTTGACGAAGCGTTCTGAACTGAGGATTCATGGTAGTTTCCCACAATTGCTCCGCATTCATCTCTCCAAGACCTTTATATCGTTGCACGTTCACGTTTGCGTCTGAATTACCTTTCATTTCAGCAATCAAAGCATCGCGTTGTTGATCGTTCCAAGCGTACTCGGACTTGTTCCCTTTTTTCACTAAATAAAGCGGAGGAGTAGCGATATAAATGTGTCCTTTCTCAATCAACTCGCGCATGTGTCGGAAGTAGAAAGTAAGAATCAATGTTTCGATATGGCTGCCGTCAACATCCGCATCACACATGATAACAATCTTGTGATAACGAAGTTTTGAAAGATTCAACTCTTTGCTGTCTTCTTCTGTACCGATTGTAACACCAAGAGCCGTGTACATGTTGCGAATTTCTTCGTTCTCCAAAACCTTGTGGTGCATGGCTTTCTCCACATTCAGAATTTTACCGCGCAATGGAAGAATTGCTTGATACTGACGGTCACGACCTTGTTTAGCCGTACCACCTGCCGAATCTCCCTCGACAAGGAACAACTCAGATTTCATTGGGTCACGCTCGGCACAGTCAGCCAATTTACCGGGCAAACCACCACCGCCACCAACACCTTTGCGTTGCACCAGCTCACGAGCTTTTTTAGCGGCATGACGAGCTTGAGCAGCAAGAACAACTTTATTTACGATTTGCTTGGCGTCATTCGGGTTTTCTTCCAAATACGCTTCAAGCATTTCACTCACCACTTGGCTAACAGGAGCGACTGCTTCGCGGTTACCGAGTTTTGTTTTTGTTTGTCCTTCAAATTGTGGTTCGGCAACTTTTACAGAAACCACAGCAGTCAAGCCTTCGCGGAAGTCATCGGGAGAAATTTCGATTTTCAATTTTTCCAAAAGACCGCTTTTCTCTGCAAAGTTTTTCAACGTTGCGGTAAGACCTCTGCGGAAACCACTCAAGTGAGTACCACCTTCGTGTGTATTGATATTGTTCACATAAGAGTGTACATTCTCATTGAATGAATCGTTGTAAACCATCGCCACTTCCACAGGAATTTCACCATCGGTGCGCTCCATGTGGATGATTTTATTGATGATAGGCGGGCGAGTGGCATCAATGTATTTTACAAACTCTTCCAATCCTTCTTTGGAATGAAATACTTCATGTTTTGGCTGTCCATTCTCGTCCAGCTCACGCATATCGGTAAGTGTGATTTTGATTCCTTTGTTCAGGAATGAAAGCTCACGCAAACGATTAGCAAGTGTGGCATAGTTGTAATCTACTGAATCGAAGATGGTCGTATCGGGTTGAAATGTTTGACGCGTTCCACGTTTGTCAGTGGTGCCGGTTTCTTTTACAGGATAAAGTGGTTTACCAATGGAGTATTCCTGCATGTAGGATTTTCCATCACGGAAAACCTCTGTAGTCATGTGGATAGAAAGCGCATTTACACAGCTTACACCTACACCGTGAAGACCACCGGATACTTTATAGGAACCTTTGTCGAACTTACCACCAGCACCAATTTTGGTCATTACCACTTGAAGGGCTGATACGCCTTCTTTTTTGTGCATATCCACAGGAATACCACGACCATTATCGGTCACCGTAATAGAATTTCCTTCATTGATGCTAACGGTGATGGTGTCGCAATAGCCCGCCAAAGCTTCGTCAATGGAGTTGTCAACTACTTCATATACCAAGTGGTGAAGGCCTCTTGTACCGGTATCACCGATGTACATAGAAGGACGCATGCGCACGTGCTCCATGCCTTCTAAACTTTGAATATTGGCTGCGGTATAGCCTTGAGTTGCTTTGGTTTCTTCGCTCATAATTAGACTTTCTTCCACTATTTTTCTAAGATTATTTTCAGGTAATTATTGACCATAAAAAAAGCTGTTTTCACAGCCCGTTTTTTAGGCTCACAAATGTACGAAGAACATAGCCCTTTTAAACCGTTTCAACCTTGCTACGAATGGTAATTTTTCACAATCCATGAACAATTGAAAACATCTTGTTTTTCAGTGCTTTTAGATGCAATTGTCGATTGAAATTATTGAAAATTGAAGATTCTATTTTACACGTGAACATCATGTTCAATTCTCGTCATGGAATCTTTGAATTTTTGAATTTTTGAAGCTTTAATCAATCGTTTCTTTGCCCGAATATTTTTCAAACAAAAAAGGATGTCTCATAAAATAGCACCGAGTGTGCTTTCGGCCGATTTTGCCAATCTTCAACGCGATATAGAAATGATTAACCGCTCTGATGCAGATTGGTTTCATGTAGATGTGATGGATGGAGTTTTTGTTCCGAATATTTCTTTCGGAATGCCTGTTATCAAGGCGATTAAGAAACATGCAACAAAACCTTTGGATGTTCACCTGATGATTGTGGAGCCTGACAAATACATACAAGATTTTAAAAATTGTGGTGCCGATGTATTGACTGTTCATTACGAAGCTTGCACGCATTTGCATAGAACAGTTCAAGCCATCAAAGCCGCGGGAATGAAAGCAGGTGTCTCGCTCAATCCTCATACACCTGTCTCTGTATTGGAAGACATTGCTGAAGATTTGGATTTGGTGCTCATTATGAGCGTTAATCCGGGTTTCGGAGGCCAATCTTTTATAGAGAACACTTATAACAAACTCAAAACATTGGTTCAATTGAGAAAAGATAAAAATGCTTCTTTCTTGATTGAAGTAGATGGCGGTGTGAGCGATAAAAATTATAAGCAAATAGTAGAAGCAGGAGCAGATGTATTGGTAGCGGGCAACTATGTTTTTGCAGCGGCTAATCCGGAAGCAGCAATTACTGCGATTCGCTCATAAGTCATTTTTACCGTTTAAATGATTTGATGTCTTAGCAGTAAAGGCACATTCATCTTTGTAAGAATTGTTTAATATCCAAAATATAAAATGAGAACAACCCTTATGCTCGGTGCTTTGGCTTTGCTGGCCGCATCTTGCAGTGAATCCCCAAAAACAACTTCTCAAGAAGTAAAACCACGTATGAAAATTGCTAAGTATCCTGTTACTCAAAAACAGGAAGTAGAAAACGATTATTTCGGAACCAAAGTCAGCGATCCTTATCAATGGCTTGAAAATGACACGAGCGCACAAACAGGTGCTTGGGTGGATGCACAAATTGCCGTTACGCGCAATTATCTTGATAGTATCCCTTTTCGTGGAAAGCTAGCTCAACGCTTTGAAGAGCTTTACAATTTTGAGAAAGTAGGTGCTCCTCAAAAGGCAGGAGATTATTATTTCATTTATAAAAACTCAGGCCTTGAGCCACAAGGAAAGTACTTTGTTCGCAAAGGATTGGATGGAGCGGATGAGTTGTTTCTTGATGTGAACACCATTGCCGAAGGCGGTTTAGCATCTGCAAGTCTAGCAGGTGCCGATGATAAAAACCGCTACATGGCTGTCAATATCAACGAAGCCGGTAGCGACTGGAGTCGTATTGAAGTTTATGACATTGCTACGAAGAAAAAGATGAGCGATGTGTTGAAATGGGTGAAGTTCAGCGGTGCTTCTTGGTATGGCGATGGCTTCTTCTACAGCCGTTATCCTGAGCCTGCAAAAGGGACAGAACTAAGCGGTGACAATAAAAACCATCAGGTCTATTATCACAAAATAGGAACTCCACAAAGTGCGGATGAATTGGTTTATGCAGATGCTGCTCGTCCTGATTTGTATCACAATGTTTATTTGACTGAGGATAAACAGTACTTATTTCTTGTAGCTGCACCAGGAACAGACACTTATGAAGTTTGGTATAAAAATCCTGCTGATAAAGCCGCGAAGTTCAAACCGCTTTTCACGGATGAGAAGTATCACACAACACCAATCGAATGTTTGCCGGATGGAAAGTTGTTGGTTCAAACGGACGTGAATGCGCCAAAGTATCGTTTGGTTTTGGTTGATCCTGCTAATCCTTCTCCTGAAAATTGGAAAGACATCATTCCACAAACTGAAAATCTTTTGCAAGGTGTGAGCACATGTGGCGGCAAATTGTTTGCTACTTATTTGGATAAAGCGAACACGCGTATCTTCTCTTATAACATGGACGGCACTGGCAAAACTGAAATCAACCTTCCTGATAAAACAGGCTCTGCGGGTGGCTTTGGTGGTAAGAAAGAAGACAAGTTTTGTTTCTACTCATTTACTTCTTTCACTTATCCAAGTGTAATTTTCAAATACGACATTGAGACAGGAAAGAGCGAAGAGTTTTCTAAGTTGAATGTAAAATTCAATCCTGCTGACTTTGAGAGCAAGCAAGTGATGTACAAAAGCAAAGACGGTACAGATGTACCTATGTTCATTGTACACAAGAAAGGTTTGAAATTAGATGGAACAAATCCAACCCTTCTATATAGCTACGGAGGCTTTGCCATTCCAATGCAACCAAGCTTCTCCTCTTCGCGCATTATGTTGCTAGAGAATGGAGGTGTTTATGCGATGCCTTGTATTCGTGGTGGCAATGAATTTGGTGAGGAATGGCACAAAGGCGGAATGCTTGCCAACAAACAAAACGTATTTGATGACTTCATCGCTGCTGCGGAATACTTGATTGAACAAGGCTATACATCGAAAGAAAAACTAGCAATTGAAGGTGGCTCCAATGGTGGATTATTGGTTGGTGCTTGTATGACTCAACGTCCTGATTTGTTCAAAGTAGCGTTCCCTGCAGTGGGTGTGTTGGACATGTTGCGCTTCCACCGGTTCACGGTAGGTAAAGGATGGATTCCTGAGTATGGCAGTGCAGACAATTCAAAAGAAGAGTTTGACTACTTATATAAGTATTCTCCTTACCATAATTTGAAAGATGGCACTAACTATCCTGCAACTATGGTGATGACAGCCGACCATGATGACAGAGTTGTTCCTGCGCATAGCTTCAAGTTTGCTGCTCGCCTTCAAGAATATCACAGAGGCGATAACCCTGTTCTTATTCGTATAGAAAAGAGCGCGGGCCACGGTGCAGGCAAAAGCACGGACCAAATCATCAACGAGATTGCCGATAAGTATGCATTCTTCTTCTACAATATGGGAGTGGATTTGTAAGATTGTGTGATAAGAGAGAAAACGAAAAGCCGCTAAGTGATTAGCGGCTTTCTTATTTCAATATCGTTCAGCTGCTTTCTTCAGTTGATTATGTACTTCCTTGATCAACGAAGAAGGCTTCAGCACTTTCACCTGCGCACCATAACCCAAGATGAAGGTGATAAGCTCTTGGGTAATCAATACTTTCAATCCAATCTGAATTTCATTCTTGCCTTCTTTGATGATGGCTTGTGATGAATGCACCGGTTGGGTTTTGAGAAATTGTCCTGATACCGTATCAAAACTCAATACCACTTCCTGCGGCTTTTCGGCACGCTCGGTAATGCCAATGCTATGTTTGAAAAACGTATCGGCATCAAACGATTTATCAATCGCGAATTTCTTTTCCCCTGTTTCAATCTTCTCGATGCGCTCAAGTCCAAATGTTCTGATTTTACTGCTGCCAATTTCCAATGCTATCAAATACCAACGGTTGTGGTATTCTTTCAATAGGTATGGGTGCAGTTCATACTCCTTGGTTTTATCATCGGTGAATTTGCGATAGACAATGCGAATGCTTTTTTTAGAACGGATATAATCCAACAACGGACCAAGGAATTCATTGCCTTTGCTTACCGTTGATTTTTCAAATTGAATGTATTTGTCCAGCGAGGCATCATCGGGGTTGGGCGATATGTTCACACGATTGATGATTTTCTCAATCGCATTTTCATATTGCTTAAAGATGGGAACTTCTTTGAACTGCTCCAACGTTGCCGCTGCAAAACGAATGGCTTGCAAGTCTTCATCGCCAAGGGAAAGCTCTGAAATGGTATAATCAGGGTTTTCATAAAAGTAACCCCCATAATGACGACTGAACATAATAGGAGCGAGGTAGCCGAGTTCGTTCTCGTTCTTCATCGCATAGATGTCCTTATCTATGGTGCTAAGTGAAATGGCATCGCCACCGCTGCCATACAGAGCATCTTCACACGCTTGGCGCAAGTCTTCACGCGTGGGGTAAGGCTTGCCTTTGTTGGTGAGGCAACGGTCTATAATTCTATAGCGCAGAAGAGCGTATTTGTTAGCAGGCATACTTTTTTTAATTCAAAAAATTCAAGTATTCAAAGATTCAACATTTCGATTAACGACCAATTGGCTAATCAACAAATTATCACATTATCAATTCCACCATCGGATCCCATTTCAATTTTTCAAAATCGACTATTTTATCATTGATGACTTTTATTCCTTCATGTTCTAACAGCTCTTGCATGGCAGTAGGAGTAGAGAAGTGCATCTTACCTGATAGCAAACCAATGCGGTTCACTACTCGATGCGCAGGTATTTCGGGATGCGAGTGCGCGGCATTCATTGCCCAACCTACCATGCGCGAGCTGAGCCCGCTGCCAAGGTATTTGGCTATAGCACCGTAGTTGGTCACTCGTCCTTTGGGAATGAGTTTCACCACGGCATAGACATCTTCAAAGAAGGTATATTCCTTTTGTGGCTTTGGTGCTTTGTTTTTCATGTTTGGGTTTTGTAGGAGCGTAAAATTTTACACCCCTACTCTGAAACGGATGTACTTAAT
>Ga0209572_1001959_pt1 | contig 11196 bp, 7 predicted proteins | sample EBPBio232012_DNA_FD_185867 | JGI IMG/M metagenome (GOLD analysis project Ga0209572, IMG submission 185867) | Wastewater treatment Type I Accumulibacter community from EBPR Bioreactor in Madison, WI, USA - Reactor 1_1/23/2012_ DNA (SPAdes)... | ecosystem: Engineered > Bioreactor > EBPR >...
AAACACGTTTATCCAAACTAAATGATGAACTTAAAAATATGGCTGATGACATTGCGGCTAAAAAACAAGGCATTAAAGATTCGGAAGCTTTAATCAAGAAATACAAAGAGCAACTTAACAATGTAAAAAACAATCGCGAATACGATTCACTAAGCAAAGAAATAGAGTTCCAAGAACTTGAAATTCAGCTTTTCAATAAAAAAATCAAGGAAGGTGAGTTTTTGCATGGTCAAAAAAACGAAATGCTTTCTACCACCGATTCCAAGCTGAAAGAGCGCAAAAACGATTTGAAAGTAAAGAAAACAGAACTTGACGAAATCATTTCCTCTACTGAAAAAGAAGAAAAAATTCTCAGCAAGAAAAGCGATGAGGCTAAAAAACTAATTGAAGAAAGATTACTCTCCGCTTACGAGCGCATTCGTTCAGGTGCCCCAAACAAAATGGCCGTTGTTCCTATTGAAAGAGAAGCTTCTGCAGGTTCATTTATTCAATTACCGCCTCAAAAGCAGCTTGATGTGGCTGCTCGCAAACGAGTGATCGTTGATGAGCATAGTGGACGGATTTTGGTGGATGCGGAATTGGCCAATGAAGAACAAGAAAAAATGAGTTCGCTCTTGGCCAAAGAATTGAAATAACTCAATTCATAATTACTCAATAAATAAAAAATCCTCAAGCGTTTTGCTTGAGGATTTTTTTATCGTTGAAACTCGTCTGATGTTTTAAGTTTGTCCATCTTATGTGGGGAAAAATAGGAGCTTTTATACTTCGCTATCGCATTCCACTTGGACTGCTCATGATTGCCATCACCATTTTTATGGGATGGAACGCTCAATACGTCAGAATGAGTTACAAATTCAACGGTGTATTGCCGGATGACGACAGTACCAAGATTGAATATCAAAAATTTGTAGCACAGTTTGGTGAAGACGGAAATGTTCTTGCCATTGGATACCGCGACCAACGCATTTGGGAGTTGGAAAACTTCATACGCTGGAGGCAACTAGTAAATGAGATAAAGAGTGTTCAAGTCAATGTCGATGGCACCCAATTCAATACTGTTGATAGTATTTTCTCGACAGGGCATTGCTACAACTTGGTTAAAGACACCGTTGTGCAAAAATTCGCTTTTCGACAACTCCTGCAGAAAGAACCTACTTCGCAAGCCGAAGTCGACAGTTTGAGACAAGCGCTCTATTCTCTTCCTTTTTATGAAAACTTGCTGTATCGAAAAGATACGGATGCAGGATTGATGATGGTCTTTGTTAATGTTGAACTCTTTGATTCAGAAAACCGCGGTGATGCGGTGGAAAGGATGATTGAATTCACGAATAAGTTTTCAGAAGACACGGGTATCAAAACTTATGTATCCGGAATGCCATTCATCCGGACAATTCTTTCAACCAAAGTCAAAGCCGAACTTAAATTCTTCACAATACTTTCAGCCATTATATGCATGGCTTTCTTGCTCGTCTTTTTTAGAAGCATGAAAGTGACATTGATTATTATGTCTGTTGTTGTCGTTGCAGTGGTGATAGCAATGGGCAGTATCGCTCTTTTTGATTATCCTATCTCTATGTTAATGGGGCTAATTCCGCCTCTCATGATTGTAACCACAGTTCCCAACTGTATTTATCTCATTACAAAATATCATCAAGAGTATAGCAGATACAAAAACAAAACCCGTGCTTTGGCACGCGTTATTCAAAAAACGGGTCCCGCTGCTTTCATGATTAACGCAACTACCGCAGTTGGATTTGCAGCATTCATTTTTACAAGCAGCGATTTATTGGTTCATTTCGGAGTTATCGCGAGTTTGAATTGCATGGCGTCTTTCTTCTTGTCGCTTTTGGTTTTCCCCATTGTTTCAAGTTTTCTTTCTGCGCCTGGCGAACGCCATTTGAATCATTTAAAATCTTCTTGGCTTAAAGGATTGCTGAATAAGCTTGTTCACATCGTAACCTTTAAACGAAGACTCGTTTATGCCATTACCATCATCGTTTCGGGACTTGCTGTTTACGGCATCACCTTGATGCACACTACAGGCAATATTGTAGATGACATTCCGGATAGCGACCGAGTGATAACCGACCTCAAATGGTTTGAGAGCAATTTCAATGGTGTAATGCCCTTCGACATTCTTATTGATGGCAAAAAGAAAGGTCAGATTACAAAGTCTGCAAACCTGGCCAAGGTGGAAGAGCTACAAACCTTGCTGGCTGACTATACGCTTCAATTAAAGGACACAGTCATTCATCCTTTTTCTCGCTCCTTGTCTATAGTAGATGCAGGAAAATTTGTCAAGCAAGCTTTCTACAATGGCGACCCTGAATACTATAGTCTAATGGCTCGTGAAGAACAATCGTTCATCGGGCCATATCTGCAAGGTGGTGATTATAACACACGCGGAATAGAACATACCTTCCTGGACAGTACCAAGAGTATGACGCGCATCACCACTCAAGTGGCCGATATAGGCACACATGAAATGGATAGGCTCATGCAGGATATCAAGCCTCAAATCGATAGCATATTTAGTCCTGAAAAATATAAAGTGACCTTAACCGGTACATCGGTAGTTTTTCTTGAGGGAACAAATTACCTTGTTGGTGATTTATTCACTTCCCTCCTATTCGGAGTACTCGTTATTTCTATTTTAATGGCCATCATGTTCTGGAGTGCCCGTATGGTGATTATCTCATTTGTTCCCAACATCATTCCCCAAATAATGACGGCAGGAATAATGGGTTATTTTGGCATTCCATTAAAACCATCTACCATTCTTGTGTTTGGTATCGCTCTGGGAATTACAGTCGACAACACCATTCATTACCTATCTAAGTACAGACAAGAGCTCAAGTTCAACAACTCTAAAATCAAAGAGTCCGCTTTGTTAGCGATTAAAGATGCTGGAGCAAGCATGGTTTACACTTCCATCATTTTGTTCTTCGGGTTCGGTTGTTTTGCTGCCTCTGAGTTTGATGGAACACGCGCCCTGGGAATACTCATGGCTGTTACCATATTGGTGGCTATGGTTACCAATCTTGTGGTGTTACCTGCATTGTTACTGTCATTCCAACGCAGCGTTACAACCAAAGCATTCAAAGAACCTTTCTTCCTCATGATGGATGAAGAAGATGATTTGGAATACGAAGAATGGTCCGTTCAGCAAAGCTTGAGTTGAACCAAAATCAAGATACTCTTTTAATAAAACACACTTCATAACAAACGAAGCGCAATCATGAAAGGAATAATCCTAGCCGGTGGCAGCGGCACACGTCTTTATCCATTAACACTCGCAGTCAGTAAGCAGCTAATGCCTGTCTACGACAAGCCGATGATATACTATCCGCTTTCAACATTGTTACTCGCGGGCATCAAAGACATACTCATCATTTCTACACCACATGACATTGGCGGCTTTCAAAAACTACTCGGTGATGGCTCACAGATAGGTTGCAATTTTTCATACAAAATTCAAGAAGTACCCAACGGTCTTGCTCAAGCATTTGTTTTAGGCGAAGAGTTCATCGGTAAAGACAAAGTGGCCCTTGTATTAGGCGACAACATTTTCTATGGACAAGGCTTTGGTCAATTACTTCGTCAAAATGCAGAGGTAGATGGCGGACTTGTATACGCCTATCACGTCACCGACCCCGAGCGTTACGGAGTAGTTGAATTTGACAAGACAGGAAAGGTCCTTTCTATAGAAGAAAAACCGAAAGCACCCAAAAGCAATTACGCTGTTCCCGGGCTTTACTTCTACGATAACAATGTGGTAGAAATATCCAAGAACCTCAAGCCAAGTCCTCGCGGTGAATATGAAATTACCGATGTAAACAAAGAATATTTACAACAAGGGAAACTGCGCGTTCAGAAAATGGCACGTGGCACAGCTTGGTTAGATACAGGCACATTCGCTTCGCTTACTCAGGCCGGCCAATACGTGCAAGTCATCGAAGACCGCCAAGGTTTGAAGATAGGTTGTATAGAAGAAATAGCCTGGCGCCAAAAGTTCATCACCGATGAACAACTGGAAAAAATTGCGGCTCCACTTGTCAACAGTGGCTATGGCAAATATTTACTTGACCAATTAAAAGCATCCAAACTTTGATGAAGACACCCGAGGAGCTTCATCAAATCATTGCAAAAAAAGTTGCAGGTTTTTGTGAAAAGAATGGTGATGGAACACTCTTCCAACCCATCAACTACATCATGCAACTGGGTGGCAAGCGCATGCGCCCTATCCTATCGTTAATGGCCGCCAACTTATTTACTGATGAATTGGAAGAGGCCATCTATCCCGCTCTTGCCATCGAAGTCTTCCACAACTTTACGTTGATGCATGACGACATCATGGACAACTCGCCCATTCGCAGAGGCCAACCAACGGTGCATCAAAAGTGGGACAATAATGCGGCCATCCTGAGCGGTGATACCATGCTCGTGCAATCCTATCAATTGCTCATCAAAACAAATCCTGAGAAACTCACCGACATCATTCGCCTATTCAACACCACTGCAATCGAAGTATGCGAAGGCCAGCAGATGGACATGGAGTTTGAAAAGCGTTCCACTGTAAGTGTCGAAGAATACCTCGAGATGATTCGCCTCAAAACATCGGTACTCGTGGGCGGTGCTATGCAAATAGGTGCTATCATAGGCAAAGCCGATGAGGCTTCTCAAAAAACACTATACACCTTTGGTGAATCCCTCGGCATCGCCTTCCAATTGCATGATGACTATCTGGATATTTTCGGTCAAAAAGAAAATACAGGCAAACAAAACGGAGGCGATATCATAGCCGACAAAAAAACATTCTTGCTCATTCGCGCATTTGAAAAAGCCGGCAACGAAGAAAAAGCCATACTTGAAAAATACATAGGCAACAAAAACCATTCGGATACGGAGAAAGTAGAGGCCATCAAAAACATTTATGAAAAACTTGGCTTAAAAGAAGAACTCATCTCGTTGGCAAAATCTTATTTTGAAAAAGCCATGAGCGCCCTTAACCAACTCCACGTTGCAGAGGACAGAAAAGAGCCACTGAAAAAAATAGCTGCAGCGCTACAAACCCGTCAATCGTAATCGGCCTTGAGCAATGAGTTAATCATCTTCCCCAAAGAAATTGCTCCTGAAAACTATGCGGAGCTTTATCGCATGGTGGTAGATCAACTAAGCAAAGATTTTCATCCCTACGCATCCTTAGAAAATATTCCTCAAGAACTTTCGGCTGAGTGGATTTTTGAAGAAATAAAACACATGCTCTCCATCATCATCCCAAAAGAAAGCAGCGCACTTGGCTATATCATCTACCGGGTAGATGTCACGGAGAAAACAATGCGAAAAACCATGCACGGACTTGCCGGTGAAGAAAAACTAAACGCCCTTGCGCACCTCATACTAAAGCGTGAAGCGCAAAAAGTGTGGATACGCCAACAATTTTCTCAAGGGTCGTGATATTAAAGCACTAAGCCATTGCACTTGGATAATTAAGTTGAATATGAATACCGGAGGGCTATTCACGATTTCCATCGCATGTTACAGTATTACCGAAGGATGATATACGTTAACCAATTGGTGTTACACAAAATACGGAGGGCAGTACACGCTTACCAATGGGTGTTACACGAAATCCGGAGGGCAGTACACGTTTACCATTGGGTGTTGCACGAAATACGGAGGATAGTACACGCTTACCATTGGGTGTTGCACAAAATATGGAGGGTAAAACACGCTTACCAATGGGTGTTATACAAAATACGGAAGGTGATACACGCTTACCAATGGGTGTTATACAATTACTGAACGGTCTTGAGAGATTTTAGAAGTTAGTGAATAGTTGAAATTGAACAAATAATCAAAACTCTTTCAGTTCGCAAGTTGCTCCATCAAATACAGCATAATTACTCGAAGTAAGCCATTCACCAAGGTTGATATAAGTTGAGCGCTCATTCAGTTTTATTTCCAAAGCAAAATGACGATGCCCAAAGATGAAATAGTCAAAATGCTTTTTTTGTAGAACTTCTTTAGAATAGATAACAAGCCACTCCTTCTCTTCACCTAGAAATACTCGGTCTTTATCGCCTGTTGTACTTCTGCTATAACCGCTAAGTGAATTGGCTAACCAAATTCCAAAGTTAGGATGCAGCCTTGCAAACAACCATTGACAAACTTTGCTGGCAAATACTTTCTTAATGAATTTGTAGCCATGGTCACCGGGACCGAGGCCATCGCCATGCCCGATATAGAATTGCTTGCCGTTCCATTCCATATCAATTGGCGCACGATGAACAATAACACCACATTCCTTCGGCAGATAATCGAATATCCACATATCATGATTGCCGGTGAAGACATGAACGGGAATACCACTATCGGTTATCTCTGAAATTTTTCCAAGCAAGCGCGTATAGCCACGAGGAACAGCGCGCTTGTATTCAAACCAAAAATCGAACAAATCACCTACAAGAAAAATCTCACCAGCATCGTGGCGAATGGATTCTAACCAACGCACTATCTTCTTTTCACGCTCCAAGCTCAACTCATGATTGGGAGCACCGAGATGAAAATCAGATGCGAAGTATATTTTCTTGCCTTGCTCTAAACTCACAGTTCCAGTCTTTTCAATATTTCAAACGGATTTGCCATATTGAGATTGAGTTCAAACATAATGGTTTCTCCAAAATTCAAATCACGTGCTTTGAATTCATCTTTGATTTGACTAGAGTAAATCACAGGAACATAGATTTGGAAGATGTTGCGGATGATAGGAACGGAAACGCCTGCGTTCCAGATAAATTCATTTGAGTCTATCAACATCAAATACGGCAAATAAGAATAATCTTTTACCACATAAGCAGCACCTGCATATATACTCAAAGGGAATCTTACGGGTAAATCAAAATCAACATTCAAAGAGGCTAAATGTTTGTTTGCCGTCAAGCGTGTAGGCACTGCAAGCCCACCTTGATTCCGCATAAATTGATTGGAAAGCAACCCTTGCGTTTCTGAACGACCAAGGAATAAACCATCATAAGCATAATCCATGCGTCCGGTTTGACCGGAAGCAGACAAGAAGAAATCATCTCCACCAGAGCCGTAATAAAGTCTGGTTCTTACAGCTTTTTTCCCTTTGCCTCTATAGATATAGTCATAATTAAAAGTGTGTTGATGTATAATAGCATTATTACTACTCTGAAAACTCTTATACTCAGTATTCACCAAATCCACTGATGATTTCCAGCGCATATCTGAACGCAACATTTTTTTACTGAAATTGAAAGTCAATCTTCCAATATTACTAGTTACTTCATCAATAACTATTGGAGGTATCTCATTGATCCAAATACCAAATTGAGGACGTGAAAACTCTCGATATTCATATATGTATTCTGCACCGATCGATGCTTTAACATCTTTCTTAATTCGGTTGGGTAAAAGATTTACTTCCAAATAAGGACGAACAATGTTGTAGTTTAATGGCTCATTGCTTAAATCATCATAAGCGAAACGTTGCCCCTTTACTCCAATTGAGACCTTACCATTATCATAACCAATCTTCGCAAATCCATTGATTGTATTTGTCGCAATGCTATACATCGGTGCGAGGCTCCATGTAAAATCTCTAAGTGGAATCGTCTGATTATGTAATTGAATGCCGAGCATCCATTTGTTGTAGTTGTTCCATCCGATGAGCGGGTTCCAAAAAAGCTGCGTCTTTTTGGGGTCATCCAAACGAGAAAGCATTTTCAAAGACCAAGGCTCTTGTCTTCTGAAAATACCGTTCGTGCGAATGCGGTTGTTTTGTTTGTTGTATTCAGGAATACCGTCCAAGTTGTTTACGATAAGTACATCACCCTTTTGTGCATCCACCTTCACTTGCTTTGAAGATAAGTTTTCTACTCCATCAAACCATTGACGTTTTACTTGCTTACCATCTCTTATAACATCTACTGAGAACGGACCGGGCACTCTTCCTCTATTGCTTACTCTCAACTGATAACCATCGTCTTTCTTCTTTACGCCCGCAGCACGGTGGTCCACCTTCTCTGTGGTATTGATAAGATTATCAAAGAACCATGAAAGGCCCTTGCCTGAAGTCTTTTCAAATGATGTTCTAATATCTTGTGGAGATGGATGTTTGAACTTCCACTGCTCATAGTATGCCATCATGCATTTATCAAAGGTTTCTTCGCCTAAGTAATTCATCAAATAGTTGAATGCAATGGCCGACTTTTTATAGACAATAGTTCCATAGTTCATATTGGTATAGTCTGCACTTGGCGCTTGCATCGGTTGGTCTTTGTTGCCACGGGCGCTCAATAAGAACAACAACTCTTCAGATAAATATTGATAAGAAAAACTATCCAACCCAAGCAATTTGGAAGCATTGAAACCGCCAATATTTATTTCAGGGCCTTTGTCTTTGTCGGAAGTAGCAAGCAATGTTCTTGTCTCAAAGAAAGAGTTGATACCTTCATCCATCCAGGCGTTATCGCGCTCGTTGCTGCCAAGGATTCCATAGAACCAGTTGTGTCCAACTTCGTGTATAATAACAGTTTTCAACGTTGACTCACTTCCTGAACTGCCAATGACTGTAACGGTAGGATATTCCATTCCACCACCCGCACTTATAGTGCCATCTACCGCAGTACAAACATTGTATGGATAATCACCCGTCCATTTGGAATAATAATACACCGCATCGTTTAAGGCCTTGATACTTGACTTTTCCCATATTTCAGCTTCTTGAGGAGTGAACAAAGCCCAGGTGGTTACTTTGCGTTTACTGTGTGGAAGCTCCACCTCGCCTTTGCGCACTATCCAGCGTTTATCTGCAAACCAACCGAAATCATGCACGCGGTCTTGCTTGTAATGAAGTGTTTTGTACTCAGCGGACGATTCCGGAAATGCCATGCTGCCACCCATCGCAGGTAGCTGAGACAACTCCTGCATTCTATCCGCCTCGCTTTGCGTTTGCAAATCGCCTGTAGCACCAACGATATAGTTAGCGGGCAGCGTTATTTTCACATCAAAACTTCCAAACTCTGAATAGAACTCACCTTGAGTAAGGTATGGCATAGGATGCCATCCATCTTTATCGTACACCGCTGGTTTGGGAAACCATTGCGTAATCTGATAACTTTGACCTACATGACCAAGACGAGAAATACTTCCACTAGGTAACTTCACGAAAAAAGGTGTGGTTATCTTGATGCTCGCACCGGGAGCAAGCGATTTCGGTAAGGTAAGCTTTGCAATATCTTCATAACCTTCGAAGTATTCCCATATTACAATTTGACCATCTACTTTAAAGTTTAGAGAATCTATATATCCCAAGCTCTCAGGTTTCATGCGCAACAATGAATAATCGCGCTGCATGAATTTCTGTTTGGCCATTGCGGTCTTCGTGTTCTTATAGGCATTGGGCCAAAGATGAACAATGATATAATCCAAGGTCTGAGGACTATGGTTGATGTACTCAAACTCCATATCAGCACTCAAAGTGTGGTTGACATCGTTGAGCCGAACATCTATTTTATAATTGACTTCCTGTTGGAAATAGGATTGACCAAACAACCAAATGGGCGATAATAGAAAAAAGAGAACACTGTAAGACTTGTACATATAGCTAATACTTCCCCAATAGCGGGGCTGCAAATTTATGCAGATAACGCGCAATGGAATTTGGAGGATTGATAAATGGCATGCTGTTTTTTTCGGATAAATATTCCGATACATTTGCCCATTATGTCCACACACAAAGAAGTAAAGCGCATTACCACCAATACGCTGCAAGAGATGAAGCAACGCGGTGAGAAAATCTCTATGCTGACATCCTATGATTATAGTATGGCGAAGTTGGTTGATGGTGCAGGTATAGACGTCATTTTGGTGGGTGATAGTGCCAGCAATGTAATGGCCGGCCATGAAACCACCTTGCCCATCACTCTTGATCAAATGATTTACCACGCACAAAGTGTAGTGCGCGGTGCGCAGCGTTGTTTGATTGTGGTTGATTTGCCTTTTGGTTCTTATCAAGGCAATTCCAAGGAAGCTTTGAACTCTGCCATTCGCATTATGAAAGAAAGTGGTGCCCATGCAGTAAAAATGGAAGGTGGTGAAGAAATCCGTGAATCTATACAGCGCATTCTTACTGCCGGTATTCCTGTGATGGGTCACTTGGGATTGACTCCGCAGAGCATCTATAAATTTGGAACGTACCAAGTGCGTGCTAAAGAAGAAATGGAAGCTGAACGCCTCTTGCGCGATGCAAAAATTCTAGACGAATGTGGGTGCTTTGCTATTGTATTAGAAAAGATTCCGGCCAAACTTGCAGCACAAGTAACGGCCTCCGTAGAGGTACCTACGATTGGTATCGGTGCGGGAGCAGCTGTTGATGGACAAGTGTTAGTCGTAAATGATATGCTAGGCATTACACAAGAGTTCAGCCCAAGATTTTTGCGCAGATATGCCAATGTAGGCGAGCAAATTTCCGGTGCTGTTGCGCAATACGTCAAAGATGTGAAGGCTAAAGATTTCCCGAACGAAAAGGAGCAGTATTGACACAGCCTTAAACTAATATTGCAGACAAAAGGAGCGAAAAGGAGTTATCCTTCGCATAAAAACAATCAACATCTGGCATGGGAGAAGAGAAATTACCAAGATTACCAAAAGACTGGAGAACCAATCCAAAGGAGCCTATCATAATGAGTACCGTAGAAAATCTACGTGTACTGTATGAAGACAACCACATAATTGCTATCAACAAGCGCAATTCTGATATCATTCAAAGTGATAGTAGCGGTGATACAACACTTTGTGAAACGGTGAAGAGTTATGTGAAATGGAAATACAACAAACCCGGGCTTGCGTTTATTGGAACCATTCATCGCTTAGACCGCCCTGTAAGTGGCGTGGTGCTGTATGCACGAACAACGAAGGCTCTGAACCGACTTTCGAATATGTTCAAATACAGAGAAATTCAAAAAACTTATTGGGCCGTGGTAAAAGATGCTCCGGAACCACCCGAAGCGAAAATTGTTAATTATCTCTGGAAAGATGAAAAACAGAACAAGACGTTTTCATTTAATGAACCTGGTCCAGAAAGAAAAGAATCAGAGCTTAGTTATAAGTTAATTGGTAAAGGAGAAAATTATCAGTTCCTAGAGGTATATCCCAGGACCGGGCGCCATC
>Ga0209572_1001960_pt1 | contig 11172 bp, 6 predicted proteins | sample EBPBio232012_DNA_FD_185867 | JGI IMG/M metagenome (GOLD analysis project Ga0209572, IMG submission 185867) | Wastewater treatment Type I Accumulibacter community from EBPR Bioreactor in Madison, WI, USA - Reactor 1_1/23/2012_ DNA (SPAdes)... | ecosystem: Engineered > Bioreactor > EBPR >...
AGCCTGTCGGTTGAGGCTTGCACGGTGGTCCTTTCGCCACCGGAAACCCCCGAAGGACCGGGGTGGTGCGGGCAGGGAGCGGCAGGCGACCAACACGGCCCGGACCTGAGCGGGGTTGCGAGCCAGAGGCCGAACAGGCTTAGGGGATTGTCAGTCGAAGGGAGGTGCCTGAGCCGGGATCACGGAAAGCGGCAGGGCAGAACCGCTCAAACAAGCAAACGGCAGTGTCAGGCTTGGGAAGAAAAAACCCGGAAAGAGGGAGGGGCCATGTCAAGAACGGCGCACCAGATTGCCGCAACCGTTTCGTCGAAAGGGGGGTTTGCACGATCAGAATAGCAACGCGGGGGACAGACCGAATGTGACGCCGCCCTGCGGATGTCGCAAGCCTGTGTCGCCATCTGCGATCTGAAGGTCATGATAGTTATGCCGGTCTCGGATCGCCGTGCTACCAAGTGCCGACGCACCGTCTGTGCCCGCAAGGGTTGAAAGGAATGTTTGGGCGAAAGAATGATACAGCTCCCCAGCCGGAAAGGCGGTGATGCGTTCTGACACACCGATTGAGCCGCTGGAACAAATCGAAACGCTAGGCACCGTCAGAGCAAAAACTTGACGCGAGGTGTCAGGGTCGTGGAGTTGTTGACCGATAGGGCTCGGCAATGATGATCTCAATCGCTCCAGCCAAAAACCTTCGATGAGCTATAGAAACCAGTTCTATCGCTCATGGCAAGGAACGCGAAAAGCATCGCCTACCTGGGTTGAATGACAATTTGTCAGTGCTCGAAGCGATTTCAGATCGCCTTGGGTCGCGTTGGACCTCTCTGGTCCACCCGTCAGCGAACGTAACCTTTCCGCTCCTTGGCTCGCGCAAGTTTCATCAGGGCGTTGACGGCCTGCCCTTCGTCAGAGTGGGTTTCGACCAGCATCTGCCCGCGCGAACCGATCCGCCCCCATTCCCTCACCAGACTGGACTTACCGAAGAGATCGCTCTCAATCGCCATCCGATAATAGCGCCGCATGTTGCGCGCAGGGTCAAGCCGCCGCAAATGCAGCAGGCGGGGGAAAACTTCGAACTGGTCAGAAGATGCGGACATTTCTACCGGGCAGTTAGGTACCCAGAATCTAACAGGCAGGAGGCTTCACTGAAAGCCGGGAAAACCCTTCAGGGTGCACAAAGCTTCGCATCATCAAGTGTGCTGGCGTAGAGCAGACAGGTTTCCATGTCGGCCAAGGTGGCCTCCAATCGGTCGTAGTCGGATTTCAGCGCCCGGGCTGCGGTGATCGTTTCGTCAAATTCTGTGGCCAGCTCTTTGTGCTTATTGAGCAGGCCATTGTATTCATCGACCAACGTGTTGTTTTCACCGAGCAGCTTGTCATAGGCTGCGGCGCATTCGGTCACGTTGGATTTGCACGTGAAGCCTTCGTAGTCGCATTGGTACTTGTCGAAACACGCCGCGTTCTGGTCCACACACATTCCGCTGCTCGAACAGACCGTATCGCCGAATCCAAGGCATGCTCCCCGATCACCGTAGGAACAGCTGAACCCCTGCTGTGCACTGACGCCGGTCGGGATCAATGTAAGTGCAAGCAACAAGCCCCGGATCATCATGCCATCACCTCCAGCTTCGGCAGGCCGCGCACGATTTCCATGGTTCGCAGGCTGACGGTAATGACGCGCTGGAACAGTTCCAGCGGATAGGCGGGGTTGTTCATCGTCTCAATGGCATAGCGGTTGGCGTCGTTTTCGATGCCGCTGTCCTTGTCGATCTTGACCACCTGGCGTTCCATCACCCATTCCAGCGCGGGCTTGCCGTTCACGACGTAGTCGTAGGCGTCCAAGGGCACGTCCTGCATGGTGATGTTGGCGTTGTAGATGACGGTGGTCTTGTCCTTTTCTTTGCCCGCCTTGCCGAAGGCCCATTTCGTGACGCGATAGAATGCCTCGGGGTTCTTGATGTCGGCCAGGCGCAGGTCGCCTTGCTTGATCGTGACCGGGTAGGGTTCGACGGACTCGTATTTCACATGCAGGTCGCCAAGTTCGCGGCCTGCGCGGCTGAAGGCCCAGAATTCAGCGGCGGTTTTCACGCGGGGGATGCGGGGCAGTTCCTTGGACAGGTTGTCGGCGTATTTCGCGCGGTAATCCTCGGAATGCAGCAGGCCGTAGACGTAGTAGAACAGGTCTTCCTTGGTGATCGTCTCGCCGGGGTAGGCGTCCTGGAAGTGTTTCAGGCCGAGGTCTGTGACGGCGTCACGGCGCTGGTGTGTGGCATTTGGCTCGTCAAAAAGGCTCCCGGTCCCCTCATCGCGATCATCATAGATGTAAAGGGAAACACATTGAGTGCCTCCGTCGCTTTGCAGGTCCACAACACGGTCGACCATCAGGGCAAGTTGCCCTTCGCCGTGCCACCGTTGCTTGATAACGATTACTCGGTTCTCTGCCCGGCTATCCGGGAAGAAGCGCGGCATCAGGTAACTGCTCCAGTTCAAGTCCTTGTTCTTGTAAAGCCAAACGCTCTGGTAGGGCCTGTAGATCGCTTTCTGGATCGACAGGGGATCATACGAAAGCCGCTTCCCAGTTTCAAAGAACCGAAGTGTCGACTGGCACCATTTGAAGTTACGAGGATCGGTATCTGCTTGGTAGTTCGGGTCTTGATCGCGTTTACTGACTTGTCTGTTGAAGAAGCCGATTGCCCCATTGATCCTATCACCCAGCTCGGACTTCGATGGATTGTAAACCCAAGAATCTCTGTTGGATTTCAGGCCAGCGGAATGGGTCTCGAATACCCCAATATCCGCGCCATTCTTCTTCGAGATGTCAATGAACGCACTAAAATCATCGCTTCGTTGACCGATCCAGTCGAAGTGCTCGTTCGGAGCAATATGGGTCCATCCATCCGCTTTGGTTATTCCTGAGATGCTTGCAAAATCTCGAATTATTGCCAGCTTCTGCTTTTGATCTAGGTAGTCGCCAATATCGTGAAAGTAGATTTGGCCCCGGTTGGGCTGGTCTGGGTTCTTGACCAAGATCGTGATTGCAATTGGCGCTCTACTACCTGAGCCGAAAATCTTTCCACCTTCGCGGCGGGACAGTTCTCCGCTTGTTCGCTGATTTCCGCGCAAATGGAAAACGAAAATGTTGCTGAACTCTTCGGCAAGACAAGCACGCATTCCGTCGGCGGCGTTTCCATCTACCCAGCCACCGTTCGTCACATAGGCCATCACCCCAGCACTGCCGAGTCTGTCGGATGCCCATCGGATCGCCCTGATGTAGCTGTCGTAAAGTGAGCGCATGTTGGTGTTGGATGAGCGGGCGGCGTAGGACTCTCGGATCCGCCCATCCAAGGTAGGGTAGGTCACGTTGGCGTTGTTGTCGTTTGCGCTCGTTTGACCCGCTGAATAGGGCGGGTTGCCAACGATCACCCGAATGTCCGTCGCCTTCTGCCGTTTCCGGCGCTCCGAGTTGTCGGGCATGTAATGCGAGATCAGGTCGTCGCTTTCATACATCTGGAAGGTGTCGGTCAGGCAGATGCCCTCGAACGGCACATAGTCGCCGCCCTGCAGCCCGTGATAGACCGCCTCGATGTTGATCGCGGCGATGTAATAGGCCAGCAGCACGATCTCGTTGGCGTGGATCTCGTGGCGGAACTTGTGCTCCATCTCCTCGGGTGCGATCAGGCCGGATTGCAGCAGGCGGGTGATGAAGGTGCCGGTGCCGGTGAAAGGGTCGATGATGTGGACGCCGGGGGAGCCAAGGGTCTGGCCGAATTCGGATTGCAGCACCTCGTTCACCGAATGGATGATGAAATCGACGATCTCGACCGGGGTGTAGACGATGCCCAGCTTTTCAGTGGTGCGGGGGAAGGCGCGGCGGAAGAACTTGTCGTACAGCTCGACGATCAGTTTCTGCTTGGCCTGGGGATCGGTGATGCCCTGTGACCGCAGCTTGACGCTGGCGTAGAACTTTTCGAGGTCGCGGGATTCCTTGTCAAGGTTGGCCTCGTTCAGCACATCCAGCACGCGCTGCATGGCGCGCGAGACGGGGTTTTCGGCGGTGAACTTATGGCCTTCGAACAGGGTTTCGAACACGGGCCGGGTGATGATGTGCTGGGCCAGCATCTCGATGGCGTCGCCTTCCGAGATGGTGTCATTCAGATCATCGCGCAGTTCGCCAAGGAAGGCATTGAAGGCACGGCGGGCCTCGGTGTCGGGGTCTTTCAGCAGGGCGGTCAGGCGGGTGATGTGGTTCTTGGCGATTTCGGCGATGGAGGCGGACCAGTCTTCCCAATAGTCGCGGGTGCCGCACTTCTTGACGATCTTGGCCATGATGGCGCGGGAGAATTCGTCGATCGAGAAGGTCATTTCGGTTTGGGTGGGTTCTGGTCCTTCGATGACATCGTCGCCGGGACCGCCGCTGCCCGACCCGATGCCGGAACTGGCGGCCTTGGTCTTGCTCGGCAGGTTCTGGACGACAGCGGTAACGGAACGCAGTTCTTCAGATTCGGCATTGATGCCGACGATCTCGACCTTGTCCGAGATGTCCTGGCCGAGGGACGCCTTGTTGATGGTGCTGTCGAAGCGTTCATCGTGGGCGCGCAGGGCGTTCAGGATCTGCCAGACGACGCGGTAGCGTTCATTGTCGGCCAGCGCCTGTTCGGGCGGAACCCCGGCAGGGACGCCCACGGGCAGGATGACGTAACCCATCTTCTTTCCGTCGGCGCGGCGCATCACGCGGCCGACTGACTGGACGACATCGATCTGGCTCTTGCGGGGGTGGAGGAACATGATGGCGTCGAGGGCGGGAACATCGACGCCCTCGGACAGGCAGCGGGCGTTGGTCAGGATACGGCAGACATTGTCGCCCGCGTCAGCCTTCAGCCAATCCAGCAAAGTGCCGCGTGTTTTGGCGTTGAAGGTGCCGTCGACGTGTTCAATCTGGCACTGGAGGTGGTCAGAGGGGATGTCTTCGTCGATCAGGCTGTCTTGGCCGAGGTATTCATCGACCACGGCGGTGAATTCGTCGCGGATTAGCTTGGAACTGCGGATGTCCTTGGCGAAGGCCAGCGCGCGGCGCATAGGATGGGGGTCGGTGGAGACATCGGCCTTCAGGTCGATCTTGGTCAGGGCCTTGTAGCAGCCGATGATCTTGGTGGCGTCGTCCAGAACCAGTTCGCTGCCCGCATCGCCGAGCCGCTTTTGCACGGCCGCACTGACCAGGCCCTCGTCCATCGCCAGAACGATGACTTTGTAATCGGTCAGCAGGCCGTTCTGAACCGCCCAGCCGAAACCCCGGTAAAACAGTGTCTCGCCGAAGAGGGCCGGGTTATCCATCGAGGCCAGCTCGGCGCCGACCTCATCCGCCTTGCTGCGCACATTGTCGCCAAATATCCGGGGCGTCGCCGTCATGTAGAGGCGCTTGCGGGCTTTCACATTGTCATTGCTGTGGATCTTGACGAAGTTCGACTCTTCCTCGCCGTCAAGGGTGGCGCCCGTGGTGCGGTGCGCCTCATCGCAGATGATCAGATCGAACTCGGGCAGTCCCGCTTCCTGCGCGCGGGAAAGCGTGACGATGGACTGGTAGGTTGAAAAGATGACGGTCATCCGATCCGGATCGTCCTCGCCCGCTTTCTCTGCGACCTTGACCGGGTCAGTGGTGGCCGGGAACGCTAGATCGTGGATCTCGATTTCCGCGATGTCGTCCGTGCTTTTGCGGCGCTTGCCGACATGGGCGTCAGAACAGACGGCGAAGGCCCGGATTGGCGTTTCGGTGTCATTTGTCCATTCACGCACAGTCTGGGACATGAGTGCCAGCGACGGCACCATAAACAGGACGCGCTTGCCCTTGCCTGCGATGGCTTCTGCGATCTTCAGCGAGGTGAAGGTCTTGCCCGTGCCGCAAGCCATGATCATCTTGCCGCGGTCGGCCGCCGCGAGGCCCTTGCTGACGTCTGCCAGCGCATCCTTCTGATGGTCCAGCAGAGACTTCTTGGCGCTGAGGACGATTTCGCCGCGCGCCTCAAAAATCGTCCAGTCGATCCGGCTTTCGCGAAGGTCGGTCAGGCCGATGCGAACGACGGGGATTGCCTGGTCCCGGATCATCTCCTCGGCGTTGGTACCCCATTCCTTTTCAGTAGTATCAAGAACGACGCGCCTGCTGAAAGGCTCCTTGCCAGAAGCCGAAATAAAACTGTCGATGTGGGCCTTCTGGATACGGGCATCCGCAGCGTAAAACTTTGCTTGAATGGCTGCGAAGCCTGCCTCATTACGCAGTTTTGCAACCAGGTCGATACCGACGTCTTTGCCGTCGCGGCCATTGGTTTTTGCCCATTCCGACCAAGTCCAGACCGCTTCATATTCTTCTGACTGAACAGGGTCATTCATGAAAAACACGAGGGCCAACCGTTCGAAATAGGTGCCCTTTTCACGCTCTGTAGCTGCAGCGTCGCGGTAAGACTGTAGGATTCGGTCGATGGCAGTCATAAGCACCCCTGACTATGTATTTCATCAACTTAGCGATGAACCAGCAGGGCGGCGACTACAAAAATTCGCCTTTGCTCCAGTGTCGATAAAAAGGGGGCTCACGCCCCCTTCTCGAACTTCAGGACAGGGATGCCCAGCTTCTTGGCCTTATCGGCGAGGTTTTCCTGGATGCCATTTCCCGGGAAGACAAGAACGCCCACGGGCAGCACGTCCAGCATCGCGTCGTTGCGCTTGAATGGCGCGGCCTTGGCGTGCTTGGTCCAGTCGGGTTTGAAGGCGACCTGGGTGACCTTGCGGGCCTCAGCCCATTTGGCGGCGATGAGTTCAGCACCCTTGGGGCTGCCACCGTGCAGGAGGACCATGTCGGGATATTTGGTCTGGACCTGATCGAGCTTGCCCCAGATCAGGCGGTGATCGTTGAAGTCGGTCCCACCGGTGAGGGCGATCTTGGTGCCTTGGGGGAGCATCACTTCGGTTTCCGCGCGGCGCTTGGCGGAGAGGAAATCGCGGCTGTCGATCAGGGCTGCGGTCAGGTGCTTGTGGTTCACCATCGAGCCAGAGCGCGGCCGCCAGGTTGAGCCGGTGTGCAGCTCGAACGCCTCGGCGCTGCGGTCGCGGAAGGCTTCCAGACAATGCCGACGTTCGACAAGGCTGGTGCCTTCGGCCGTCAAGCGCTCAAGCTCGGTCGATTTCACCTCAGAGCCGTCTTGTTCGCGCTGCAGGCGGTGTTGCGCCACTTCGTTGTCATCAAGCAGACGCTCGGTGCGGGCGGCTGCACGGTGGAAGAGGTTGACCTGGCCCCAGAGCAGTTCTTCGAGGTCGGGTTCCATGCGGGTGTCGCCAAGGGTTGCGACGAGGGCATCGAAGATATCGCTGACTGCGTCGATGAGGCGCTCGGGCTCCGGCATCGGGCGCAGATCGACTTCGTCCTGAAAGGCACGGGTGCCGTAGAGCTGAAGCTCCTGAAGCGCCCAGGCGGTCTGGGAAAGGGCGGGGCTGCGGTCGAAATCCTCGCTCTGGAATTGGGTAGTCATGGTCTTTTGCCTCCGGCTGCTCGGGCCCGCGCGACATCCCGCGCGGCCTTCATGGGCTGCGGAAGCTGTCACTGGGGACGCCCCTTCACCCCGCCTTCGGGGCCGGAACGCATGTGGAGGAGGAGGGGGGGCGGCTGATTTGATGATGTGGACACCCCCACCCCAAACGTCGAATCTGGTTTCAACGGTTCCCTGGAAGAAGGAGTGGTTGGATATGTCCGGAATGATCATTGGCCTCGATCTCGCGAAGAGCGTTTTCCAGGTTCACGCTGTCGACGCAGAAGGAAAAGTCGTCATCACGCGAAAGGTGCGGCGCTCCCAGATGCTCGAGTTCTTTACGAGGCTGGAACCGTGCCTGGTTGGCATGGAGGCGTGCCCCTCCGCGCACCACTGGGCGCGGGAGCTTTCTGCCTTGGGCCACGAAGTACGGTTGATGGTCGCGTCCTACGTGAAGCCCTATGTCAAGCGCCAGAAGAACGACATGGTTGACGCAGAAGCCATCTGCGAGGCTGTGACCAGGCCGACCATGCGGTTCGTCCCGATCAAATCTGAGTCGCAGCAGGCTATTCTCATGGTCCACAAGACCCGCGCTCTCTTGGTCCGCCAAAGAACAATGCTTGTGAACGCCCTGCGCGGCCATCTCACCGAGATGGGCGTCGTAGCGCCAAAGGGGATCAGACGGCATGCCGATCTCGTTGAGCGGGTGCTTGCACACGGCGCAGACGAGATCGACCTGCCGCCGCTCGTGCGTGACATTGTGTTTTCCTCTGCCCGGCAGATCGGCTCCTTGAATGCCGAGATAAAGGAGCTCGAGAGGAAAATCCTGGAATGGCACCGCACGAGCGACGCCAGCCAACGGCTGGCGACGATCCCTGGCGTCGGCGTGATCACCGCATCCGCAATGGCGGCCACTGTCGTGGACCCTGCTGCCTTCAGATCGGGACGAGACCTTGCCGCATGGCTCGGCCTGACGCCGCGATCCAACTCATCCGGTGGCAAGGAACGGTTGGGACGGATCACGAAAGCCGGAAACCGATATTTGAGAACCTTGCTTGTCATCGGGGCGACGGCTGTCGTCGGTTTCTCGAGACGAACAACCGAGGGGCCATTAATAAACTGGGTCAGAAAGCTCCTCCAGGCGAAATCTGCACGCCTGACAACGGTGGCCTTGGCCAACAAGATGGCACGGATCTGCTGGGCGGTAATGGCACACAAGACCGTCTTCGGAGAAGCCGCCGCATAAGTCACGACGCACTAGCGTCACAACAGTTCGGAGGGTCTGCCCAAGAAGCGTGATGACTACCGGTTTTGCCGGGGATCAGGAAAACCCGTTCGCGAGGCAGCGCTGAAAAGCGCGATGTTTTGATAGGGACCATGATCCGCGGATATCATCAGGGCCCGCGGCCATCCGGCCGCACTACGAGGCCGGACATATGCAAGCACCCAACCGGATTCGACACGCATTGAGGAAAGACTTGACGAAGGGGGTGTCCACATATGCTTCGCGATGCAAAGGCGGGGCGAGCCCCGCCGGCGGAAATCAGTCGCCCCCCGTCCTTGAAGGGGCGGGCCCCTTTGACGGCCGCCTGCCCATCTCTTGAAGGACGTGCGGGTGTTGGGCGGGTTCGACAGCCGAGATGAGGGAATAGACGCGACCCTGTTCCTCAAGCGATGCTTGACCCCTGCCCCGCTTCCAGACTGCCTTTGCGCTTTGAGAGTTCAGATCGTCAGCCGATGCTGATCCTTGGGGTCGATCTGCTGTGCCAGATGCTGGCGCAGCGCCTCAGCGCCGTGGGCTCGGAGATCGTCGTTGAAATCCCCGAGGCGCGGCTCAAGCACCCGTACGGCAATCCCGGCCTCGGTTGCTCTGGCGCTCAACCGTTCCGCCGCACGCTGCCCTGCGGGATCGCGGTCGATGGCGATGTAGAGGCGCTGCAACCCTGCAGGCAACAAGACAGCTCCGAGGTGACCCGACGAGAGCGCCGCCCAGACGGGCAAAGAAGGTGCCGCCTCGCGTACAGAAAGCATGGTCTCGATGCCTTCCCCCAGCACAAGGGTTTGATCTGCAGGAGCGATCCTGACGGCATTGCCAAGAAGGTGACCCATAGCCCGACGTGGCGTGTCGACAGCCGCCTTGTCCTGTCCGTCAGGTGCCAACCAAGTACGATGCACGCCCTGCAAGGCCCCTGCCCCATCGGTGACCGCAGCGATCAGCGCTGGTCTGGGGATGGGCTTCGTCTGACCCTCATCCCGATGCCAGCACTTCGGGTGGAAGCGCAGAGTTGAACTCGGCACCGTCTGGGTGATGCCTCTGGAGCGCAGGTAGGCTTCTGCCAGAGAACCCGCCAAAGACACCGAGGCCGCGAACAAGCGCGATGCCGCCTCGACCGTGCCGCTTGGGGACTTGGTCGCACGTTGCACTGGCACCTCCGGGAGAACCGGTTGCGGACGGCCAAGATGCGCGCGGGCCTCGGCCAGAAGATCCGGAAAGCGGGTGATGCCCGTCCGTTCGCGAATGATGTCGAGGAGATCACCGTGTTCCGAAGTGGCTGAATCGGTCCATTTGCCCCGAGCGCCCGGCCCCGAGGTGGGGCCGGTCAGCCGGACAAACAGCGATCTCCCTGGATTGTTCTGCAAATCGCCGACCATCCAGTAAGAGCCTTCCCGCCTCCCGGCGGGAAGATAATGGCGGCAGACGCTTTCGGCATTTTGCGAAAGATCCCGCAACAGATCTTCTGTTTCCAATGACATGGCACACACGATCAACAATCTTTGCGTGCATGTAGACCCTGGATGGGGAAACGTGCAAGCAGGTGATCGAGCACGTTCACACCACCGGAATCCGTCGGACAGAAGAGGCGCAGCTTCCAGGCGATGATTTCCGAGAAGAAGCCATCAGCCTTGAGCCGGTCCTTCGCCGCTTCCGTGAACCCGGAGAGCTCGATCCGGTTCACCCCCATGACGCGGGACCGGTGCAACTCCATTCCTTCTGCCAGCCGCACCACGGTCTTGGCGTCCAGAACGAGGGCATGGACCTGCGCCGCCGTGAGCTTCGGTGCGTCGGCCGCCAGCGTGGTCGCGACCCAGGCGGGTGAGACGCGGCGGCCGATGATGCGTTGGCCGTCATCAGTTTGGAGCCGGTAGACGCGGGTTTCTTCCTGCGGCAGCTGCTTCCAGATTGGCAGCAGAAGGCCAGCGACGATGTGCAGCGTGGCTTCCGAGAACTCCGGCACCTCAGCCAGTTCTGCGGTCCAGGCGGCGGCGAAGGCCGTGCGGTCGGCTTCCAGCCAATGGGTGTCCTCCTTCATCTTGACCGGGAACGTGTGGGTTTCCGTTGGCCGGATCAGCCGCAAGCGGGGCTCAATGGTGCCATCGTCGAGCATCAGGCTGGTAGCGGGCACCTGCACGGCCGCACGCCCCGAGCGGCTGTTGACCAATAGCCGCGCCTTCGGGTCATCCAGCCAGTCCAGCGCATCGGCCAAGGAGATTGGGGCATTGCGGATCTTCTGCGCGATGGTCAGAAGCTGGGTTTCGGCACCAGAGCCGGGATGGGTGTAGATCACCCGCGCCTCCGTGACGCGGAAGCTCTCGGCGCGCAGGGTCTCGAGCCCGAGGTCGTAGACCCCGGCGGCGATGGCGCCTTCGATGCGCTGCGCCAGAAGCT
>Ga0209572_1001964_pt1 | contig 11102 bp, 13 predicted proteins | sample EBPBio232012_DNA_FD_185867 | JGI IMG/M metagenome (GOLD analysis project Ga0209572, IMG submission 185867) | Wastewater treatment Type I Accumulibacter community from EBPR Bioreactor in Madison, WI, USA - Reactor 1_1/23/2012_ DNA (SPAdes)... | ecosystem: Engineered > Bioreactor > EBPR >...
GCGAACCGGCTTCAGCCCTTCAAGCGATTTTGTGACCCAGTCGACGTCCGGCAATTCCTCCACTTCGAACCGTGCACCGGGCGCAGCCGCCTCGGCCAGCGCCGCAATGCTATCGGCAAGGTCCGCGTCGTCCGAGGCGGCATAGACCGACACTTCGAACAGGTCGCGGTCCTCGTCGATTTCAGATACGGCCAGTGGAATGCCATCTTCTTCGAGAACGGGTTCCAAGACGTCATAGACCGCTTGTGTGTCGGCCTTTGAACCACGGTAGAAATGGCGGATCTGTGCGATCATGATTTGTCCGCCAGCCTTTTCAGTTTTGCCACCGCCGTCTCGGCATTTTCCTCGTAGGCGATTGTGCCGGCAAACCCGCCGCCCTTGTCGAGCAGGATGACGGAGGCGGTGTGGTCCATTGTGTAGTCGCCGCCATCCAGTTCGACCTTCTTGACGTAGATGTTGTAGCCCTTGGCCATGGCCGCCACCTTGTCGGGCGCACCCGTGATACCGGTGATGCGCTTCGACACATTGGTGACGTAGCGGTTCATCACTTCGGTGGTGTCGCGTTCCGGGTCGATTGAAACGAAATAGGCCTTCACCTTGTCGCCATCGGGTCCGAGCTGTTCGAGCCAGCCATTCATCTCGAACAGGGTGGTAGGGCAGACTTCCGGGCAATTGGTGAAGCCGAAGAAGATGGCGGCAGGTGCCGCGCGCAGCTCTTTTTCGGTGATCGGCGCACCAGTGTGGTCGACCAGTTCGAAGGCGACGCCGTAGGGCTCTTCGCCGGACATGGTCGAATACCAGTTGAAGGCGAGCCAGCTTGCCGCGCCTGCAATCAGGAACAGCAGGACGTAGAGAATTGAGCGCATGATATCTTTCGGTTCGAGAAGATCGGGCGTTTTGTCAGAAGCACCAGGCCAGACCGCTGGCGGCCAGCGAGACCAGCATGTCGCCGCCCTGACCAAGCCAGCCTGCGAACGCCATGCCGGTTGCAGCGGCGGCGACGATGGTCGCCGCGCCAAGCACCAGAGCCGCTCTGGCCGATATGCCTGTGGAGTTCATCCAGATAATATACATCGCGCACGATCGCAGCGCAAAATGCCAGTTTGCCGCGCATTGGCATTTTGTCTCGCGACCAGGTTTTTTCGGTGCCGACAGGGCCAGCTTCACATAACTTTACAATTGCCAAGAAAAACGGAAATGTCGGTTTCGTAATGGATACCGACGCCGCGACGGCGTTGATCAAAACAGGGGCAAGGAGCCTCCAAAATGAGCAAAGCTCAACCAAACGGGTTTTCACTGGCACAGATCATCCTCCATTGGCTGGTTGTGGTGCTGATCATCATGCAGTTCCTTGCAAACGGCCCGATGCAGCAGGCGTGGGACGCGTTGCGCGACGGGCAGCAGCCCGCTGCCGACATTCTGTTTGGCGCGAACATGCACGCCGCCTCGGGGATGCTGATCCTGATCCTGGCGCTTGCCCGGCTGTTTCTGCGCTTCACGCGGGGCTTGCCGGCCTTGCCGTCGACGCTGGCACCACCGCTGGCGCTCGTCGCCAAGGTGACGCATTTCCTGCTCTACGCGCTCATTATCGCGATCCCGATGAGCGGTGCCGCGGCCTGGCTGGGTGGTGTGGCACCTGCGGCTGGCGCACATGGGGCGATGGCGCAGCTTCTGTTCTTCGTGGCGATCTTCCACGCGGCTGCTGCGCTCTACGAGCACTTCATTGCCCGCACCGACGTTCTGAAGAGAATGTTGCGACCGCAGTAACAAAACTGTTGCGGTGGCGGCGCGCCCGCCCCATGTCTTGCGCAACCTGACGCAGTGCCAAAGGAGCATGACATGAAACGCGCCGCCATTGCCCTCGCCATGACGCTTGCCGCCGGTGGAGCATCTGCCCAAGTGGTTGGAGAGGTCGGCGTCGACTGGATCGGCAACGACATCTACATCGAAGCATTCAAGGACCCGAAGGTTGCCGGGGTGACCTGCCACGTCTCCTATTTCGACCGCTCCGTGATCGACCGGCTGCAGAAGGGCAACTGGTTTGAGGAGCCGTCGAATACGTCGATTGCCTGCCGCCAGACGGGGCCGATCAGCATCTCCGACATTGATCTGTCGAAGGATGGCGAGGAAGTGTTTGCGCAGGGCATCAGCCTGATCTGGAAGGAGCAGCTGGTGAACCGCATCTACGACAAGGCCAATGACACGCTGATCTATCTGTCGCACACGCGCCAGGTGCAGGACGGCTCGGCAAAAATGTCGCTGACGACCGTGCCGCTCTACGGCCAGCAGGTGAACTGGGCCAACGGCAAGCCGCAGTAAAGCTGGGTGATGGCCGACGAGCGATTTCTGTCCGACGAACCGCGCATCCATTCGACTGCCGAGCTGAAAGGCTGCAAGCTTGGGCGCTCGGTTGTGATCGGGGAGCGCGTCGTGCTGCGCGACGTGACTGTTGGCGACTATTCCTATTTCGAGCGCCATGGCGAGGCGATCTATGCTGATGTCGGCAAATTCTGCTCGATTGCGGCCAACTGCCGGATCAACGCGCTGGAACACCCGATCGAGCGGGTGACGCAGCACAAGATCAGCTACCGGCCGAACGAATATTTCCGCTTTCAGGGCGTCGATGCCGAATTCCGTGCCCGCCGCGCAGCCAGGCGCGTGACGATCGGCCATGATGTGTGGATAGGCCATGGGGCGGTGATCATGCCGGGCGTGGCGGTCGGCAACGGGGCGGCGGTTGGCGCCAACGCTGTCGTGACGCGCGATGTGGCACCCTTCACGATTGTGGCCGGTGTTCCGGGCAAGCCGGTGCGTGCGCGTTTTCCGGCGGAAATCGCGGATCGCATCGAGCGGCTGGCCTGGTGGAACTGGCCGCGCGAGACGCTGTTTGAGGCCGTGCCGGACATGCAGGCGATGCAGATCGCGTCCTTTCTGGACAAATGGGAAAAGCGTATCGAGAATTAGCGTGCGGTTTTCGGAATTTGCGAAAATCTGATATCGCTGGGGCATGTGCAGACAGGGCGTGATTTGCCTGCCCGCAACCATACTGGGGGAAAGATGACCGGATCTCCGTTCAATTTGGGCCGCATAAGCCGGCGCGGCTTTGTTGGCGGTGTTGCGGCGACCGTTGGCGTCAGTGCTACCGGGGCCCGCGCGCAGGATGTGTTGCGGCTGGGTTCGCCAGCCTCGATGTATGCCGGGCTGACCGATGACGGGCACAAATTGCCGACGATCCCGGTCGACAAGCTGAACAAGAAATTTGTGCGTCAGGTGGTGATCGATCCGACGTTCGAAAAGCCCGGCACGATCGTCATCGATACGTCGACGCACTTCCTCTATCTGGTGCTGCCCGACCGCAAGGCGCTGCGCTACGGGGTGAGCCTGGGCAAGGCCGGCTTCGAATGGACCGGAACGGCGCTGGTGCAATACAAGAAGGCGTGGCCGGTGTGGACGCCGCCGCCCGAAATGATCAAGCGCAAGCCGGAACTGGCGAAATACGCAACCGGCATGCCGCCCGGCCCGCAAAGCCCGCTTGGGGCACGCGCGCTCTATCTGTTCAAGAACGGTAAGGACACGATGTATCGCATTCACGGCACGCCGGAATGGGATTCGATCGGCAAGAACGCCTCGTCGGGGTGTCTGAGGATGATCAATCAGGACGTGATCGACCTGTTTGCGCGCGTCAGCGGGCCGACGACCGTGCATGTGCGCCACTCGATGTATCTGGGGGCGAGCAGCGGCAGTGCGGGCAGCACAAGCGCTCCGACAACGGAGGCGATTGACGCCGGCGTGCCAGAGGGTGCGGAGAAACTGGGATAGGGGCGTTCGGTTCGCCCAAGAGACGCGCCGGTCTCATGTGAAGCCTGCTTGCTGCAAATGCCAGTGCGTGGCTGAAATGCTTGTGCCGGTGTTTTGCGCGGGTGCCGGAAACCAGATGATGCAGCTGGCGCGGCTTGCCGCTGCTTCAGCTGACGTGCCCGGTGCAAACGCCGGTCGGCCCGCAATGTCGAACAGTTTTTCGAATTTTTGATCGCGCACCTGCCGGCGCGCCGAGCTTCTGCGCAGGCGATGTTCCATTTGCTGCTGGCGGCGTAGGTCTTGCGCAAGCAGGCGGAATGATCGGGCGAGGCGTCGCGCCTCAGCTGCGCAGCCATGGCCGGTGAAGGTCATGAGGCAGGTTTCGAGCGGCCGGGCTTGGAGGGGATCGCCGTCCTGGCCGAAAACATAGCCGTGGGTGACGAATTCCGCATAGCGCAGAACCCACAAGACAAAACAGCGAATGGGCAGCGAGCGAAGCGTCACCCGATCGGCAAGGCGGGCGAGCGACAACAGCAGCGCGATCATGCCGTTCAGCACGTCACTGTCGCTCCTGCTCTTGCTTTCCCTGTCGTCCATCTGCGTCCCGTTTGATTTGGCGAGGGCATTATGCGGGCGAGCGGAAGGAGGGGGAAAAGATTCTGGAGATTTTTTTGCGCTCGCTCGGTGATACGTTGATGGTCAATTCTCAATGGTGAGGTCATGACCATCTGCTTTGCACGGCCGGTGCATCCCGGAGAATTTCTGCGCGAGGAATATCTTGTTCCGCTCGGCATGAGTGCTGGTTCCCTGGCAAGGGAGCTGCATGTGCCACGCACGCGCATCGAGCGCATCGTGAAGGAGGAGATTGGCGTGACGCCTGATACGGCGCTCCGGCTGGCAAAATTTTTCGACACGACGCCGCAGTTCTGGATGAATTTTCAAACGGCTTGGGAGTTGGCCGCTGAGGCGCAAGCGAAACAGGCGGAGATCGATGGGATCAGGGTGTCGGCGCGCGATATGGCTGTCGATGTCGCGATTTTTGACAGTTTCCACGAACGGCTCGCGCGCGGCGAGGAGGAACGGATTCCGTCCAAAATTGTCGACAGGCTGCTTGTTGGCGAAAACCCGGTGAAGGTTTGGCGCAGCCATCGCGGGCTGACGGCGCGCGAACTGGCGGACAAGACGGGGCTAAGCGCCAGCTACATTTCCGAGATCGAGAGGGGCCGCAAGGATGGGAGTATTTCGGCGATGAAGAAGATTGCCGGGGTGCTGGGGCTGGACCTGGACGAGGTGGTGTGAGGGGCGAATATCTCCCCGCTTGCGGGGGAGATAGGGTGCGGCGCATCCGCTCCGCACCTTAGCCTGCCAATATTTCTGCGGGGGCTTACTGCAAGCGGAACGAAGCTACATTGTTCCCATGAGCTTACGTAAGTGTAGCCAGCTAAGTAACGTAAGGCCCTCAGAATAGGCGCGGATGTGGGTCTTCATACTGTTTCTTGGGCTCTTTGCCGCGAACGGCATCATCAGCAATCGTGCGCTTTGCAGCTTCTAGAGCGGACCGATACATTTCGAGGCAATCTCGAAGCTCTTCTTTCGAAAGCAAATCGAAATCGCCGCGCTTCCAGATAAGTGGCTCGCGAATAAGCTTCCCACTTCCGTCATTCTTACGAGGAAAGCAAAGAAATTCGCCGGGAGAATCTCGAAAGTCCATCAGTGAAAACACAGCGTCTTCCATAACAGTGGCCAGGAGACGCCTCTGCCAAAGATTGAGCGGCATGGACGCCCACCCGACTGAAAAAATCGGCACCAGACGTCCAGATTCAACTATCGTAACAAGTGGCTTCACAGGGACCACGATCCCCTTGCCAATTCTGAAAGGCTCGATCACCTCATCGAAGCAAGGTTTTCCCGAATACTGCCTCGATTCATCGTAACCGTAGAATGCTTCGACGTATTCAGTTACAATTTCGCGGCTGTTTTTCCTTCCAGTCGTCTTAGCCGCATTCAATGCAGTCTCGCGCTCCAACCTCATAAGCACTCGGTCGCGAATTATCGGTACAGCTGCCGCGTACGAGGTTGTAGGCATTCCGCGCGCGAATCTCACAAGCTCACGCGTCGTTTTGTTGAAGTCGGGGTAGATATAGCGAACCCAGTTGTGCGCGTATGGAGGTTTATCGAGCTTACCTTGGGCCATAAGGTGTCCCTTCACTAGTGACGAGTTTGCTGCAAATAGTAATCCAGGATAATTTTGTTTGAGATTTCCATCCCCGGATTGATCCCCCCTGACCGGTTATAGACTATATCCCAAGGGCCTCCCTTCTCGTGTGACAAACTAATCAATTTACCGACCCCAAATTTGGAGAAACGATCAATCAGCGGACCTAAGAACTCCAAATCGTCTCTGCCGATTTCTTCATAAACATCAATACGTTTCATCGTCTTAAGATCAAGCTTCTGTGCGCGGGTCTTAATTGGATTTGCGCCGAAGGATTTGAATTCGCTGTAGACCTCGCGGATAACCGGTCCATAGTCCCATGCCTCGATCTTGGCATCAATTAAGGGACGAGAGAATTCAGCTAGATACAAGGCATGCACGAAGAATATGATCTTGTTGACCTCCGCATTTGTAAGCTCGACTTTCCGCATGACTGCGCGGTCGAGAATCAAATTCGCAATATATCTAGGATCGTAGGGCATTATCTAAAATGTACCCATTTTGTTCTCGTTTTCCACGGAATTTTCGGCCTCAAACCCCGCTCACGAACCCGTCCAAAACCCGCTTTTGGCCGGCCTTGTCGAAGTCGATCGTAAGCTTGTTGCCTTCCACCGCCGCGACGTTGCCATTGCCGAATTTCTGGTGAAACACCCGGTCGCCGACGGAGAATTTTGACGGAGCGTCGGCAACCGATTTCGCCACCAGTTCGCCGTCGATGACCCGGCCCTTGACCGAACCGCGGCCAGCGCCATAGCCGGAATCGGTCTCGCCATAGCCGATGCGCTCGACGCTGTGGCCCGAGCGCGAGCCCCAGTTGCGGTCGGTCGCCTCGGTTCGGTTGGCCTGCGCCCGTTTCCAGCCAGGCGTGGAATAGGTGTTGGAGAACGAGCCGGCGGACTGACCGGCTGAATTGGTGCTGCGGGCTCCCGCATTGTCGAAGCGTGATGCGCCGTAGGGGTTTTGGCGGCCATAGCCGCCGCGCTGTGCGCCGAAACTCGACGTGCCATAGCCGCCATAGGAATTGCCGGCCTCGGCGATTTCGACATGGGCTTCGGGCAGTTCGTCGAGAAAGCGCGAAGGGATGGTGGATTGCCAGAGACCGTGAATGCGGCGGTTGGAGGCAAACCAGATGTGCAGGTTTTTCTTGGCGCGGGTGACGCCGACATAGGCGAGGCGGCGTTCTTCCTCCAGCCCCGAGCGGCCGCCTTCGTCCAGCGCGCGTTGATGGGGGAACAGGCCTTCCTCCCAGCCGGGCAGGAAGACGGTCTCGAATTCCAGCCCCTTGGCGGAATGCAGTGTCATGATCGAAATGGCGTCGAGGTTTTCGTTCTGCTCGGCGTCCATGACAAGCGCGACATGTTCGAGGAAGGAGCGCAGCGACTCGTAGTCTTCCATCGAGCGGATGAGTTCCTTCAGGTTTTCGAGCCGGCCCGGCGCTTCGGCCGATTTGTCGGCCTTCCACATTTCGGTGTAGCCGCTTTCTTCCAGAATGCGCTCGGCAAGTTCGGTGTGGGAGGTGGTTTCGAGCGCCTCCTGCCAACGCCCGAAATTTGCCGTCAGCTCGCGCAAGGCGGCGCGCGGCTTTGGCTTCATCTCGTCGGATTCGGCAAGGCGGGTTGCGGCTTCCAGCATCGGCACACCCATGCCGCGCGATACATCATGGATCTGGCGCACCGCGCTTTCGCCAAGGCCGCGCTTCGGCACGTTGACGATGCGCTCGAAGGCCAGATCGTCCGCGCCCTGGGCGACGACACGGAAATAGGCCATCGCGTCGCGGATTTCGGCCCGTTCATAGAAGCGGGGACCGCCGACGACGCGGTAGTTCAGGCCAAGCGTGACGAATCGATCTTCGAATTCGCGCATCTGGAAAGAGGCGCGGACAAGGATCGCCATGTCGTTGAGATTTGCGCCGCGACGCTGAAGCTGTTCGACCTCTTCGCCGACAGCGCGGGCTTCTTCCTCCGAATCCCAGGAGGCGTGCACATTGACTTTGGCGTCGTCGGGATGGGCAAGTTCGGTGAACAGCGTCTTGCCAAGCCGGCCTTCATTGTGGGCGATCAAATGGGAGGCCGCGCCCAGAATATGGGCGGTCGAGCGGTAGTTGCGCTCGAGCCGGATGATGACTGCGCCGGGGAAATCCTTGTCGAACCTGAGGATGTTGTCGACCTCGGCACCGCGCCAGCCATAGATGGACTGATCGTCGTCGCCCACGCAGCAGATGTTGATTTGTTGGTTTTGGTTTTCGCTCACGGGGACATTTTCGCTCGCGCTGTCGCCGCTGCGCGGCTCGCTCCGCGAGGGCGCGCCAAAAGGCGCGACGGCCGGTCGGCCTTGCGGACCTTCGGTCCGATCGCGGTCGGGCTTGCGGCCTTCGGCCGGAAAACCCTCCCCTTGAGGGGGAGGGTCGGACCGAAGGTCCGGGGTGGGGTGACGAGCAGATACAGGGCCACCCCCACCCGCGCCACTGCGTGGCGCGACCTCCCCCCTCAAGGGGGAGGTTGGGCGCTGGGCCAAGAGGCGTAGCCACATATATTGGGCGGTGTTGGTGTCCTGATATTCGTCGACCAGAATGTATTTGAAGCGGCGATGATATTCGGCCAGCACGTCGTGATGGGCGCGGAAGATGCGGATCGGGTGCAGCAGAAGGTCGCCGAAATCACAGGCGTTCAGCGTCGACAGCCGGGCCTGATAGGCCGCATAAAGCTCGCGGCCCTTGCCATTGGCGAAGGCGCGGGCGTCACCTTCGGGTATGTCTTTCGGCGCAAGGCCCTTGTTCTTCCAGCCGTCGATCATCTGCGCGAACTGGCGCGCCGGCCAGCGCTTGTCGTCTAAATTTTCGGCTTGCAGAAGCTGCTTGATGAGGCGGATCTGGTCGTCGGTGTCGAGAATGGTGAAGCCCGATTTCAGGCCGGCAAGCTCGGCATGGCGGCGCAGGATTTTTACGCCGATGGAATGGAACGTGCCGAGCCATGGCATGCCTTCGGCGTTCTCCTCGCCGATCAGCACGCCAATGCGGTGTTTCATCTCGCGCGCGGCCTTGTTGGTGAAGGTCACCGCAAGGATTTGCGAGGGGTAGGCGCGGCCGGTTGCCAGAATATGGGCGATGCGGGTGGTGAGCACACGCGTCTTGCCGGTGCCCGCGCCAGCAAGCACCAGAACCGGCCCTTCAGTGGTTTCGACTGCAAGGCGCTGTTCGGGGTTGAGACCCGACAGATAATCGGGCGCAGAAGCCTGACGCGCAGCCATGGCGCGCGCAGCTATGCCCGAAGGGGCGCGCGCTGGAGGCTCGCCGCCGGGAACGTCGAAGAACGGGATGTCGTCGGAAGAGCCGGACATGACACCGCGAATGTAGTGATTCGGGGTCGAAAGGCCAGCAATGTTTCCGGTTTGTGCCCAATGGCGGCGATCAATCCCGGCTTCACATTACTTTACATTCGTCATGAACGGCGGAAATGTCCGGCTTCTATTGTGCCCTCATGCAGCGATGACGCTGATAGACAAGGAGCACGACAATGACGAACCAGGACAACCAGAACCAGACCGAACAGCCGCAGGAAGGCATCACGATCGAGCATGACGCCAATGAAACACGGCGCAGCTGGTGGTCGGCACCGACCATCGTGGGCGCTGGCCTGGCGGTCGTGATTGCGCTTGGCGCGGGTGCTGCGGTTGCACAGGGCGGTTTCGGTCCGAAGGGATTTGGCCATATGGGCATGGGTTTTGGCGGCCACGGCTTTGAGCGCATGATGGACAAGGTGGACGCGACCGACGAACAGCAGGACAAGATCTGGGAGATTGTCGACAAGACAAGAAGCGATCTGCGCCCCGTGGGCCGTGAATTCCGCGATTCGCGTGACAAGGTCGCCGAGTTGTTGTCTGCGCCGACGATCGACAGGGCCGCAGTCGAGGCCTTGCGCGCCGAGCGGATTGCAGCGATTGACGCGGCGTCGAAGACAGCCGTTGATGCGCTGGTGCAGGCAGCCGAAGTGCTGACGCCCGAGCAGCGGGCGGAACTCGCCAAGGAAATGAAAGAACGCGGCGACCGCGGTCGCTGGTAGAGGAAGACGCGAGCATGGCAGACGAGATACTGGTCATCGACGATGACGAACGGCTCGTCGCCATGCTTGCAGACTATCTGACGGGCAACGGGTTTTCCGTTGCCCGCGCCGGAACCGGCACAAGCGGCGTTGCCCATGTCAGGCGCGCGCAGCCCGATGCGGTGATCCTCGATGTGATGATGCCCGACATTGACGGGTTCGAAACCTGCCGCCAGATCCGCGCATTCTCCGACGTTCCGATCCTGATGCTGACCGGCAAGGGCGAGGAGACAGACCGCATTGTCGGGCTGGAACTGGGGGCCGACGACTATCTGCCCAAACCATTCAATCCGCGCGAATTGCTGGCTCGCATCAAGGCGATATTGCGCAGGCGTTCACCGTCGTCGGAAACGCGGCGCATGCTGCGTTTTGGCCGGCTGGAAATCGATCCGGGGTCGCGGGCGGTGCGCATCGATGGCGCTGACCGGACGCTGACCTCCTATCAGTTCGACATGCTGGTCGCCTTTGCCGAAAATGCTGGAAAAACGCTGTCGCGCGACCGGCTGATGGATCTGGTAAAGGGCGAGGAACTGGAAGCGTTTGACCGGTCGATCGACGTGCATGTGTCGCGCATTCGTGCAGCTATCGAGGCCGATCCGAAGAACCCGCGGCGGCTGATTACCGTGCGCGGCGCGGGCTATGTGTTCGCGCGCTTCCAGGACGACATATGAGACGGCTGCGGCAACTGATCGGAAGCCGGCTTTTCGTCAAGATTTACCTGACGGTGCTGGCCTGTCTGGCGGCAGCGGCGATCACCAGCGGCATCTATTGGGGCAGGGCCATCGAAGACGGCCAGGCCGGGTGGCGCGAGCGGCGTGATCTGTTCATTGAGCAGATGTTGCCGGCGAGCGACAGCGCGGAACTGAGCCGTGACATAATCAACCGGTTTGCACGTGCGCTGAGCGCTGACATTTCCGTCTATTCACCAGATCGGCAATTGCTGATTTCGGCGGGGCGGAGGGTGCCTCTGCCGCGCAACATTCCCGACGATG
>Ga0209572_1001965_pt1 | contig 11092 bp, 10 predicted proteins | sample EBPBio232012_DNA_FD_185867 | JGI IMG/M metagenome (GOLD analysis project Ga0209572, IMG submission 185867) | Wastewater treatment Type I Accumulibacter community from EBPR Bioreactor in Madison, WI, USA - Reactor 1_1/23/2012_ DNA (SPAdes)... | ecosystem: Engineered > Bioreactor > EBPR >...
CTTGGACCAGAAGTCGGGCGCAAACGGGTCGCGGAACGATTCGCCGCCCGAGGCACCGGTTGCCGGGCCGGAATCCTGCGCGCCACCGTCGCCCTTGGCGCTGATATTCTTCATCGTGCCGCTGTCCTGCGCAATTTCCGCAAGAACCGCATAGGGATCAGAGAACAGGTGCTCGTCAGTGTATTCGCTTGAATTCGAGGTGTCTTCGCCTGGCTTTCTTTCCGAACCCGCCTTTTTGGATTCCGTCATCTCGCTGCTGGAATCGGACACTTCGACCGGGCCTTCGCCGATGTCGTCCAGACCCTTGCGACTGGCGTTGCGGTCCGTCAGCTTGATCGGATTGAAATAGCTGGCTACCGCTGCCTTGGTCTGTTCATTGGCGGCATTGATCAGCCACATGACCAGAAAGAAGCACATCATTGCGGTCATGAAGTCGGCAAAGGCGATCTTCCATGCGCCGCCATGATGGTCGTCATGGTCGTCGTGACCACCACGCTTGATGATGACGATTTCGTGCTTTTCGTCGGCGGCGGGCGCGTTCATCAGATGGTTTCCGCCAAAGTCTTTGACCATTCGGCCAGGCGCGTCTCAAACAGCGCTTCCTCGATCGATACGGTCAGGTCGACCGTGTCGGCCTCGACGAATTCCAGATGGCGCGACTGCTCGCCCATGGCAGCCGCAAAAGGCAGAAACAGCGATTGAGGGCCACGCACGCGAATGCGCACGGTTTCAGCATCGTCGATGACGTCGCGCACGGTCGAGGCGAGCGCTGTGACGGCGCGTTCGGCAATCGCGTCCGTTGCCACCTGGCCCAGAATGCGCGCCACGACCGAAGTCGTCACATCGATCGTCCTGCGTTCAAGATCGGCAAGCGCCGCTGTGATCCTGGCCCCGAGCTCAACGCCTGTCTCGGAGCGAATACGCTCGATTTCGGCCTGATGCCGGTCCTCGGCTTCCTTCAACTGCAATTCCATCTCAGCCGCAAATCGGGCCGAGACTTCCGCCTCGGCCTGCGCGACTGCTTCGGCGACCAGCGCCTCGACGTCGATTTCCGGCTCGGGCGGGTGGATGATTGGCGGCGGTGGTGGCGGCTCTGCCACGACACGTGGCGTGACCAGGCGCGGACGCGCGCCAAAATCCATCAGGGCATCGACGAGGGCAGCAGCGGCCATCAGCTTGCCTCCACGCCAGCCCATTTGCGCAGGATGTGCGCGGTACGCTCTTCGTTGAGCTCAAGCATGCGGGCAAGGCGATCCTGCGGGGCAGGGCGCAGCTTGTTGCGCAACTCGTCAATCGGATTGCCACCCTGCTGGCGCATTGCGGCCGCCATCCCGTAGGGATCGTTTTCATCTGCAATCCCGGGGCTCGGGATCTGCAAATTATCGGGATTGTGAGGCAGCGACGTCTGCATGTCGCCAAGGTTGGCTTCGGCAGTTGCCGCTTCGACGGGCTTCAGTGCCGCAACGAGTGGACGCAGGCCGAATATGACGACCAGCAGCGTGACGAGCACGAAGGCCGCTGCATTGATGGCCGTGCCGGCATGCTTGCCGGCCATCTCGAGAATGCCTGGAGATGGCACCGCGCCACCGTCGATCCCGTCGATGAACTCGACCGCATTGACCGTGATCAGGTCGCCACGGGTCTCGGTGAAGCCGGCAGCCGACGCAACCATTTCGCGGATGGCGTTGACGCGTTCGGCGATCTGTTCCGGTTTGGCCTCGGCCCCGATGACGGCCTTCAGCCGATCCTGATTGACAACAACGGCAATCGACAGACGGGTAATGGAATATCCGTTGGAAACCGTGGCAATGCGCTTTGAATTGATTTCGTAGTTGGTCGTTTCTTCCTTGCGCTCGCGTTCTTCGCTGGTTTGTGGACCGGCGGTTGCTGCCGCTGCATTGTCGTTTGGAATGTTCTGGTCGACAGAAGCAGGTGTCGTTGACTGGCTTTGCGCATTCTTGTCTGCCTCGCGCACAACCTGCACTGACCGTTCTGTGCGCGATTCAGGGTCGAAGATCGTTTCTTCGATCTGGCGCGTGTCGGTGTTGACGTCGGCTTTCACGCTGGTGCGGAAATTGTCCGGTCCAAGATAGGGCATCAGCGCGCGGTGGATATTGTCTGCGATCTGGCTTTCGACCGTGCGTTCAACGCCAATGGCGCGATTTGCCGTGTTGTTGCTGGGGTCATCTCCGGCAGCAAGCAGCATGCCGTTTGAATCAAGCACTGTGACGTTTTCGGTTGCCAGGCCAGGCACGGCCGCCGCAACCAGATGGCGGATGGAATTGGCGCTGCGGTCGCCATCGATACCCGTGGTGCGGATGACGACCGATGCGGATGGCTGTTGCTGCTCCTGACGGAAATTGGCCCGCTCTGACATCACGATGTGAACGCGCGCGGCCTTGATGCCGGCGATGGACTGGATGGTGCGGGCGATCTCGCCTTCGAGTGCGCGGACCTTGGTCACCTGCTGCATGAAGGAGGTGAGCCCAAGCGAGCCGACATTGTCGAACAGTTCGTAGCCGGCATTTGTGCTGGTCGGCAGGCCCTTCTCTGCCAGCAGCATTCTGGCCTGCCCGGTGATGCCGACAGGCACCAGCACGGACGTGCCGTCAGCGGCAACGTCGAAATCGATGCCGGCTTCGCCGAGCGCAATTCCCATCTGGTTCACGTCGGACCGCTCCAGGCCGACATAGAGCGTCTCGTAGACAGGCCGGTTCAGATAGATCGAGCCAACGATGATGACCGCCAGCACAAGCGCGCCAATCGCGCCAAGGATCGAGAGACGCCGTGCGCCCATCGCCTGGAAATTGTCGAGAATGCGCTGGATCTGTTCAGGCACGGGCAAATCGCTCCGGTCGTAGGATGAACCGGAGACTAGGCATCGAAGCTTGTGCGAAAATTGAAACGGCAGAGTTAGCCCCCGACCGGCCGTTTCGTTTCCGATTTGCGTGACCCTGTCTTCAAATTGGAAATTCTCAACCTGTGTTGCTTATGCAACGTCTGAGGCCGAATTTATTCCGTAAGGGAACTTTTTCTTGCGTGCGACAGAGTTCCCACTTTACCTAAGATTAGGTTAGGGAATCCCATGCGCCAGCTATCTTTCACCGTTCTGTTTTCGCTTGCTGCTTTTGTTCAGGCAAATGCTGCTGACCCGGCGGTGCCGACGGAAGTTGCGCCTGTCGTATTTGACTGGGGCGGTGGGTATGTCGGGGCTCAGGCGGGCTATGGCTGGGGCAAGAACGATATTACATTTCCAATTGCACCCGGGTCATCGGTGCTGCTTGAGCCAAAGGGCTTTGTCGGTGGTCTGTATGCCGGTTACAATTATTTGCTTCAGAACAACCTTTTAATCGGTATCGAAGCTGATGTGGGTTTCGGCGGGCAGAAGGACGGTTCGAACATTCTTGTCGGTGGAGTTCCCCTTGCCTCTGAGTTCTGGGAATCCGAAGTCAAGGTGAACGGCGCACTGCGCGCGCGGTTCGGATTTGCGGCGGACCGGACACTTTTTTACGCGACAGGTGGCCTGGCGCTTGCCCAGATTGAAACAACGAGAACGCGACCCGGCATCGACGTCACCCAAGATTCATCCCTGTTTACCGGATGGACGGCTGGGTTCGGTATCGAGCACGCATTCTCCGATCACTGGACGGCGCGGCTTGATTATCGATACCAGGATCTCGGCTCCAAAGACGTCACCGCGCAGCCGGCGACAACAACGATCTCCGATTTCAGTTCTCACGACATTCGGATCGGCATTGCCTACAAGTTTTGAAGCCAGCTCTTTTCAAGTTTGAAGTCTGAAATTAGCTGTTTCACAAATGCATGCGGTATGGCGGCGGCCGCGAGACTGACGTAAGTTTTTCTCTTATTTCGTCCGCTGCGGAAGCTATTGATTGGAACTTATTTCTGGAACAGCGACAACACGCCCTGGGCGTTGGAGTTCGCAATAGACAGCGACTGGATGCCCAACTGCTGCTGAACCTGAAGCGCCTGAAGGCGGGTCGATTCCTTGTTCATGTCGGCGTCAACGAGCTGGCCGACGCCGCGATCGATCGCGTCCATCATCGACTTGACGAAATCCTGCTGCAGCCCGATGCGCTTCTTGGCCGCGCCAAGATCAGATGCTGCGGTGGTGATGCGGCTCAGCGCATGGTCGACACCCTTGATGTAGGATTCAAGCAGGGTTGTGTCTGCCGCGTCATTGGTCAGGGCGGAAATGTCGATGGATGCGACCGTGAAACCGCCCGTCGACTGGTCGGCCTGCATCGTTCCGTCAGCGTCGGCATAGCGCGCGTCCAGAATGGCGGTGCCGGCTGCAGCGGCGTCCGGTGCAGCGTCATAGAGGCTGATCTGGGTAATATCGATCGAGATCGTGCCGATGGTGACCGTGCCCGAACTTGAGCGGGTGAAGGACGACACGATTGATTTGGTGGCGCTGTAGCCGATGGACGAGCTATCGACCGACAGCCAGTTTTCACCGCTGAACGACGCGTTTCCTGCGTTGCTGAACAGCTGCCCCTGAAGCTGGGAGATTTCCGACTGGATCTTGGTCTTGTCGACGCCCGGTTCGCGGGCGGCAACCAGCTTTGCCTTGATTTCGTCGACGACAGCGAGCGCCGAATTCATGCCCGTATAGGCGGTGTCGACTTTCGCTGCACCAAGACCCAATGCGTCCTGCACCGTCGACAGCGCCTTGTTGTCGGACCGCATGGTTGTGGCGATCGACCAGTAGGCGGCATTGTCGGAGGCTTCGGCGACACGATAGCCGGTCGAAATCCGGGCCTGGACCTCCTGCAGTGCCTTGTTCGTGGCACTCAGCGTCTTCAGCGCGGTCATCGCCGACACGTTTGTCATGATGCTGGTCAAGATGTCGCCCCGTTACCCGAATGTGTTCTGCCTGCGCCTTGGCTGTTGCCTGGACATCTGATTCGTCTCGATTCTTAGGCCGACGCAATGCTTCGGTTAACAAAGATTGACCGAATATGGTTAACGAATATTGAACTTCGTTAACGCCTCCTCAAAAGCGAAAGCCGCGTCGACCAAACGACGCGTCTTTCAGATTCGGTTTGTCGGGTAGGCTTAGCTGCGGAACAGCGACATGATCGATTGCGAATTGCTGTTGGCAATCGAGAGCGCCTGAATGCCGAGCTGCTGCTGAACCTGGAGCGCCTGGAGGCGGGTCGATTCCCGGTTCATGTCAGCGTCGACGAGTGTGCCGACGCCGCGATCGATCGCATCCATCATCGAGTTGACAAAGGATTGCTGGAGATCGACGCGCTTCTTGGCAGCGCCGAGGTCCGAAGCGGCCGTCGTCATGCGGCTCAGCGCGTGGTCTACGCCCTTGATGTAACCCTCGAGAACGGCGACGTCGTCAGCGCTGGTTGTCAGCAGCGAGATGGACAGGCCGGTAACGGTGAACACCAGAGCGTCTTCCGCCGTTGTCTGGTCGGCATGGACAGTTCCGTCAGAAACATAAGAACCGACCGCGCCAGTTGCGGCAAGATATTTGGTATCCAGGATGCCGGTTCCGGTCGTGGCGGTGTTGACTGCCGCATCGAACATGATCGTCGAAGCGATATTGATCGAGATCGTGCCGACGGAGACCGTGCCGGTCGAACTGCGTGTGAAGGACGACACGATTGACTTGGTTGCACTGTAGCCAGCTGCAGACGAGTCCACCGACAGCCAGTTTTCGCCGGAGAACGAAGCCGCCGCCGCGTTGGCAGACAGCTGGCCCTGAAGCTGGGTGATTTCGGACTGGATCTTCGTCTTGTCGACGCCGGGCTCACGCGCTGCCACCAGCTTGGCCTTGATTTCGTCAACGACAGAAATTGCCGAATTCAAACCGGTATAGGCGGTGTCGACCTTTGCCGCACCGAGGCCAAGCGCATCCTTCACCGTGGAAAGCGCCTTGTTGTCGGACCGCATCGTGGTTGCAATGGACCAATATGCGGCATTGTCCGAAGCTTCGGAAACGCGGTAGCCGGTCGAGATGCGAGCCTGGGTTGTGGTGAGAGATGCATTGGTTTCGCGCAGCGTCTTAAGCGCGGTCATCGCTGACACATTGGTCATGATACTTGACATGGTTACACACCCTTACGGACTGCAAGAACATCTCATACCGGGCTGTTCCGGTGAGGCGAGATCGGCTTCATGCCAAGGGTCAAACGTCGACCTTTTCCCGCCCGCAGCGCCCCCGAAAGAGGCTGGACGATCAAAAGGTAAATCAACATGGTTTATTTTCGGTGAACGCCGGCAACCATGAGCGCAATCAACGAAAAAGGCCGCGCCATCTGCATGGCGCGGCCTTCAATATTTTTGGTTCGTCGCGGTTTAGCGGAAGAGCGACAGGATTGACTGCGAGTTCGAATTCGCAATCGACAGCGCCTGGATGCCCAGCTGCTGCTGAACCTGCAGCGCCTGGAGGCGGGTCGATTCCTTGTTCATGTCCGCATCAACCAGCGTGCCGACGCCGCGATCGATCGTGTCCATCAGGTTGGAAACGAATTCCGACTGCATGTCGATACGCTTCTTGGCGGCACCAAGATCGGCTGCCGCCGTGGTCATTTCCGAGATCGCGGCATCGACGCCCTTGATGTAGGATTCGAGTGTCGTCGTATCGGCCGTGCTGTTGGTCAGCGCGGAGATGTCGATGTTCGCAACCGTAAAGCCGGCGGTCGACTGATCCGCTACGCGGGAGCCGTCGGTGGTGCTGCGAACGGCATCGAGAATGCCGGTGCCGCCGCCGCCAACCGTTGCGCCACCTGTTCCCTTGGTGGCGTTTGCGTCGAACAATTTGGTGGTGGATGTCTCGATTTCAACGGTTCCAATCGACACGCCACCCGATGAATCGCGGGTGAAGGAAGCCACGACCGTTTTCGCGGAATTATAGCCCACATCGTCGGATTTGACCGACAGCCAGTTTTCACCCGAGAAGGAGCTGGCGTCAGCAGTTGCCGTCAGCTGCCCCTGAAGCTGGGTGATTTCGGCCTGGATCTTGGCCTTGTCGACGCCCGGTTCGCGGGCAGCAACGAGCTTGGTCTTGATTTCGTCGACGACGTCGATGGCGGCCTTCATACCTGTATAGGCAGTGTCGACTTTGGCAGCGCCGAGACCCAGAGCGTCCTTGACGGTGCTCAGTGCCTTGTTGTCCGAACGCATGGTGGTGGCGATCGACCAGTAAGCTGCGTTGTCTGAAGCTTCTGCGACGCGGAAGCCGGTCGCGATGCGACCCTGGGTGGTCTGGAGCGCCTTGTTGGTGGCGTTCAAGCTCTTCAGCGCCGTCATAGCCGACGCGTTCGTCATAATACTCGACATGGGGTACGTTCCCTACACATACTCAAACACAAAGGAACATCCCGGGCTTTACCGGAAAAACGGTCTCGGCATCATGCCTGTGGCCGCGCTGAAATTGCGGTCATACCGTCTGCATGACGCGAGTTATCGCTGGCCATCACTTACCAAAGGCATAATTTCGGCCTTGTGATTGCATCCCCTGCATTAAGGGTTGCAACATGCCTAACCAATCGTTGCCGGGATGGAATTGCCTCTGTGGCCGTCAGGCAAATGATCTGACGAGGCTGCCCACAAGCAGATTCCATCCGTCGATCAGAACGAAGAACAGAAGTTTGAATGGTAACGACACGACCGTCGGCGGCAACATCATCATGCCCATCGACATGGTGATGGTGGCGACGATCAGATCGATGACAAGGAACGGCAGCACAATCAGGAAGCCGATTTCGAAGCCGCGCCTGATCTCCGAAATCATGAAGGCGGGAACGAGGATGCGCAGGTCGACGGCTTCGCCGGTGACAACCGTCTGGCCGCGTTCGCGGGCCAGATCGGCAAAGAGAGCAAAGTCCTTTTCGCGCACATTGTTGAGCATGAACGTCCTGAACGGATCGGCGATACGTTCGACCGCAACCTGTTCGGTGATCTCATTGTTCATCAGCGGGCGCACGCCATCGCCCCATGCCCGGTCGAATGTGGGGGCCATGACGTAGAATGTCATGAACAGCGAAAGGCTGATCAGGATGAAGTTGGCTGGTGTCGTCTGCAGGCCAATGCCGGCGCGCAGAATCGAGAATGCGATGACGAAGCGCGTGAAGCTGGTCACCATGATCAGCAGGCCGGGTGCAAGCGACAGAACCGTCAACAAGCCGAACATCTGGATGATGGTGCCAACCGTCTGGCCGTCTGCGCCGCGCGTCAGCGGGCTCAGGTCGATTGTCTGGGGCCAGGCCTGGCCCGAAAGCGCAATCAGCGCCAGCGCTGCAAGAAGGATCCGCCTCATTCGAACAGCAGAGCCTTGATCAGAATATCCTTGACCTTGCCTTCGGTACGGATCCGGGCGCGTTCGTTCATGTCCTCCTTGAGATGAAGAAAGCCGCTTGCACCTTCCACCTGATGCATCTTCACCGTGCGCAGGAAGGCCAGCAGGTCCTGATGCACGGCATCGACCAGCGTGAGATCGGGCTCACCTTCGAATACGGCAGAGAGTTCAAGGCGCACCCATGTGTTGGCCGGTGCAGCCAGGTTCGTCATGATCGGCGACATCGCAACCACGCCGCGCTTCAGATTTGCGGCGGCGACATCTTCAGGCGTGGCGGCTTCGCCCTCCTTGCCCTTTTCCTTGCCAGCTGCTTCAGCGCTGACCGGGGCTGCGCCGCCGGTCATGAAGTTTCCGGTAAACAGACCGACGCCGGCCGCGACGCCCGACAGCATGAGCAGCACGATAATCTGCACGACCAGGGAAGGGCCCTTCTTCTCGGCCTTCTGGTCGACGACTGCGGGAGGCTTTGCCATCTCTAGGGTCAGGACCTGTCAATTTGACTGGAATGGTCGGAGCGAATTTGTGCGGATACGCGAAGCAGGGACGAAGGAAGGCTGAAGCCTTTCGAGGCATTGCGACAAAGTAGGCCGCGCAAATTAGCCCGATCCGAAGGACGATCGATCTGGCTTCGACCTGCCGCGTGATAGCCCTCGACCGGGGCGGCGACCCCGATCATCGGGCTCTTCCTTGCATCTCTTGCCATACCGAACGCCATTCCTGACAAATTGATAGGTCCTGACCCTAGAACGGAAGCACTTTGTCGAGGAACTGCTGGCCGTAGGGCGGCTGCTGCACCTCGGTGAGACGTCCGCGACCGCCGTAGGAAATGCGTGCCTCGGCAATGCGCTCATACGAAATCGTATTTGACGCCTCGATGTCCTGCGGTCTCACTATGCCGGTGATCGTCAGCACGCGCAGTTCGGCATTGACCCGGACTTCCTGCGTACCGGAAATGATCAGGTTTCCGTTCGGCAGAACCTCGGTGACGATTGCCGCAACCGAGAGGCGCAGGTTTTCGGACCGTTCGGTCTCACCCGAACCTGCATGCTTGGAGCCGGAGCCGACGTCGAAGCCAGCGCTGGCGTCACTGCCCACACCAGCGACGTCATATTGGCCACTCAGATTCAGATCGCGGTTGGCGGTTCGGCTGCGTTTGGATTCATTGCTGAACTTGGCGCGGTCATTGATCGAGATCAGCACGGTCATCACATCGCCGACCGAGAGCGCGCGCGCATCGGTGAACAGATGGCTCTGGCGATCATTCCAGAGCGAAGACTGGTGGATCGGCTGTTTGCGCACCGGTTCGGGATAGCCGACCGCTGTCTGCGTCGTTCCCGCAAGTCCGCTGCCGACCGGCGACATGGACGGATTGCGGTTGATCTCCTTGAGATCGGCAGCGCAACCGCCCACGAACAGCGAGATAGCGACAATGGAAGCGGCTCGTTTCACGTCGGATTGTCCTTGCGGGCAGCTGCCGCCATGATGCCCGTCAGCTTGGCAACGGCGGTGCGCTCCATTTCGTTGAAGATTTGTCCTGATTGTTTCACGTCAAGCTTCATCAGGATCGCCGCCGCCAGTTCCGGTTGCAGCTCCACAAGGCGTTCGGCGGCCGAATCTGCCCGCATTCTGGCGTAGATCTTGACGACCTGCTCATTGGCCTGCGCCATGAATTCCTGCCGCATACGCATCCATTTTTCATATTCGGCGCGTTTGGCGTCGAGCTGCTGCACCCGCGTGTCGATTTCGGCCTTCAGGGCTTCCATGTCCTTGAGCTGGTTTGCATTGCGGCGTTCGCGCGCTGCATCGGCAATGTTGCCGCAGAAGCGTTCGATCTCGTCGGCCTTGTAGGTTGTCTCATTTGCGTTCTGCGCGGTCGACCTTGCGCTTGCGCCGACGAGCACGAGCGTTGCAAGAGCGGCTGCGCTCAGTGCAGCTCGCGCCTGTGGATTGCGACGGAAGCGAGGGATCATCATTGGACCACCAGATCAGCTTGCAGAGCGCCCGCCGACTTGATGCCCTGCAGGATCGCGATAATGCCGTCGGGCTTGACGCCGATGCGGTTCAGACCCTGAACGAGCGTTTCGAGGTTCGGACCGGCCAGCGTTGTCACGGGGTCGCCCTCCTGCTCGGCGGTGATGGCTGTGGAATCCTCGATTGCGGTCTGCCCCTTGGAGAACGGTTCCGGTTGCACGACTTTCGGCATTTCGGTCACGCGCACGGTCAGGGTTCCGTGGCTGATCGCAACCTTGGCGATCCGCACATCCTGGCCGATGACGATCGTGCCGGTGCGCTCGTCGACGATGACACGGGCTGCGGTGTCGGTCTCGACCTGCAGATTTTCCAGCTCTGCGACAAAGCGGGCGGTCGAAATATCATCGGGCCGCTTGACCATGACAGTCCTTGCATCCTGCTCGCTGGCGAGGCGCTTGCCGAACCGGTTCATGGCATATTGGTTGACCGCGTCGGTGATGCGGATTGCGGTTGAAAAGTCGGCATTGCGCAGTTGCAGGGTCACGACATTGACGTCGGCGAACCGGGCGGGCACCTCGCGCTCGACAATAGCGCCATTGGCGATGCGGCCGGAAGTCGGCACACCCTTGGTCACGGTTTCGGCTGCACCCTGCGCCGAGAAACCGGTGACAACGACCTGGCCTTGCGCGACTGCGTAGATTTCACCGTCGGGTGCGCGCAGCGGTGTCATCACCAGTGTTCCGCCCGACAGCGAGGTCGCGTCGCCAAGCGAGGACACCGTCACGT
>Ga0209572_1001967_pt1 | contig 11077 bp, 11 predicted proteins | sample EBPBio232012_DNA_FD_185867 | JGI IMG/M metagenome (GOLD analysis project Ga0209572, IMG submission 185867) | Wastewater treatment Type I Accumulibacter community from EBPR Bioreactor in Madison, WI, USA - Reactor 1_1/23/2012_ DNA (SPAdes)... | ecosystem: Engineered > Bioreactor > EBPR >...
ACCAAGAAGCAGACACCCAACAATTCATGTTGCCAGTTACTCTCCCGTTGATTTTTGCATATTTGATTTCGATTATGATGGTTAATAATCCGGACGGAAGTATCGGGACTATATTTTCAATCGTTCCTCTTACTTCGCCTATTGTTATGATGATAAAAGTTGCTATAGGAGCTCCGTTATGGTTGCGTATAGTTTCCATGTTGGTACTCATATTATCTTTTATCTTCTTCATTTGGCTTGCCGCAAGAATTTATCGCGTGGGTATTTTGATGTATGGTAAAAAGCCAACCTACAAAGAGCTTTGGAAGTGGATACGTTATTCAGGGTAGAGTGAGTTATGAATTATAAATTCCGAATTGAGTTTCCCTATAATCCAATGTGGCCATAATCCTATAATCCTTTTCTAAATGAAAATAGCTGTTATTGACTGCGGTTCTAATACGTTCAACTTGCTTGTTGCCGAGGCTCACCAAGCCGGTTGGAATATTGTTTTCCAAAGTAAGTTACCAGTAAAACTTGGATCTGGGGGCTATGAAAGTAAACAAATAAAGCCCGACCGCTTTACAAGAGGAATTGATGCCTTCTATACGCATTATGTCAACACCCGCAATTTTGGATGCGAGAAAGTTTTTGCCTTTGCTACTTCAGCCATGCGCGAAGCCACAAATGGAAACGAATTTATTTCCAAGATACAAGAACTCACTGGCGTGACTATCGAAATGATTGATGGTGACAGGGAAGCTGAACTTATTTTCAAAGGCGTTATGCAAACACTGGTTTCTGCAGACAAGCCCTTTCTTGTGATGGATATCGGTGGTGGCAGTACAGAATTTATCCTCGCAGATAACTCGGGCATAAAATGGAAACAGAGCTTTCCATTAGGTGTGAGTAGATTGTTTGATAAGGTGCAACCATCAGACCCCGTTTCCAAAGAAGATATAAAAGCAATAAAGGACTTACTTAAATCAGAATTGCAACCTTTACATGCTGCCATCAAGCAATATCAACCGCAATGGTTTGTTGGATCCTCGGGATCGTTTGATACGCTTGCTGAATTGTTTTTTCACGGCCAGAAAATTACATTAGCTGATATGAAGTTACATAATGAGATTTCACTCAGTGCGTTCCCGCATATCTATGATTGGTTAATTAGAAGTACGTATCGCCAGCGGCTGGAACATCCTGTTATTCCTGCTATTCGCGCTGAGTACATGCCGCTTGCAGTCATTCTCATGGACTACGTATTGCGCCTTCACAAATTTGATAAACTTATCCATTCGGCTTATAGCCTGAAAGAAGGTGCAATGACCGAAATAATTCAAAGTATAGAATGGCCGGCTGAGATTGATGCCAATAACGAAAAACCGGAAGATTATTTAGAAGCCTAATCTTCTAATAGTATTTATGGTCAATCAAATAATTCTTTACATAGTCCGTAACACCATCTTCTAATGAATGAAATGGCTTGGTGTAACCAATTGAAATCAGTTTGCTCATATCTGCTTCGGTGAAGTACTGATACTTGTCGCGAATGTCTACTGGCGTATCAATAAAGCCAATGTTAGGTTCAATATTCATGGCTTTGAAAGTAGAAGTTGCTAGGTCCAAAAACGTTCGTGCCTTTCCCGAACCGAGGTTATAAATGCCGCTGTTCTTGCGATGATTCATAAGGAAGTATAGCACTTCTACCACATCTTTTACATAAACGAAATCACGCATTTGTCCACCATCGGTAAAGTTAGGATTGTGTGAACGAAACAAGTTCATACTGCCATTCTTTGATATCTGATTGAAGGCATGAAATATCACGGATGCCATGCGTCCTTTATGATATTCATTGGGGCCATATACATTGAAGAACTTTAAGCCCGCCCAAAAGAACGGAGCTTTGTCTTGTTGCAACGCCCATTTATCAAAGTCATTTTTAGAATCCCCATAGGGATTGAGGGGTTTCAATTTTGGAATCAAATCGTTGTCATCTTTGTAGCCAAACTCACCACCACCATAAGTTGCGGCAGAGGAGGCATACACAAAAGGAATAGCATAATCAGCGCAAATGTTCCAAAGCTCTTTGGTGTAGTTAAGGTTGAGCTCATCAAAGATGGCTTTGTTGAACTCGGTTGTATCCGTGCGAGCACCAATATGAAACACGAACTGCACTTGGTCTTCATTTTTGCGAAGCCATGATGCAAACTCTTGTCTATCCACTTTTTGCAAATAGCGTTTGCCTTCGAAGTTTTTGTTTTTCTCTTCCTTTGAAAAATCATCTACCAAAACAAGGTCGAAGAAACGCGCTTCATTGAGCCTTGTTATAAGACCACTTGCTATAAAACCCGCAGCACCTGTTACTACAATCATTTTCTCTTATTAAAATGTGGGCGAAAGTTAGTGTATGAATCAGAGAGCAGGCCCGGACTATCCACCACTAATCTTATGCATATCATTATTGGCGGCCTCTATATCGTTCTTGATATTGCGAATGCGTTGAGACACATTGGCCATATCTTGATATCCGTTGTTCATGAGCCACATCAATGAGGGTTCATGGTTATCGGCTGCTTTGGCCATCTTTTCGAGCACATCATAATCGTGTTTTTTGAGCCAGAGAATTGCGTTTGGGTTTCCTTCTGTGCCGTTGATGAGAGCCATTAGGTGAGGGTAGCCATTTTCAAGCAACCAATTGCGAGCCTCATCTTGGTTATGCAGTGCGTGCACAAATATGCCGAGTTCAGGATAGCCGTTGGTCATCAACCAATCCTTTAGTGGCTTGTTTCCGCTAATGGCCTCGCCCCAGGCCAGAATAATCTTTGCGGGATATTCGAACTTCATAATGCAAGTTTACTTCAAAATTTAAGTGACTATTGTTTGGTTTTTTACCTTCGTATTCTTTTGCATCTCATTCGGTTAACCTATTAAAAAAATGGGTTTAAACTCAAGAAGTGTATTACATTCGCGCCCGCTTTTTTTAAAGAATATAACGTATACTCAAAAAAGAAAAACAATGAGACGTATCATTTATCTGATGTCACTGATGCTTGCGGCTACTGTTGCTCAAGCGCAAACGAATCCTACCGCAGCGGAGGAGAAGAACATGAAAACGCTTGCAGAAGCAGATACCGGCTGGACTGTAGGAGGTAATATCAATCTGGGAGCTAACCTTTCTCTGTTCAGTAACTGGGCCGCAGGGGGTATCAATTCTTTAGGCTTAAATAGCTTATTGAATGCATCTGCTAATTATCGCAAAGACAAGAACGCTTGGGACAACCAGCTAATTCTCGCTTATGGTATGCTCAATCAAGGATTTGCTACGAGCGATGCTTGGGTAAAAACCGATGACCGCATTGACCTTACTTCTAAATATGGACGTAAAATCAATGACAAGTTATTCTATGCTGCATTGCTAAACTTCCAAACGCAGTTTACTCAAGGTTTTGCAACCGGTGCGGACGGAAGAATGGATAGAACGCAGCGAATATCTAATCTTATGGCTCCTGGTAGACTTTTGTTGGCCCTAGGTATTGACTACAAGCCAAAACCTGAGTTGTCTATCTTCTTTTCTCCAATAACTTACAGAGGTATTTTTGTTTACGACCAATACCTTGCAGATCAAGGTGCTTTTGGTGTGGAAAAAGCTGTTTATGATACAACAGGAGCTTTGATAACACCTGGTGCGAATATCAGAAACGAGTTTGGTGCGTACTTACGCGTTAATTACGAGAAGAAATTCAACGATAAGTTCACTTATACTAGTATTTTGGAGTTGTTCTCTAACTATATGGACAAACCTCAAAACATAGACGTTAACTGGCAGAACATAGCGGCTTGGAAGATGAATAAGAACTTCTCTTTGACCTTCATGTGGCAGGCGTTATACGATGATAACACTACCATCTTTAAGTTAAGAGACGTTACAGTTCCAATAGATGCGGAGAATCCAAATGGACCAACAATGACCACGAAAGAGAGTTACGCTAGTAAAGGTTTACAATTGCGCAGTGTCTTAACAGTGGGCTTTGTGCAGAACTTCTAATACCTGTTTTTAAAGATACTTGATAGAGAGGCTGACCAATTCGTCAGCCTCTCTTTTTATTTGCAAATCCATTCATCAGCGATTGAGTTCATCGTCAGAAATAGCACTTTTTCAAAACAGATTGCTCTATCACATGGGGCATGCGCCTACTGTGGGCCAAGAGAAATTGTTCTATGCCTTCTCGCGTTTTATGTTTTCGGATAAACCAAGATGCGCCCTGATGGTAAAAGGCTATGCAGGAACAGGCAAAACAACGTGCGTAAGTGCTATGGTCAATGCTTTACAAGAAGCAAGAACGAATGTGATGCTATTGGCACCAACCGGAAGAGCTGCCAAAGTATTGGGCAACTATAGTGGTAGAAAGGCATGGACTATACATAAACAGATATATATCCGAAAGGCCGACAAGGCTGGAAACTCTTGGTTTGAGTTGAGGGAAAATGAATTGGAAAACACCGTATTCTTTGTGGATGAAGCTTCAATGATTGGCACGGAAAAATTCAGTGCCACACAAGGCGATATGAATACAGGCGATTTGTTAGAAGATTTGATATCGCATGTATATAGTGGTGACGGTTGTCGTTTAGTAATCATAGGTGATGGTGCGCAGTTGCCACCTGTGGGCAGCGATAAGAGTCCTGCACTGCAATTGGATTATATGCGAAGAGAGTTTGACCTCAACATTGCAGAGTTGGAGTTGACGGAAGTCATTCGTCAGAAAGAAGGTTCAGGCATCTTGGAAAATGCTACACGTCTGCGGGATGTGATTACATCAGGAGAAAAAGATTTGCCACCATTTGACGCAGCGAATTTTCCTGATGTAGTGCGCATCAACACTGATATGCAGCCCTACATGGAAGATGCGCTGGCAGAGTTTGGAAAAGAAGATACCATCATCATCACGCGTAGCAACAAACGCGCAAACCTTTTCAATCAACAGATGCGTGCCCGTATTCTTGATTATGAAGAGGAGATAAACACTGGAGACAGAATGATTGTTTTGAAGAACAATTACTTCTGGTTGCAAGACAAAGATTATCAAGCCGACTTCATTGCTAATGGCGATGTGATAACGATACAACGCGTGCGTGGTTTTGAAGACAGAGAAGGATTTCGCTTCTGTAAAGCCGTGGTGAAGATGCCTGACTATCCGGAGATGCCGGAGTTTGAAACGTTGTTGCTTTGCAATTCAATATGGGAAGAAAGTGCTGCACTGAGCTTTGAGAAAATACGCGAGTTAGGTAATATCATCGCGAAGGATTATCCGGATATAGAAAACCTGAGCAAGTTGCGCAAGGCTGTGAAAGAAGACCCTTACTACAACGCGTTGCAGGTAAAGTTTGCGTATGCGGTTACTTGCCATAAAGCTCAAGGCGGGCAATGGCCTTGTGTGTTTGTGGACCAAGGTTATCTGACAGATGAGATGGCTGGCACTGAGCTAAACCGTTGGTTTTACACAGCATTTACGCGTGCAAGACAGAAACTCATGTTGGTAGGTTTTGAAGATAAAATGTTTGAATGATTATAATGAAAGAAGAGGAAGACGATATAATTGAACAACCAGAAGAAGAGGCAACACGCCAGTGGCAGAAGCGTTACTTCATGCACATCTCTTATGATGGAACTGAGTATAGCGGATGGCAGCGCCAACCTAACGGACACAGCATACAAGCCGAGTTAGAAGCAGCGCTATGCAAAATCTTGCGGCAAGGGCGCCTGGTAACTACCGGATGTGGAAGAACAGATGCAGGAGTTCATGCGCGTAATTTCTACTTACACTTCAATACCGAACAACCCATTGAGAACATTGATGAGATTTATTTTAAACTCAACATGATGTTGCCGCACAACATTGGTTTGTTCAAACTGTGGGAAGTGCATGATAAGGCACACACGCGTTTTGATGCTACTGAACGCAGCTATGAATATCATATTCACCAGGTGCGTGATCCTTTTGTAAAAGACTTCTCTTGGTTTTGTCCGTGGCCATTGGATGTGGAGAAGATGAATGATGCTGCCTCCATCCTGATGAACTATAATGACTTTGCTTCGTTTTGCAAATCAAAAGGTGCTCAGAAGACAACATTCTGTGATGTGCGCAAAGCATACTGGGTGCAGCATGGAAGCAAGCTTGTCTTTCACATTACAGCCGACAGATTCTTACGAAATATGGTACGAGCCATTGTGGGCACATTATTGGACATAGGCAAAGGCAAGATGACCAAAGAACAATTTGCTGCAATCATAGAAGGTCATAACCGCAATCTGGCTAGCGAAAGTGCCAAGGCACGTGGATTACATCTTACTGAGATAAAGTATCCTTATATTGATTAGTTAGATAAAACACTAATGAATTTCATAACGTTTCAAGTTCCAAGTTTTGTTGACACTACCGTCTTGGTTTAGCTTCTCTTTGCGAATCAGACCTACATGCTCGGAGAAGTAGAAATGTAGGTCGTCACTAAACATGATGTCGAATTGTTCTGCTTGGGTTATTTTCATCTTTGTAACCTCATAATAGGTATTTCCTAAAATCGTAAGTGAATCCAGTTGGTCAACTATTCGAGCACCGTTGAATTCACTACCAACAGGCTCATTGTACATAAATATGGGTTGCCCTAGATGTCCATATTCGCCACCACCATTGTACTTGAACCAGTCTCCATCGAAATAATAGTTCCAGCCATTTCCGTTTGTGATACTCGTCATCCACATAACGAAATACTCATAGCGGCTCGTTCTTCTAGAGGGACAACCGTGTGGGCATGGAATTGTGTTGAATCCGGTTGACCAGCCAAGTACAACTATACTATCTAACTCCATTGTTTGCTCATCTTCATATATCCAGTAGGTTCCTGCATTGAACATGAACTTATCAAGCATATCTCTATCAACCTTACTTTCGAAATAGGTCATAGGCTCCTCTTTCTTGCAATCGGTTAATAAAACTGACACAATAACAAATGCTGCAATTTTGAAGGAAGTACGATTTGTGCACATCAGCATATATACTTAGAACGTTCTACTTAGCTTTTACAGTCGTGTTTGATTAAACCCTAAAGAGAAGATTTAACTCCAAATAGATTAAACGCGCTCATTGCACAACAACTATCCTTATTCACCCCTCTCCACAAAGTACATCTCCAATGCGCCTTTGTTTTTTGCTTCTATTTTACCTCGGTTTTCGAATACAAATTCGTTTTTGTCTTTAACGCATTCGTAAGTGGTCTTGCTGATATTTATCTTATTGACTTCACCGCTGCTTTCCATGCGACTGGCGGTGTTTACCGTATCACCCCAGATGTCGTACTGGAATTTCTTTACGCCTACAATGCCCGCTACCACCGGGCCTGTATGTATGCCTATTCTTATCTCGAAGTAAGGAAGGCCCTTTGCAATTTTGCGTTGCTTACCTTCTTCTACAAACGTGCGCATAGCAAAAGCAGCACGCACCGCATCGGAGGCGTGTGTTTCATTTGCTGAAGGAAGTCCACCTGCTGCCATGTAGGCATCGCCTATGGTCTTTATTTTTTCTAAGCGATGCTGTTCTACAATGCGATCGAAAGCAGAGAAACATTCATGCAAGTCTTTTACCAAGTCTTTTGCCGCCAATTTCTCAGACATGGTCGTGAAGCCTCTGAAGTCGGTGAACAAGACAGTAACATTGTTGAACTGCTTGGCTTCGGCTTCACCCGTTTGCTTCAGTTCATTGGCCACTTCTTCGGGCAAGATGTTGCGCAGCAGGTTGTCGCTCTTTTGCTTTTCATTGGTAAGTTGTTCGGTGCGTTCGGTCACCATTACTTCCAACTTTGCATTTTGGTTTTCGAGTATGACTTTCTTCTCTTGCTCTTGCTTGATGGTTTGTTCTGATAGAAGCTGCACCTGCACCAATTGCTTGGTCAGATTTAGGTTTAAGTTAGAGAACACCCATGCCTGATAGATAGAAATGGTAACGGGAATACTCACTATTTCAAGCAAAAGAATGACACCGAAAATGGCACTGAGGATGCCATCGGTAACATCGAGTTGAATACCATCACCGAAGATGGCCAGGCCTATCAGTACCAACAGCACCATCAAGAAGAAGCCAAAGCCGAAGCCGATGATGTAAGCACCTTGCACTTTTTTGATAACCGCCCTAAACATGCTCCACAAACTATACACCGTCACTGTAAGCAGCATAAGTGTTATAGTAATTTCAAATAGCTCTGATTCTATGAAGTAGGTGATAAGCGTAATTGCAGCGAAGAATGTTTCTGCTATCAGCCACCACTTGCCTTTCTGAAAAAACAAGTAATGAAAGAAGAAGGTAAGCGACACACAGGCTACGCATGATATCACCGTCATGAAGACATAGGTATCTGCAATCAAATCAGGATCGGTAGAGAGGAATACTGTAAAGAGCCCTGTCCACACACCACCTATGCACAGCATGAAGATGGCGAAGAATAGGTTGGACACATTCTTTTTATAAAACAGAAAGAACAACAAGTGCAGAAAGCCGATAGTAAAAAACAGTATCAAAAGGAAGACGAAGGCTGAAGAACTTGCGATGTTATTGGTGCGGTCATGCTCAAAGATATTGTGCGCATCGCCCAGCGCCATAGCAAAGCCAACATTCGAACCTTCCTCACGAAAGTTGGCATAACGCACTGCCAACAAATGCTTGCCGGGCGTGGTTATCACAAGTGGCAACGGTATGTTGTTGGGGTTGTAATAGACGGTGCTATCAGGGCCACCTATCTTGCCATAGGTCGCTATTGGCTTTCCATCCAAGTAGAGTTCCGATGAGCCTACCTGACCCATCTTGAGTGCAAGTGGTTTGTTTACCCATGCCGAATCAACCACGAATACCAAGCGAAACCAACCGATGCCTTTGAAGTGAAGCGAGTCAAGGCGGCTATCGCGCGGCTCTACATTCTTTAGCAGCCAGTGACTATCGTTGTAGTCAGGGGCGGCCATATTGCTGCTGTCAGCAGTGATGTATTTCCACTTCCAGTCGGTAAGCTCCAGGACATAGGTATCGGCAGATAGGGTAGGAATGCTGTCTTTGTTTTGAGCATGGGAGAGCAGGGAGCAGGCCAACAGACAAACCCCAAGTAGAAACTTACATAGTCGCGCAGAGATGCTCATAAGGGTTCAAATGTAAATGAACAGCAAAGAGTTTGGTCCGTAGTTAAACCTGAGGCAGTAAGTGATATCCAACTAAACCATATTGCCCCTGCGATTAATTTCTTCCTGCAAGTTTTTTTGATTACGGTTGTGATTTCGACCAATCATAAAGACAGCACCCAACAAAACGATTGTAAGCAAGAAGCCTTTTGTAGTGGCTGCATAAACAGCAATACCAACTAAGAAGCCCATGAAGACGGCAGTCATAATCTTCTGCGATTTCATTTTTTGTTCTTCGGCCAAAAGTTCTTGTTTCGTCATTGAAGCATAGTCTTTACTTGAAAACATATATAAGATAGTTGTTGTTTTTAAGGAGCAAAAATAGATGAGTGCATTGGTCAGTTATTCTTTGTTTGCGCAACTCCATCGCGTATAGCCCGCTCAAGTATTTCAAGATGAATGTCCTTTAGTGCTTTGAACTTGATGCAATAGCCCGTTACGGTGGCTTTGCCTATAGTATCGCCAAAGGTGTTGGCTAAGTACTTCTTATCTTCAAGGCCCATGATATAAACGGAGATGCCGGTGGTGTTGCCACTCAAACCAATTTGATAGAACTCACGACTGCTGCCATCGGCATAGTGGATGGTATAAGAGCCATAACCAATGTTGGGATTGGAAACTACTTTGCCCTCATCGTTCTTACCATCCAAGAACCATAGCTTGCTTGAAGGCATTATGCGCATGATTGTTTCATACAATGCTTGCATGTCATTGCGCTTTGCCTCCGATTGACTGGTGATGTATGCTTTGATTTGTTCTTCTATCGACATTGGAATTATAAAAGTAAGCACAACTGTTAGCGGTTACAAACCGCTAGTATGCTACACGCGAGTATACTGCGCTATACTCGCGCGATTGAGGTATAAATCGAAGTACAACAAAGAAAGCAGGTTGGTTTTGAGGTAGTGTTCTTACAATGACCACCAACGGTTTCGGGCTTTACGGTCGACTGATTTCATTCGTTTTTCAATTTAGCGTAAATGTCCAAACTTATAAATTTTCCGTTTTTCATTTCACAATCTCTCATTGTTCCTTCGAGCTTAAAGTCAAGTTTTTTCATAGCGTTTTTGCAGTTTAAATTGTCTGTTTCAACAAGTCCTTCAATTCTATGTAGTCCTAAGTTGTCAAAACCGTATTTGCAAATTATTGGCATTACTTCAATCATTATACCTTTTCCCCAAAACTCTGTCAAAAGCCAAAATCCGATTTCTGCTTTTTTGTGTTCTTTGCTTAAACTGTTTAGTCCGCCTGCTCCGTAAAAAGTTTTGTTATCTAATGAACAAACTGCCCACCAAATTCCTGTCCCTTCTTTTTCTAGGTCTGCAAAAAATTGCATTTGGGCTTTTGTGTCTTCAACTGTCTTGTAACTTATACCGTAATATTTTATGATTTCAGGGTCTGAAAGTCCTTTATAAACGTACTCTAAGTCACTATCAACAAATTGTCTTAATAAGAGTCTTTCTGTCTTTATTGTTGGGAAGTCTATCACTATCATTTTTATTTAAGTTCTTGTTTGTGTGTCGTCTTTTATGCTGACTGCTAACGGTTTCGGGCTTTGCGTTCGGGCGGGTTTCGGAGCTCAAAACTGTCAACCAGCACTGAACTTGAATAGAAGCACAAAGCTCCAAGTTTGCACGTCACCCCGCCTGACGCAAAACCCGTGTGCCCGTTGCGCAACTCGCTCATCGTTGTCAATAATACAAAAGGAATTTGCTTGACAAAGGGAGATTGAAATAATAAAGTTGCTACATGCAAGGACGCAAAGATCTACAACCCAAGATGATGTACAGTGTCAGTTTGGATGAGTTGGTATCGGCTGATAATTTTTACCGTCAGTTAGACAAAGCAATAGATCTTCGCTTTCTGTACAAGGCC
>Ga0209572_1001970_pt1 | contig 11066 bp, 12 predicted proteins | sample EBPBio232012_DNA_FD_185867 | JGI IMG/M metagenome (GOLD analysis project Ga0209572, IMG submission 185867) | Wastewater treatment Type I Accumulibacter community from EBPR Bioreactor in Madison, WI, USA - Reactor 1_1/23/2012_ DNA (SPAdes)... | ecosystem: Engineered > Bioreactor > EBPR >...
CGAACCATCAGGACGCATGACGCCGATCTGGAATTCACCGCCAGTCTGCTTGGTAAAGGCGATGAGGTCGCCGCGTGGTGACCAGACGGGGGTCGAATATTTGCCGTCGCCAAAGGAGATGCGGTTCTGGCCCGAACCGTCCGAACCCATGACGTAGAGCTGTTCGCGACCGGCGCGGTCGGATGTGAACACGACCTGCGAGCCATCTGGAGAATAGGATGGCGAGGTATCGATCGCGTTCGAAGTCGTGAGCCTGGTCGTCTGCTTGGAGCGCAGATCCACCGCGAAGATGTTTGAGTTACCGTCATCGCGCAGCAGGCTCATGATGACGCGCTGCCCATCGGGCGAGAAGCGCGGCGCAAATGTCATGCCGGGGAAGGTGCCAACATCTTCGCGCTGGCCGGTTTCAATCTGCAGCAGGAAGACGCGCGGACGATCACCTTCATAAGCCATGTAGGTGATTTCCTGGCGGTTCGGCGAAAAGCGCGGCGACAATTCGATCACGCGGCCGTCAGACAAGTTGCGCAGGTTTGCGCCGTCCTGGTCCATGATGGTCAGGCGCTTCTTGCGATTGTTGCGCGGGCCGGATTCGTCGATGAAGACCACGCGGGTGTCGAAATAGCCCTTTTCTCCGGTCAGCCGCTCATAGATTGCGTCGGCGATGATGTGCGCCACGCGGCGGCGGTCGGTGCGCGACGCAAAGAACTGCTCTCCGGTCAGCTGCTGGCCGGCAAATGTGTCCCACAGCCGGAATTCGGCGCGGATGCGGCCGTCGCCCTCCTGGCTCACGCGGCCTGTCACCAGCGCCTGCGCATTGATGACTTTCCAATCCTCGAAGCGCGGCTGGGCATCCGGGTTGGAGATCTTCTCGATGAACGCGCCCTTGTCGACCGGGGCAAACAGGCCCGAACGCGCAAGGTCGGCAGCGACAATCTGGCTGATTTCCGGCCCGAGTTCGTCACCGGAAATGAAATCGGTGATGGCGATCGGCAGCGGTTCGACCGTGCCCTTGTTGACGTCGACGACGAGCTGGGCGCTGGCGCTCGACACAAGGGCGGGCGCGGCGGCAAGTGCCAGAACGGTTGCGGCAAGCAGGGTTCGGATCATTCGCTTCATTGCTACTTTCTCTCGAAATTTGCTCAGAACAGCATATCGGACGGGTCGAAATTCACGACGACCTCAGCCCAGGTTTCATATTTGTCGGCGGGCAGGTTGAACGGCGCACATTTGGAAACCGCGCGCACAGCCGATTCGGCTGCGGTGCGCGCCGGACCTGAGGCTCCACCGCCCTTGATGACTTCCGGCCGGCCTTCCAGTTCGCCCGAACGGTCCAGACGGAATCGCACGGACACCTTCAGCACCTCGGCGTCGTCGACACCTGCCGGGATTGACCAGCATTGGCCAAGTCGCTGACGCAGCGCGTCCATCTCTGACACCGAAAGTTTCTGCGCTGAGCTTGGGCGGTCAGCACCGACCGAGGCTGTCTTTTCTTCGCGCTTTGCGCCGCCGCCAGCAGGCTTCTGCTTGTTCAACAGCGCCTTGGTTTCGTCGAGCAACGATTCCAGATCTTCCTGCTTGGGAGCCTTGGCGGTCTTTTCGACCGGCTTCTCAGCCTTCTTTTCCTCGACCTTGGCAACTTCCTGCTGGCGCTCTGGGCGCGGCTGGGGCCGTTCGATCTGGTCGGGCAGTTCCAGTGCTTTTTCGACAGGTTCTGCCTGGTCGATAGCCTCGGCCACAGGATCAGGCTTGGTTTCGGCCGGCTTTGCCTCGGCAGTCTCTACCGGTTTGGGTTCCGGCTTCGGCTCCGGTTTTGCCTCAGCTGGCTTTGGCTCAGGCTTGGGTTCGGGCTTTGCTTCGGTGGGAACCGGATCAGGTTTGGGTGCCGGTTCTGCCTTTGGCGCAGCCGATGTCTCGATCTTGCGCGGGCTCGCTTCCGGTTTGGGCACGTCTTCCAGATCGATCTCGTTATCGCCTGCATTGCGCGCTTCGGGCACTGGATCCTGGCGCTTGGTCGGCTTCGCAGCTGGCTTTTCGGCCTTTGCCTTCGATGTCTTGTCGCCCTGCTGCAGGCGCGTCAGTTCCTCGATCGGAACGATGTCGACCGGCATTGCCTGAACGTCGGACACGTCAATAGGGGAGGGCGCCCTCAGCGTCACCATGGCAAAGCCAAGGACGAGGACGTGAAGTGCGGCTGACGTTGAGAGGCCGGCCTTCATGGCTGCCTACTGGTCCTGTTCCTGAAGAGTGATGAGGCCGAGATTGCGGAACCCGGCCGACGAAACACGGGCCATCACCTTCATGACCGTGCCGTACGCCGCAGCGGTGTCGCCGCGCACATAGATGCGCTCCTCATAACCGGTCTTTGCGATTGCGGTCAGTTTCGGCACGACTTCATCGATCGGGATTTCTGTTTCCTGAAGATAGATCTGGCCGTCCTTGTTCACTGAAATGGTGATTGGCTGTGTCTCGGCGTTCATTGGCTTGGCCTGCGTCTCAGGCAGGTCGATCGGCACACCGACGGTCAGCAATGGCGCTGCAACCATGAAGATGATCAGCAGCACCAGCATGACGTCGACAAACGGCGTCACATTGATTTCAGACATCAGGCCATGATGGCGGCCCCTGCGGCGATGACCGCGTCCACTTCGTCCAGACCCTGCACTTCCAACCGACATACCCATCTGGCTGATTCCTACGCTGCCTTCTGGGCCACTTTCTCGTCGATCTGTCGCGAGAGTATGGCGGAGAATTCATCTGCGAAGCCTTCCATGCGAACGCCAAGCTTGCCGGCATCCGAGGATAGCTTGTTGTAGGCGATGACGGCGGGAATGGCCGCAAGCAGGCCGATGGCGGTTGCCAGCAGTGCTTCTGCGATACCCGGTGCCACAACGGCCAGGCTGGTTGACTTCGAGCCGGCAATTGCCTGGAACGAGGTCATGATGCCGACGACTGTGCCGAACAGGCCGATGAAGGGCGCCGCCGATCCGATTGTCGCCAGGAAGCCGAGACGGCCTTCGAGCCGCTCCATTTCGCGGGTCAGCGCCAGATCCATCGCCTTGTCGATACGGGTCTGCAGGCCCATCGGCGAACGCGCGCCCTTCTCAAAGCTTTTCTTCCACTCGCGCATGGCGGCAACGAAGATCGAGGCCATACCCGTTGTCTTGCGGTCCGAAAGTGTGCGGTAGAGTTCTTCCAACGACTGACCCGACCAGAACACCTGCTCGAACTGGTTCAGCGCCGAGCGCATACGAGCATAGCTGATCAGCTTGTCGATGATGATCGCCCAGGTCCAAACAGACGCGGCGAGCAGGCCGATCATCACCAGTTTGACGACCCAGCCAGCCTGCCAGAACAGGCCGAGGATCGACACATCGTGACTGACTGCCTCGAGAGGTAAGGTTTCCATAAATCACTGTCCCAAGAAGCGGGCCTTGCAGCGGCTAGCCCTCGCGCACTATCCAAATCTTCTTCAGCCGGCCCCTGAGAACGCACCCTCGACCGGCAAAAATGACCCGAAAATCGGCTGATGTGGCCATTTCAGGGGGAAATGCGGTCAAAGGAAGGCGTCCGCGGATGCAGACGATTTCCCACATGACCTTGATGGGACGTTATGGTTAACGTTCAGTTAGGAAATGCGGTCCAACTTGATGTTGCATTGCAATATGGCCAAAGTTGGCTTCGCGGTCAGCCTCTGCCGGGCAGAAATGCCTCTGCCCACTCTCTCGGGAAACGTCTAGGGCGGCCGGATTCGGAGATGATCGCGGCCTCAACCTTCGCCTTGACCAGTAATTCATCGCCTCGGCACAGCTTCTGCGCCATGAAAATACGAGCACCTGAAATGGCTTCGGTCACGGTGTCAACGGTCAGGATGTCGTCAATGCGGGCCGGGGATTTGAAGTCGATCTCCATGCGCCGCACCACCCAGGCGAGCTTTTCGCCATGTTTGCCGTCGGCTAATTCAGTGTGATGAACGCCGGCCAGACGCAGAAAATCGGAGCGCCCACGTTCGAAGAATTCGAGATAGCGCGCATGGTAGACGACGCCGGAAAAATCGGTATCGGCATAGTAGACGCGCACAATCTGCCGATGGCCTTCCGGTGTGAGCATTCCCGACAGAGGAATTGACGGTTCAGCGCCTGGTTCACCTTGACCGGCCATCAGACTTTCCTTTTCGTGTGCTTGCTAGCAATTCTCATTTGCACGTGTTGAAGAAGCGGATGGCATTTCTGGAGCACTGGTTCAAGAAACTCTTGCCGGCGATGGTGATTTGCATGGCTATGGCAGTGCCTGCCCACGCACAGAGCTTTGTTGTCGGTCGTGGTCTCAATCTCGACCAATGGGTCACCTGGCCTGCCGAGAAGCAATGGGGCGACCGAAAAGTCATGCTGCCCTTTCCCGAATGGCGCAAGACGCTTGATGCCGAAGGCCTGAAGCGGTTGAAAGCCGCCGGGTTTGATTTCGTGCGCATGCCTGTCGACCCGTCGCCATTCCTGTCGGACGTCAGCGCGGATCTACGCGAAGAATTGCTTGCCTCAATTGCCGAATCTGCGGTCCTCATCAACCAAGCGGGGCTCAAAGTCATCGTCGATCTCCATCTGATCCTGGCCGACAACACACGGAAGATCGGAATGCGAGAGGTGATGGATGACCCGATCATGTTTGACCGCTATCTCGGCGTGGTGCGCGATGTCGGCCGCGCAATATCCCAGTTGGACCCGGCCATGGTTGCTTTTGAAACCATGAATGAGCCAGTCATTGGCTGCGAAGGCGACGAACAGAGCGTTTGGGAAGACCGGATGATGCGGTTGTTTGCGGCCGCGCGCTCATCGGCCACAAGGCTCACGATCGTTCTGTCCGGCGGCTGCTGGGGCGGCGCAGATGGCCTGTCTGCGCTCGACCCGAAAATGGTTCCTGACGACAAAATCATCTGGTCATTTCACTCCCATGCGCCGTTCCTTCTGTCGACGCAGGGAGCCACATGGGCGGGCGATTTCATACGCTATGTCACCGGGCTGCCTTATCCATTCAGCCGGGTGTCGGCCGACGAGCTTGCGCGCATCGTTGACGGCATCAAGAATCGTATCCGCAAGGAGGCGCCGCTTGTGCAGCGAGATGCCCACATAGCCCATCTGGACAGACTTCTGGCCGAGGTAGACACGGCCGAAAAGATGGAGGCAGTGATCGAGCGCCCATTCAAGCTCGTCGACGAATGGGCGCAAAAGCACGGGATTGCTCCGGCTCAAATCCTGCTTGGCGAGTTCGGCATGATCCGGCAAGAACATGGCCAGGACTTTGTCATACCGCCGGATTGGCGCGCCGCGTTCTATCACGATGTTATCGACCATGCCGAGCGTCACGGCTTTGCGTGGTCAATGTGGAGTTATGGCGGTGCATTCGGCGTTGTGGAGGAATTTGAACTGAGACCAGCAGAGCCCGCGGTGCTGGACATGGTCCGATCACTGCCGGCGCGGAAATAGGACGTCAAGGAGTCTGGCGTGGACGCGCCTGGGATTGGCAAGACAAGACTTGAAGATCGTCACCATCCAGTGCTCATTGAAAATGGCATCAGCAGTGGTCATGGCAACTTGGTTTGATTGTGTATTCTGTTGAATAGCTGAATGGGAAATGATAGCTGCGCCGAATGCTCAAGGCTCTTGAAAAGAAACTCCGCCATTTTCGCGATGAGAGAATTTTCAAACCGCTCGCTCGGTCAAAATACGGGCGTAGATTTTATCCGGCGGATTGCCATTCGGTCATTCTCGACCTTGGAGATCATCTGCTTGCAATCAACGCCGACGATCGGATCATCAGTTCGGAAATCAGACGCAGCGGCGGCTGGTTTCGAGAAGAGACGTCCCGTGTGATCAATGCCGCATGCGCGTCGCGAGATGTTTTTGTCGATGTCGGCGCGAATATCGGGACGCAGACGATTTACGCCCTTCTATTTGATGGATTTGATCGTGCAGTCTGCTTTGAACCTCATCCGAAGAATCGAATGCTGCTTGAGCTCAACGTCAAGCTAAACGGCCTGTCAGACCGCGTTACGGTGATTGGAGCGGCGGCCGGTTCTGCTCCGGGTGTCGCTGAATTGGGGATCAGTCAAACGAATGGTGGGGGGCACAGCCTTTCGGGGCCGCGTGATGGTGGCTCTGTTCAGGTGCCGGTCGTGACGGTCGAAAGCGCGCTTGCCGATCTTGGCATTGACCGCAAGCAGGTGGGCCTGGCCTGGATCGACGTTGAGGGCTTTGAAGGTCAGGTCATCCAAGGGTGGCCCTCGCTTCGAGGGGTCCCGACCTGTATGGAATACACGCCACAGGCTGCAAACCTGTCGGCCAACTTTTTCCACGGCTGGACCTCGTGGGCCGAGCTCAATAGTGGTTCCATTCAATGGAAGCCGATCAGCGAAATTAGACTGCCGGCAAAGGGTCAGATGGATCTGTTGCTCAAATAGGCGCGCGCTACAAAGCCTTTGACGCCAAGCGTTCCGCTGCCTGCGATCAATTGCTTTGGCTCCTACTCGCCGCTCACTCGTCCTGAAACAGGTTGATCTGCTGCTGGGCAATTTCGGCCGGCGCTGCAAGGCCAAGATGCCGCCAGGCATTGGCCGTCAGCACGCGCCCTCTCGGCGTGCGTGCAACAAACCCCTGCTGGATCAGATATGGTTCTATGATGTCCTCAATCGCGTCGCGTGGTTCGGACAGCGCAGCAGCAATTGTCTCGACGCCGACAGGGCCGCCGGCGAAATTATTGGCGATCATCGACAAATAGCGCCGGTCTAGTTGGTCGAGGCCAAGTGCGTCGACCTCAAGCCGGGTCAGCGCTGCATCCGCCGTTTTCGAATCCACCGTCTCAGCGCCTGCAACCGAGGCAAAATCGCGAACGCGGCGTAGCAAACGTCCGGCGATACGCGGCGTTCCGCGCGCGCGGCGTGCAATCTCGATAGCGCCGTCATCACCGAGTGGCATGCCCAGGATGCGCGCACCGCGGCGCACAATGTGCTCCAGTTCCTCGACCGTGTAAAAGTTCAGTCGCACCGGAATGCCAAAGCGATCGCGCAGCGGGTTGGTAATCAGGCCCGCGCGTGTAGTCGCTGCAACGAGTGTAAACCGGGCCAGATCGATCTTGACCGAGCGCGCTGCTGGCCCTTCGCCGATGATCAGGTCGAGCTGGTAGTCTTCCATCGCAGGATAGAGGATCTCCTCAACTGCGGGATTTAGCCGGTGGATCTCGTCGATGAAGAGCACATCGCCTTCTTCGAGATTGGTCAGTAGCGCTGCCAGGTCACCAGCCTTGGCAATGACCGGCCCGGAAGTCGAGCGGAAATTGACGCCCATCTCGCGGGCCATGATCTGCGCCAGCGTGGTCTTGCCGAGCCCCGGCGGGCCGACGAACAGCACATGGTCCAGCGCCTCGCCGCGTGATTTGGCAGCCTCGATGAAGACTTTCAGATTGGCGCGCGCGGCCTGCTGGCCGACAAAATCGTCGAGCGTTTGCGGCCGCAGGGTCTGGTCAGCGTCCTCGCCGCGTTTGTCCGACGAGATCAGGCGGGGGGAGGCACTCATGCGAGCAGTTCCATGCCGGGAATGGCTTTGGCGGCACGTTGGTCAAAGGTCATCGTTGTCGAACAACCGGCCTTTGCTGCTGCCAGGGCAACCATGTTGTCGGCGATTTCGTCAGTGGCGTCGGGGCGGATTGTCAGGATGCGCAACAGATCGTCACCATGTTCAAATACAATGCCGGCGGATGAAAGAGCTGACCGCAAAAGAGCGCCAACGACGTGTCGCGGGTAATTCAAACGTTTGCGCAATACCCACACGACCTCCGCCGTGACAATGTCAGGCACATAGACGGGGTTGTCTGCATTCGCAGCCTGAATGACCCGATGGGCTATTTCGGATTGCGCGCTGTTTTCATCTTCAACGAAGAAGCGCAGCAAAACATTTGTATCCACTGCCTTCATGTTTCGCGTTCGCGCCATTCACGCAAAATGCGCTCGTCGTCGGCAACAACCGCGTCAGCAATGGCATCGTCGATCTCTTCAATAGTCAGGCTCCTGCCCGAAGGCGGCTTCCCAAGGATGCCGGCAAGATCTCCGATCTTTCCGTTTTTTGGAAACAGCATGTATCGACCGTCGACCTGAATGAACTCGACATAGTCACCGGGCTTCAAATTGTGCTTGTCCCGCACTTCCTTCGGTAGCGTGATCTGGCCTTTGTCGGTAATCTTGGCGCGCGCGCCCATAGTCATGCCTTTTCAAGATTCCTTACTTTCGAACAATAGTAAGGAATTGAGCCGCCTGCAAGGATCATCGAGCCAATTCCTTCAGGCCAAGCCTGATCAGTTTGGCCGAATCGGCGTCCTCGCCGGCTGCCTTCAAGGCGGCGGCAACCGCATTGGCAGCGACGTCGCGCGAATAGCCGAGATTGGTCAGTGCTGAGACGGCATCAACCACCGGTGTGGCTGCGGTGCCCGCGCCAATGTCCTGTTTCAGCCCGATGGTTGAGGCTGCATCACCGGCAAAGGCTGGAGCCTTGCTTTTCAGTTCGGTGACGATCCTCTCGGCCACCTTCTTGCCGACGCCCGGTGCCCGCGACACCATGGCGACGTCACGCAACGCGATCGCATTGGCCAGGTCCGAGGGCGCCAATGTCGACAGGATCGCGAGCGCAACCTTCGCGCCGACACCCTGCACATTGTTCATCAGCAGCCGGAACCACTCGCGTTCCAGTGCACTCTGAAACCCGTAAAGGCGAATCATATCCTCCCGGACATAGGTCTCGATGAACAGCTCGGTGGCAACGCCCGCGCCCGGCAGTGCAGCCAGCGTGCGCGACGAACAGAATGCGACATAGCCGACGCCATGCACGTCGATCACACAATGGTCCTCGTCGATCTCGTCGATTACGCCCTTGAGTTTTCCGATCATGCCCGCCTGCTCCACCGCGGGTCCAGACAGCGCAGATTTGAGAACAAGTCAAGAACGTTGGCGATAGGGCTTCGGCCAACGAAAGTCGATTGCGCACCAAATGCGCAAGCAATCAGATGTGAGGGAGGTCGAATGGTGGGCGTGACAGGGATTGAACCTGTGACCCCTACGATGTCAACGTAGTGCTCTCCCGCTGAGCTACACGCCCATTCGACGCCGCGCATACATCACGCCTGACTGCGGGCGTCAATAGAGAAACGAAACCTCGAAAAATGATCCCGGCGGTCATCTCGTCACACCCGGCGCTATCGCGGGGTCGGGCGGCTGAAGGCTCAGGCGGCCTTGAGCATTTTTTCCACTTCGTCCACCAGGTCGCGCAGGTGGAATGGCTTTGACAGGATCTTTGCGTCCTTCGGAGCCTTCGAATCAGGGTTCAACGCAACGGCGGCAAAGCCGGTGATGAACATGACTTTCAGGTCCGGGTCGATTTCGGTCGCACGGCGCGCCAGTTCGATGCCGTCCATTTCGGGCATGACAATATCGGTCAGCAGCAGCGAGAACGGTTCTTCGCGCAGTCGCTCATAGGCAGACGCTCCATTGTCGAAATCGCTGACATCATAGCCAGCGCGCTCAAGCGCCTTCACCAGGAAGCGGCGCATGTCATTGTCGTCTTCCGCGAGCAGAATTCTTGCCATTGTCCGGTCCGAATCAGGACGAGCGGGTTCCACTCCCGCGCGTTAACCATGTTAAATATGAAGGCTGTCGGGTAAATATCAAGTGAATGCACCCCGCATTGCAAGCGTACTGGACAGTCGATGGTCTGCGATGGCACGGTGCCGTGTGATGGAAGGTGCGGAGCAGACATTCTTGAACTGCATGGGCGACGGCAGATGAGTGCAGACAGCGACTTCGCCGGTGTCGATCCCTTCACTCTTTTGCGGCCGTCCGAACGGCGCGGAGCATTCGTCTATAACTCGCCCCACAGCGGCTCACATTATCCCAAGCGCTTTCTTGCGATGTCGCGGCTCGACCGAGTTGCGATCCGCCGCTCCGAGGATTGCTACGTCGACGAATTGTTTTCCGGCGTCGTCGGTCTTGGTGCGCCACTGCTGTCGGCCAACTTTCCGCGCGCCTATCTTGATGTGAACCGCGAGCCCTGGGAACTCGACCCGCGCATGTTCTCTGATCCGCTTCCGCCTTTTGCCAATGCACGCTCGGCGCGTGTGGCCGGCGGGTTGGGCACGGTACCGCGGATTGTTGGCGAGGGGCAGGACATCTATGCAGGCAAACTGCCGCTGACTGAAGCCGTCTCGCGCATCGATGGGCTTTACAAACCCTATCACATGAAGCTGCGGTCGCTTTTGATGGAGGCGCATTCGCGCAGTGGTTGCGCAGTTCTAGTTGACTGCCATTCGATGCCGGCATCGGTGAAGTTCAGCGAAAATGGCGTGCGCCCCGATCTCATCATCGGCGACCGCTTCGGCGTTTCGGCGGCGGCTGCCGTTTCAGAAGAGGCGATCGGCCTGCTGACCGCGATGGGTTACACCGTCGCGCACAACAAGCCATATTCGGGCGGGTTCATCACTGAGCATTATGGCCGTCCGGCGCGCGGCCTGCATGCGATCCAGATCGAAATCAATCGTGGGATCTACATGAACGAGCGGACATTGGAGCGGACACAGGGCTTTTCCGCACTAGCCGAAGACATGACCCGGTTTGCCGCTCAGATGATGCAGGCCGGCGACGATCTGTTTGGCCCAATGCCGATTGCCGCCGAGTAGGCGCGTCCGCGCATCGCAAAAAAGAGACCGCATCGCTTGCACGACGCGGTCAGTCTAGGGAGGAAACGCCCGAAACGGGCTTAGACAGGAAAACCTGTCTGCAGGAAGTGTCTTGCTGCATTGCACAATTGTCAATACTGCGCTGCGAGAAACAGTGATCGCCGGTTGACGTTGTTCAACGGTCGCGTATCAAGCGAGTCTGTATTTTCGGGGATGGTCCATGCATGTAAGCGCTGAATTCATGCGCCGTATCGCGACTGCGGCGGCGGCCGAGACCTTGCCGCGTTTTCGCACGCCGGGCGCAGTCGCCAACAAGGTCGCTGGCGGATTTGACCCAGTCACCGAAGCGGACCGCGAGG
>Ga0209572_1001971_pt1 | contig 11061 bp, 9 predicted proteins | sample EBPBio232012_DNA_FD_185867 | JGI IMG/M metagenome (GOLD analysis project Ga0209572, IMG submission 185867) | Wastewater treatment Type I Accumulibacter community from EBPR Bioreactor in Madison, WI, USA - Reactor 1_1/23/2012_ DNA (SPAdes)... | ecosystem: Engineered > Bioreactor > EBPR >...
GCCATGGTGCTTGTGCGCGTCTTTATCGTGTGATTGTTCGTGCTCTTGGCTCATAGCGCTTGGGATGCACCTTTTTGCGCCTGTTGTGCGCGATGTTGTTGCAATGCTTCGATCATTTTTTCAGAAAAGTCCGGATCCTTTGACTCTTTGTGGAGCAGGATGGTGTTGTCAGGCGCGAGCAGTGTTACGCCGCTAATATCAAATATATGAACACCACGACTTGAAAGATAGTTGATTGCGTCTTGACCTGTCGGAGCCGAAATAAGTTCACCAGGCGCTGCTTCACCGGTTCTGGGGTCAATATAGGGAACTGCTGAACCATTATCGGGTCGTGCATAAATAACGCGTGGATTGAGCCGCGGATCATTCAACTGCGGGTCGCGCAAGCGTGCTTCCCTTAGATCGGCCGTAAGTTTATTCAGTGAATCGTAGCTATGGAAATTACCGCATTGCTCGCCAGCGACGTAGAGGAAGCGATAGCCACCACCATCGTTCACGGCTCCCGACGCGCATGAAGCTGTAAGACCAGCAAGTGCGGTGGCGCCAAGTCCTACCGTAAATTTACGCCGGCCATGATCGATTACTTCTTCTTCATTCTGCGACATACAATTCCTCAGCCAATATTCTAGCCGAGGCTATAGACAAGTTATGTGACAGTATGATGAAGAAACAGGCGCTTACGCGGCTTTTTCAACAGGGGTTTCCGCAAGCGCCGCTAGCTCACGAACCGCTGCCATAACGCCCTGCATGGCGCTGCCTTCCTCGCTGAAATTACCATTGAGGATGATTTTCTGGTCAGGGCGCAGCTTATAGCGTGTCGGGTGCTTGTTGATATGAGTCAAAAGCTTTTCCGGGGCAGGGAATAGATTCTTGCGGAAGCTGATAATGGCACCTTTGGGGCCTGCGTCGATACGGTCGATATTCGCTTGTACGCAGAATTGTTTGATACGCAGTACTCCGAACAGGTGCTCGACCTCTTGGGGAAGCGCACCAAAACGGTCGATCATCTCCACCGCGAAGGCTTCAATGTCCTTTTCCTCCTGCAAATTACTGACGCGGCGATAAAGGCTCAGGCGCAGTGAGAGATCTTCCACATAGGATTCCGGAATCAGAACCGACATGCCGAGATTGATTTGAGGTGACCAATCGCGCTCTTCCACATCACCGATCTTACGGCGAGACTTGAGGTCGCTGATGGCTTCTTCCAGCATTGCCTGATACAGTTCGATACCCACTTCCTTGATATGCCCGGATTGCTCTTCGCCCAGCAAATTACCATAGCCGCGAATATCCATATCATGACTCGCCAGTGCGAAGCCTGCACCCAGGCTATCCAGCTGCTGCATGACCTCTAGACGACGCGTGGCCTCGTTAGTGAGGGTTTTCTGGTGGGGTAGGGTGAAATAAGCGTATGCACGTGTCTTGCTGCGACCCACACGCCCACGAAGCTGGTAGAGCTGTGCAAGGCCGAACATCTCAGCACGGTCAATAATCATGGTGTTGGCGGTCGGTATATCGATGCCGGATTCGATGATGGCGGTGGAAAGCAGCACATCATATTTGCCGTCGTAGAACTCGTTCATCACTTTATCGAGTTGCATGGCGGTCATTTGCCCGTGCGCTGCGGCGAATTTTACTTCCGGTACCAGCTCTTCGAGCTTTTGCTTTAAATCCGCCATGTATTTTACACGCGGCGTCACCACGAAGCTCTTTCCACCACGATGATATTCACGCAAGAGCGCTTCACGTGTAATGACGGGATCGAATGGCATCACATAAGTGCGCACAGCCAACCTATCGACCGGCGGAGTGGTGATGAGGCTGAGTTCACGTACACCGGCCAGCGAAAGCTGTAACGTACGCGGAATCGGTGTTGCAGAGAGGGTCAGAACATGTACGTCAGCGCGGAATTCCTTCAGGCGCTCCTTCTGTTTTACGCCAAAATGCTGTTCCTCGTCGACGATCATGAGGCCAAGGTTCTGGAACCCGATTTCTTTGCCCAGTAATGCATGCGTGCCGATGACGATATCAATCTTGCCTTCCTTCAGCAGTTTCTTGGTCTCGCCCATTTCCTTGGCACTCACCATGCGTGATAGCTGGCGAATGGTGAAAGGCAGGTCGCGGAAGCGTGTCGTGAAAGTCTTGAAATGTTGGCGCGCAAGCAGTGTGGTTGGTGCGATGAGCGCCACTTGCTGCTTGTTGCTGGCGGCAATGAAGGCTGCGCGCAGGGCTACTTCGGTTTTTCCAAAGCCTACATCGCCACAAATCAAACGATCCATGGGTGAGCCTTTGCGTAAATCTTCGCGTACATCGTCGATGGATTGAAGTTGGTCTTCCGTTTCCGTGTAGGGGAAGCGCGCGCAGAATTCATCGTAACTGCCAAGGTCTGGTGCGAGTATTGGCGCGGTCTTGGTGGAGCGCTCGGCGGCGATCTTCAAGAGTGCCTCTGCCGCCATACGTAGGCGCTTCTTGAGGCCGGATTTGCGTTTTTGCCACGCGACACCGCCCAGTTTATCGAGCGCGACATTTTCACCCTCGCCGAAACGGCTGACGAGATCGATATTCTCGACAGGCAGGAACAATCTGTCACCGCCGTCATAGATCAGCTTCAGGCAATCATTCTTTTTGTTGTTCACTTCGACCGTGATGAGGCCTTCAAAGCGGCCAATGCCGTGCTCCTTATGCACGATAAGCTCACCTTGCTGGAAGGCGGCTGCCTCGAGCATGAAAGCTTCACTTTTCTTACGTTTCTTCTGGGTGCGGATGATGCGTTCACCCAGTAAATCTTCTTCGCTCAACAGATGATAAAGCGGACTGGTATAGCCATTCTCAACGGTGACAATGGCAAGGTGAATACCGCTGGTGCCGACCTCACTGAAATGCCCGATGCGCGTCGCCGCGATATCATGCTCCTTGAGCATCTTGTCGATACGGTCGAGGCTGCCTTGTGAGTTGCAGGCGATGACGGCGGGAACACTCAGGCCTTTCAGGTAATCGCAGGCTTCGTTGAACTGACGCTTGCCCAAAAGCGGTGTGGCGCCATAAGGCATACTGACCGTTTTTGCACCAGCCACCGCAAACGGTGTGAGGGTGATATGTGGGGTCTTGCCGATAACGTTGTTCCATGTGTCACCCAGAATGAACAAACGTTCGGGTGGAATGGGATGGTAAGGCGCTTCATTCTTTTGTTTCGCGTGCAGTTGGCGGGCTGCATAATAATCGCGTACGGCCTCGCCGCGCTCTTCGATGATGGCCGGCGTATCATAATGCAGGCACCAGATAGCATCGGGCACATAATCGCTCAGCGGTACGAGACGCTCGTAGAACAGAGGCAGCCAGTGCTCCATTCCTGGCGTCATACGACCTTCGGAGATGGACTCATACAGAGGGTCATCACGTGTTACCGCGCCGAAAAGTTCGCGGTAACCACTACGGAAGTGTTCGATGGTCGCCTCGCCCAATTGGACTTCACCCAAAGGCAATAACTCCAATTTCGTGCATGGCGCATCGCTGATCTGCGTCAGTGGGTCGAAATATTTCAGACTTTCGACATCATCACCGAACATATCGATACGCACGGCATTTTCGGCACCCGAAGGGAAAATATCGATGATGCTGCCACGCACTGCATATTCACCGGCTTCCATGACTTTACCGACACGCTGATAGCCCTGACCGCTCAGGAAGTTCTGCAGCGCCTCTCGGTTCAGGATCGTATTCGGACTGATGGAGAAGTGGTTATGGCGGAACAAGCTAGCTGGAGGCAGGTATTGGCTGGCCGCATTCACCGTCGTCAGTACAATCAATGGCTTGGTGTTCTGACTCAAGGCGCTGAGTGTCGCGACCCGTTGCGATAATATATGTGCACCCGGAGATACACGGTCATAGGGCAATGTGTCCCATGCGGGCAGGGTGAGCGTCTGAAGATTGGGGGCGATGAAGGCGCAGAGTGCTTCGACGATCTGCATTTCCTTGTCGTTGGGTAGCACCGCAATGACGGGTTTGTTGTATTGGCTGATAAGGCTCGCGAGTATCTCGGCATAGCTCGACAGGATGGCGCGTTCGAATTGCCATGATTCGCCGCGCGCAATAGCGGCGGGTAGCTGCTGTTTCAGTGGGTGCATTAGGGGCGGCACTGAAACTGTCGCATCTTGGCGAGCAGCGGTTCGTATTCGGATTTTGGTGGTTGTGACTTTTCGGTCAGCCAGCTCCATATCTCGGCGTCGTCCTCTTCCAGCAATGCCTCGCACAGCGCCAGTTCTGCCGCTTCCATACCTTCAAGATAGGTGTCGCAATAGCCACCCAGAATCAGGTCGGTTTCCTTGCAGCCACGGTGCCAGCTGCGGTAACGCAGGCGTTTTAGACGTGCTTCGTGGCCGTGGATGCTGTCGGGCGTTGCGGTGGTCGCGTTTTCCATGTATTTTGTTCCTTCAATACACTGCAAAATAGTGATTTTGGCCGAATTGACAAGGGGTCGTGCATGAATGAGGCATCCGCAGAAGCGGCGAACCGCCAGGGGGATGGTATCCTGATCCTGACGCAGGAAGATGCCCGTAAGCAGTGGTACATCCGCGATATCAACGAAAATGCGGCTATCCTGCTGGGTTACACGCGTGAAGAGCTGAAGGACATGCCGCTGGATTCCGTGCTAGGAAAGCGCACCGCCGATTCGCTTCGCGACATGGTGGAATTCGAGCCCGGCGCCCCTGATTTGCAGGATGTAAGCGGCAAAATCCGTGAATTCCGCATGAAACACCGTTTGGGTGATGAGTTCGTGGCACCCATCCGCGTGACGCGCATCAATGCGCGTGACACGAATGCATGGTTCCAACTGGTGATGCCGAACGAGCGCGACCAACGTGCACAACAGCAGATTCGTGATTTCTTGAAACTTAATCTTGAAGGGCGTCTTGTTATCGATCCCACAACGGGATTGCCTGATCGTGCGACGGCGACCACTTTCAATGAATTGCTGGGCAGTTATCTCAGTACGAACCAGTCTGAAGCGGCTTTTGCGGTCTTGCGCATTGACCGTCACCAGAAAAGTTTAGAACGTTACGGTAAGGATGCATGCGTGCAACTCATGAAGCATGTCGCTAATTGCTGCCGCAGCGCTTTCCGCGCCGATGATGTGGTCTGTATGCTGGATGACCATACACTAGGGTTGTTCTTACTCGACCTACCGCGGGAATCTTCGCGCGTGGTGCTGAATCGCCTGCGCTGGCTGATTCGTTCGCACCGTATCGATTTCGGCCACAAGGCAGACTTCTCGGTCACGGTCAGTATTGCCTTCGACATGCTCACCAGTAGTGCGGTGCTTGAGAATTGCGAGAAATCCGTTGCGGCTCTCGACCAGGACGATCGTAACTCCCTCATTGAGCTTGGTGCATAATGGCCATGCGGCCTAGCGTTCTTTATCCATATTTCCGTGCCGCCACATCCCTCAAGGGGGTTGGGCCCGTCACACGCAAGGCGCTCATGCGTCTGCTTACGCCGCCGCGCCCGCTGCTGGACGCAGAGGCCTATGATCCGGTCTTGCGCGACATGCTCATGCACGTGCCGACTTCGGCGGTCGATAGGCGTGTACTTAGCAGCATTGCGGCGGCGCCGTTGGGTGAGGTCAGTGTCATTGAGGCGGAAGTGGTGGAACATCGACCTCCGCCTCGCACGCGTAACCGTGTGCCATATAAAATACTGGTGCGCGACCTGACGGGTTTGGTGACGCTCACTTTTTTCCATGTGAAAGGTGATTACCTGATCAAGCAATTACCCGTGGGTGAGAAACGACTGATTGCGGGAACCATTGAAATGTATGATGGCCAGCGTACCATCATGCACCCCGATATGATCGTGCCGCCACATCGTTCGCACGAGATTTTACGTATCATGCCCGTCTATCCGCTGACACTTGGCATTAGCAACCGTGTGTTGGTGAAGCTGATGGACCAGGCAATGCAGATGACCGGGAAATTGCCGGAATGGATTGATGAGGCGATTGTAAAGCGCAATGAATGGAAGGGATTCCACGAATCCCTTAAAATGCTGCATACCCCGCAGTCCATTGAGATTGAAACCGAGCTTTTACCGCGTAAGCGCCTTGCCTACGACGAGTTGCTGGCTAATCAGTTAGCGCTTTCACTATCGCGCCGCTCGCGCCAGCGTGCTCAGTCCTTCAAGATTCCCGTGAAAGGCAAAGACACATTGCTCAAGGCATTGCCCTTCACTTTGACAGCTGGCCAACAGAGCGTGCTTGCGGAGATGGAAAAGGATCTGGCCACCGGTGAGCGTATGCTTCGCTTGCTTCAAGGCGATGTGGGTAGCGGTAAGACCATCGTGGCCTTTGCGCTTATGGCGCAGGCTGCGGCATCAGGGCATCAATCCGTATTCATGGCGCCCACAGATTTGCTCGCGCGCCAACATGAGAAGAACTTGAAACCACTAGCTGAGAAGCTTGGTTATGGGTTGGTATTACTGAGTGGCAAGATGACCAAGAAACAGCAAGCGGATGCTCGCATGGCCATTGAATCCGGCGAAGTGCAGATGGTGGTAGGCACGCATGCGCTGTTCCAGGAGTCCGTTGGTTTCAAGAAGCTGGCGCTGATGGTGGTCGATGAGCAGCACCGCTTCGGTGTTGAGCAGCGTTTACAATTGGCAGAGAAGGGCATGTCACCGCATATTCTGCAGATGACGGCTACGCCTATTCCACGCAGCCTGGCGATGACCTATTACGGCGATATGGAAGTGAGTGTGTTGAATGAAAAGCCACCGGGACGTTTGCCCATCGATACGCGTACGGTGCCGTTCTCGCGGCTGGATGAGGTCATTGATGGTCTGAAGCGCGCGATCGAGAGTGGCACCAAGGCCTATTGGGTCTGTCCGTTGATTGAATTTAATTCCGAGGACACGGAAGACGAGACCGCAGCGGTGGAAGATAGGCTCAAGCTACTGCAGACGCATTTTGGCGATAAGGTTGGTATGGTGCATGGGCGTATGAAACTCGCTGAGCGTGAAGAAGCCATGAAGCGTTTTGCCTATGGTGATATGCAGGTGCTGGTGGCGACCACGGTGATTGAGGTGGGTGTGGATGTGCCGGATGCGACGATCATGGTCATCGAGCAGGCGGAGCGTTTTGGTCTAGCACAATTACACCAGTTGCGCGGGCGGGTAGGGCGAAGCAAGGAGGCTTCGAGCTGCATCCTGCTCTATCACACGCCGATTTCCGAGAATGCGAAGGCGCGGTTGCAGGTATTACGCTCGACCAATGACGGTTTTGTGATTGCGGAAGAGGATCTGCGCTTGCGTGGTGCTGGCGATGTGCTGGGCACCAAGCAGACCGGGTTGCCTGATTTCAGATTCGCGAATATCGCGCGTGATACGCAGTTGGTCTTGATGGCGCGGGACGATATCAAATATTACTTGGATAAAGACCCGGATTTGACGGGGCAACGTGGGCAGGCACTACGGGTGCTATTGAACTTGTTCGATTACGACCACACGGTAGCGTTGCTTAAGGCAGCGTAGCAAGCACGATATCTGCCGCTTTTGCACTCGGAGATTCACTATCTTCGGCGCCAAGCATCTTCGCGATGTCTTTCAGCGCCTGCAATTGCACGTCACGCACATCGCTTTGTTTCAATAATGGCAATACGGCGTATACGATATTCTCGGCGGTGAGTTTTTCCTGAATGAGCTCGGGAATCACCGGTGCATTGAGCATGATATTGCTCATATTCGCATAATCCACTTTCACCTTGCGGCGAATGTACCAAATGGAGATAGGGTGAGCGCGGTAAGCGGTGATATAAGGTAATCCTGCCAATGTGCACTCTAAGCTCACCGTACCTGATTTGGCCACGGCGGCATTACTTGCAGCGAATAGCGCTTTCTTTTCTTCCGACTCGGCAAGTACGACTGGCACCGGCCAATTTTTCATCTCTGCACGGACATGAGCCTTATGCTCAGGGCGCACCATGGTGACAATCACCAGATCCGGGATTTCTTTGGCCAAAAGTTCCACCGCCTTGCGATATACGGGCAAATGACGCTTCAGCTCGCTTTTTCGGCTACCGGGGAACATAGCGAGCACGGTGGCATTGGCAGGTATACGATGGCGTTGCTTGAAGGCCGCGGCATCGCCTTTCTCTTTCCACCACCACGCATAGGCGTGCCCCACGAAGGTCGTCGGTAGGCCTTCTTTTTCGAAGTAAGCGGGTTCGAACGGGTAAATGGTCATAAGATGATTGAATAGCGGTGCAATATGCTTGGCGCGCTCGGGCTTATATGCCCAAACGGTCGGTGCGACATAATGAATGAAGCGCGGCACATAGTTCCCACGTTTCTTGAGCCCTTCGACCACACGGAAACAAAAACCCGGCGAATCGATGGTAATCACCAGTTCAGGTTTGCGCGCTTCGATATCTTCAATGGTCTGCCTGATGCGCCTCTTGAGATTAAAGATGTGAGGCAATATTTCGACAAAGCCCATCAGCGAGATTTCTTGGATGGGGAAAAGTGAGCGCAGGCCTGCGACTTCCATGGCATGACCGCCGATGCCAATCATCTGGATGTCCGGGTGTTTAGCAGCAATCGCTTGCATCAGCCATGCGCCAAGCTGATCGCCGGAAGCCTCGCCTGCGATGAGATAGATGTTTGGGTTTATTGTCATTTATTCCAGGATACTGAAGCCGATGATGAAGATGCCAAGCTGGTCGGCGCGGCGTGCGACTTCGCGGCGATTCAGGATAAGCGATGCGCCTGCCTGCAAGGCGATACCCGAAAAACCTGCTTCGGCGACGTTATCGATGGTGGGAATACCGATGGTCGGTAAGTCCACACGACCTTCCTGCTGCGGTTTCTTGACCTTCACTAATACACCGCCTTTATCCTCGTTCTTGAGGAGAGCACAGCGTTTGATGAGCGCGTCCGTACCCTCTACGGCTTCGATGCCCAGCACCTGTTGGTTCTGGATGATGACGGCCTGGCCGATATCGAGCTTGCCAATGTCGGTCGCGATGCGTGCACCGAATTCGATGTCTGCCTGAGCGCGCTTGTCAGGGTAAATGGAGCCGATGAGGCCTTCCGGTGTAATGATATCTTTCACCACCTGCTCGGCGCCGATGATGCGGAAGCCTTCTTCCTCGAGGAATTGCACGATACCGCTGAGCACCTGATTATCGCCCGTCAGGATATTCGAGCCCAGTTTGGCGAGTAGCTTGGTCGCCTTGAGGTCGGGACGAAGGGCGCTGATCTTCGGGCGATTGACGCGACCAGCCATCACGAGTTCTTCAACCCCTTGCTTACGCAGCAAGTCGAGGGCTTTACCGATAGCGCCAAGACGTATCCATGCATATTGCCCGTGGGCACGGATGACGGTTTCCTCTTCGCACGCTTCTTCAACTGCCAGCACGAAAAAGGCACGACCTGAGGATTCGCATGCGTCGATCAAGGCGCGTGGAAGCTCGCCCATACCTGCAATGATGCCGAGTTTAGGCTGGGTGGTCGTTGCTGTTGTGGCGGCCTGCATCAGGCAGCATCGCTTTCGGAAAGAGTGACTCGTTCATTGGGCGTACAGATGGCGCGCGAGGTGTCAGCAAGAATAAAATCAATCAAGGCGGCGGCTTCCGGCTGCGGATACTTCGCTTTCAGTGTAGCGGCGCGTTCAGCCAGGGTGCCGCCTGTAGTATTGAACAGTTCCTTGAATGCGTGGCGCAATGCGTGGATCTGGTCGCGTGCGACATTGCGGCGCTTCAAACCAACCAGATTCAGGCCATCGAGTGAAGCGCGCTCACCCTTCACGGTGCCATAAGGAATCACATCTTTTTCGACGCCGGACATCCCGCCGATGAAGGCGAAATCACCGATGCGCACGAACTGGTGTACGGCAGAAAGACCGCCGATGATGACGTGCGTGCCGACGCTGACATGGCCAGCGAGCGTAGCGTTGTTCGCGAGGATCACGTTATTGCCGATCTGACAATCATGTGCGACGTGTGAGGCCACCATGAACAGGCAATTGTTGCCAATTCTAGTTACTAGGCCACCACCTTGCGTGCCGGGATGCATGGTCACATGTTCACGAATCTTGTTGTTCTCGCCGATCTCAAGGCGTGACTGTTCGCCACCGAATTTCAGGTCTTGCGGGGAATGGCCGATGACCGCGAAGGGAAAAATCTCTGTATTCTTGCCGACGGTGGTATGGCCTTCAACCACCACATGGCTATGCAGCTTCACGCCATCACCCAAGGTCACATGCTCGCCGACAAGGCTGAAGGCGCCGACGGAGACATCCTTACCAAGCTTGGCATTGGGATGAATGATCGCTGTTGCGTGAATTGGCATTACACGCCTTTCTCGTTCATGATCATTGCGGCGAAGCAGGCTTCTGCCACGACAGTGCCATCCACGGTGGCCTTTGCCTTGAATTTCCACACGGCACCGCGACTGCGATCCACTTCACAATGAATGTGTAGCACATCACCCGGAATGACCGGTTTTCGGAATTTTGCTTCCTCGACCGACATGAAGTAAACGACTTTGCCCTTGGCGTCTTCGCCGAGCGTATGCACAACAAGCACCGCCGAAGTCTGCGCCATGGCTTCCACGATCAATACGCCTGGCATGACAGGGTGGTTGGGGAAGTGGCCGGGGAAGAACGGCTCATTATTGGTGACGTTTTTGATGCCGATGCAGGAAACGTTCGGGGTGATGTTGATCACCTTGTCGATGAGCAAGAACGGATAACGATGTGGGATCATTTCCTTGATGCCGTTGATGTCGTAGCTCGCCAAGGAGCTATCAAGGGTGGAGCTAACCGTCATGCGAACCTCGTTTTGGTTTTACTAAGCGTGATACTGCGATGGTCTGGCGGTGCCATTCACCGATGGGCACGGCAGGGTAGCCGCCGTAAGATGCGCCAGCGGGGATATCGCCAAGAATCCCTGATTTTGCGGCGACTTTCGCGCCATGACCGATTTTGATGTGCCCGGCAAGACCCGCCTGACCACCCAAGACCACGCCGTCGCCAATGCGTGTGGAGCCCGAAATGCCGCATTGCGCGACAAC
>Ga0209572_1001977_pt1 | contig 11006 bp, 9 predicted proteins | sample EBPBio232012_DNA_FD_185867 | JGI IMG/M metagenome (GOLD analysis project Ga0209572, IMG submission 185867) | Wastewater treatment Type I Accumulibacter community from EBPR Bioreactor in Madison, WI, USA - Reactor 1_1/23/2012_ DNA (SPAdes)... | ecosystem: Engineered > Bioreactor > EBPR >...
GCCGGCATGCCGAGCGCCTGGAGTGCCGACACGGCGGATGTCGCGCGTTCCAGTCTCAATCTTGCGCTGATGAGGCCTGATCGAGCCAGATGCGGACGAAGCTGGTTGAGCCGGGCAATATCTGTTTCTCCGTGCCGCCCACGTCCCAAAAGGCGCTCAAAGGTAAAGCTGACCACCTCGAGCGTCGGCATGGGCATGACAGTGGTGATCTGGCTTTCAAGACCGATCTGCCGCAGAGCCATAGCCACAGTATCGTCGCGGAACTGACCAGGCGTTGCAATCTCGTCGACATAGAAGAAGTGCGGGAATTGCCCGGACATTGCGCCAGGATACTGGAACGGGATTCGCTGACTGTCCCGCCACAGGTCCGTTGAGGTGAAGATATTCAAGGCCTGCTCGGTGAGCGGCGTGCTCTTGAAACGCGGCGGCTGGTCGAGCGCATCAAAGACAAGCAGCGAGCCCGACGCCGAAGAGGCCTGTTCGGCGACACGGCCCAGGACATCTGGCCAGTGCTCAGGCACAAAGGCCGCTTCATATATCCGATCGACAAGCTGATCGTCAGACATCGCGCCAACCGGTTAGTCGCATGATCGTGCTCGGTGGCCTCATCATCTGTCGTGCCCTAGGTACCGATCTGCCTTGCAGATTTGACCAGCGCAACCAACTGGCTTTGCTGATTGGTGCTGGTCTTCTCGAAAACACGGGCGAGGTATGTCCGGGCCGTGCTGAGGCTGATCCCCATCTCGACCGCTGCCTTGTTGACCGAACTACCAGCTGAAATGAGTGAGGTGAGCCGGGCCTCAGACGGCGTGAGGTCAAACAGCGCAGTGAGGAGCCTGGCACTTGGCACCCCGGCATCGGGTCTGAATTCATTGGCGACCAGAAGCATGTCCCCGCCAGACAGAATGTCGTGCGCGGCCCTGCGCAGCGGCAAAAGATGCAGCGCTGCCGGACCCGCGCCCTCGCTGCGCCGGATGGGGATCGATTGCACCATCTGCCCATCTTTGCCTAGGCGTGCTTTCACAACGTCCTGGAACAGCCGGTTGGCTTCGACATCCTTGAGTGTGAGGCCTTCGAACGCGGCAGCCAGAAACATGTCATTTTTCGCTTCAAACAGGCCATTTGCTGCCAGCAACCGACCACGAGCCGACATAATGGCCGCCGGCAGACCGATTGCCTCGAGCGTCGAAACCGTGGCTGTAGCGCGGTCAAGTCGTAGCCGCGCCGCCACCAGCGTCGATCGCGCCAGATGCGGACGCAAACCGTCGAGAACCGAAACGTCGCGCGCGTCCGGTGGACCTGAATCAAGCAGTCTTTCAAATGTCAGCCCGACAATTTCGCCGGTCGGCATTGGAATGAGCGACCCCAGTTGCCAACCCAGGCCCAGAGCCCCGAATAGGCTGGTTACCGGATCACGCTCGATCTGGTCTGGCGTCATGATGTCGGCGTCGAGCAGAAAACCGGCATGATTGGCCTCCATGAAACGCAGCGGGCGCTCGCACTGACGCCATTGCCCGCCCTTCATGAAAGTCTCGAGTGTGTCATGCGTCCGCTCGGTCGCCTTCCAGATCGGATCGCCGCCGCCGGCAATGATCTGAAGCTCGCCGCTCGCGGCGTTGGCTGCCGTTGCTGCATCCGTCAGGACAGAAGGCCAGAACTCAGGCACAAAAGCAGCTTCATAGATGCGATCGATCAGGCTTTCGCTCAATGCCATAGGCTATTCCGACTGCTCAATGCACTTCACCTGAATTGGGCATCCGCCAATACTGTCGCGGATGTTGTTTCAGCCCAGGCTTGAGTGCAAGCAATATCATTCAATTGAATGATATGCATTTGCCTTATCGCCGGTTCCAGAACTTCCGTTACGGCAATAATTTGCATTCGAACTGGATCGATGAGATCGTTCATTGGAATTTGCCCCCAGGCCTGAGCACGCAGTTCGAACGCGCGACGGGCATTTGCCCGATCAGACGTCCTTCAATTGAAGGATGCGGCACATGGCGTCCGAATCTAGTGTTCCGACTTGAACCTGGCGGAATGCAACCGGATGCGCGCAATGCCGGAACAGAATGACGACAAGCGAAACACGAATATTGACGCGGCGACAGTTTCCGCGGTCGAACGCCAGCGCTTCATCCGTCGACTGACATCATCGCTGCATTACGGTCCGTGGATCTTCTTTGGCATCATAGCTTTGGCGGTGCTGTCGATGACAATGACATCGACCGACACGTTTCCCACGACTGGAATTGTGTTCTTCATCATTCTCAGCCTGATAGCGAGCGCCCTGCCCTTCGTGATTGTCGTCGGCGTTGGCTACCTCATCTACCGGGGTTACCGCCAGCGGAAGGCACGTACGGACGAAGAGAACGCGGCCGAAGACGACCGCAATCTGGGGCGAGCCGTTGCGTCTGATGATGTCCAGCAGGCAGCCTTCGCCAGGCCCGAGATCCAGCAGGCACTAAGCGAGCTGGAAGTAGTTCGGCTCCAGGTCGCCGAACAAATTGCCCGCCGCCGCAAATTGTTCGTGCCCCTCGGCATAATCGCCTCAATCCTTGCAATTGCGGCCATCTACTATGGCAACAGCGATCCCGGCTTTTCGCTGCTGCTTCCGGCGGCGATAATTCTGTTCATCGGTCCGATTGGCGCAGGCATGCTGGCCGACAATCCGCCAGCTGCGCGCGAATATGTCAGCAATTTCAAACAGAATGTCATCCCGAAGCTGCTGTCGCAATATGGCGAGTTTGAATACGCCAACTCAGGTCCGCCACCAATGATCGAGCGTCTGTCCGAGATCGGACTGTTGCCAACACACGAAGCCCAATACAGCAGGTCCGACGACACGATCATCGGAAACCATCGCGGTCACGAGCTGCGGATCGACGATCTGGAACTCAAGGCGAGACGACCCAGAAGAAAGCGCCGGAACTCGCTTGAAACCGTGTTCCGCGGCATAGTTGTGGAGATCAAGGCCGACAATCCTTTTTCAGGCACAACGATCGTCCTGCAGAAGCTGGCGTCCATCGACACCGACCAGCCGAGGCGAGCCGGCCTGAGCCGGATCATTCTGGAAGACCCGGTCTTCAACGAAAACTATGTCGTTTATGGCGACGATGAGATCACTGCCCGCGCGCTCCTCACACCATCAACGATGGAGCGGATGCTTGTTCTGGTCGACGGGCAATTGTTCCACACCCCGAGCATTTTTGCCGAGGGCGATAAGCTGATCGTCTGTTTTCCATATCTCAGCAACGCCATGAACTTCTTCGAACCGCATGGTCTGACAACGAACGATGCGAGAACGCAACTCGCCTATCAGCTCGGCGACCTCGACAATATTTTCACACTGATCGACCGACTTCTAGAAACCCAGACGCTGCGCTTCCGCTCAGCCGCAACACGACCGGCCAACTGACAGAAGGTAATCGAAATGACCACCACTCTCATCGTAATCGGCATCGTGATTGCAGCGCTCTACGCCTGGTATGCGGTGATCGTCGCCCGCCGTAACAAGGTCGGCGAGGCGCTGGGAAGTATCGATGCGCAGCTGCAGCAGCGGCATGATCTCATTCCAAACGTTCTCGCCATCGCCAAGCGTTTCATGGAACATGAGAAGGGCTTGCTCAACGAACTGACCGAACTGCGCGCCAAGGCGATGCCCCAGATCGGGGAGCGCGATTTTTCAAAGATCGCCGAGAAATTCACCACCGAGGGCAAGATCGGCGCGGATCTGGCTCGAATTTTTGCCCTGGCCGAGAACTACCCCGATCTGACTTCCAGCGGGCCGATGGTCGAGGCGCAGCAGGCTTATCGCGATGTCGAGAACAACATCGCGGCATCGCGCCGATTCTATAACAGCGCCGTCAATGGCCTGCGCACCATCGTCGAGATCTTTCCGGGCGGCATGTTGGCCGGAGTTGCGGGCGTCAGGACCCTGCCGCCATTCTTTCAGGCATCCGAAGGGGCTGCGGTTCCCGTCGATGTGCTCAAACATCTTTGAACCAAAAAAATGGGCCAGAGGGCTTTGACGGGCAACCGCTTGCAAGCCGTTACCCGTTTTATTGGGCTTGTGGCCGCGCTATTGCTGCCAGGCGCGCCACTTGCGCTGGCTCAGGCTGACAATGCCGCAGCCGCCTATGTGACGGAACGCGGATTTGCGGCGCGGGACGTCGCACCAATCAAACGAACGCTGCAGGGCATCATCGGTAAAAACGTCGACAAAGACGTGTCGCCGACAGAGCAGGCGCTGCTCCTGCTGGAAGCGCTGGAACCAGCGCTCCCGCGCGTTCGCTATATGCTGCGCTACAGCGAGGTGAAGGCAGGTGAGATCACAGTCGCGCTGGTTGATCTGCGCCGCTACAATCTCGGCCCGACTATCCGCAACGAAACCATCCGGGAATATGGTGCGGACAATACTGCCGGTCCAGGAGCTTTCGGGGTTGGACCACATGCCGGCTGGCGGTTCGTGTTCGAGCGGGATACGGGCGGGACAACGTCTCTGATGGCTGCAGGTCGGCGCGAATTCACCAATGCCGAGGCGGCCAAAAGGGATTGCCTTGTTCGCAAATGCCTTGACCTTGATCTGCTTGACGATTTCGCTGATTGGACAGAACTTGCCAAATCGGTCGGCGAGGCCGCGCCACCATATTCAACAAGATCAAAGGTCAGATTTGGCGACGAGTTCGCCGACGACTACGCGCCTGCCTACATTGCGCTCAAGCTGGCAGATGCGATCGGCATGATCACATCCCGCAACGGTCAGATGCTGTGGACGGTCGAACAGCGACAGGGGCCGGCCACCGATGAGCCTCTGTTTGCCATCGTGATCGATCGCAACCTCGGACAGGAGATATTCACCGACGCGGCACTCGGCGTCCCCATTCTCGGCAAATTCGACAGGGAGCACTGGGTTCGAAGCGTTGGTGGTCCGGATGGCCAGACCTATCTCACGGCGGCCGGGCCGCTGCGCCGGGGAGGCAACAGGTAATCAACGAAGCATCATGCATTTGCATGACGCGCCGGGGCGGCATGCTGTGGTGACGTAGACGCAGGAAATATTCGTCAAGGGACGAAGATCGACACAACAGGCTGAAAAAGCCTTCCGCGCAGTCATCATATGATGACTGCGCGGAAGGCTTTTGTCGCGCATACTGCGTCCATATTCATTGCTGCTCCTTGGGACGGGGCGCAGCCGCACAGGAAAGGGCGGCACGTGAATCTGGACAAAAGGCTCGACCCGACCGACGTTCCCGGATCGGTGGAAGCGACACTGAAATCGACCAATCTTGCGCACAAATTCGAGGCGGCGCTGGTGATAGACCACGCACTTCGCGTGGTGTCTGCCGGGATGGTGGAACAATCTGAAATCGCGAGTTCCCACACCGCCTCCGGCCTGTTCACGACCGGCAGTGCATATTGGGACGCACGTCTTCGCCAATTGATCGCAGCCGGGTCGCCGGTTGAAATGCATCCTTGCGCCGACGATTCAGGTAGAACAATGATCTCTGTGATGCCCATCGCGTCACTTGAGGGCACTAGCTGCCAGCGGCAGGCGATCGTGGTCTTTCGGCATAAGGCATCGCCACAGGACAATATCAGCGCCATTCGCGATACGTTCGGGCTGACTGCCACCGAGACGGAAGTCCTGCGTTACATCTACAAGGGTCTGAGCACGGTTGAGGTTGCACGCACGCTTGGGATTGCGAACTCGACCGCCCGCACGCATCTCAGCCATATCTTCGACAAGACCTCGACGTCGCGCCAGAGCGAGCTGGTCTATTTCGTCGCGACCTTCCTATAGTGCTTCAGTCGCTTGCATTGCCTCCGCCATCTGATGGAGTGTCACCTCGATAGAGGCTGTTGCAATAGATCTCGACTGCGCCGTCTACCATGTAGCTTTCTTCGATGAGATAGCCGGCTGCACCTGCCGGTAGAGTCTTTGCGGCCCATCTCTCGACCGCTCCGATCGATTTTCCACCGATCAAGCCGATGCTGGTGCCAGGAGACGTGCCAGGCCCGCGCTCATAGAGATCAGGATACCGCTCAACCTCGTCCGGGTTCTCGTGCGACACGCAGATATGGCTGAAGCCAACCGACCCGATCTTCAGCGGCGGCGAAAACGGCCAACATGAACGGCTGTCTGCCCTGAGCGCATCGCCTGTTCCGATGCGACCTTGTTCCCGAAGGTCCAGTATGATCGGAGTTGGATCCGGCAAATGGCCACAGGCAATCTGCCCCAGTATCTTGTCTTCGATATCGTTTGCCAGCGCGATCGGTATGGAGAAAGTTGTCGTCACAAGAGCCGATACTGCAACCAGATAGACTGCACCGGGAATATTGCCACTCGACAGCATCTGAAATCCTACTTGTCCGGAGCAGTTTCGCAGATCACCGACACCTGATCGATGCCCGATTCATCCGAAGCCTGAATCATCCCGATGCCGGTCGATTGATCGAGAAGCATGGTCACCGAAGTCGGATATTGCTCCGGCGCAGCAGTATGTTTGAACTTGCCGTGCAACCACAATTCCTCAGGCCGGGGGCTGGACATCATCGCCGGCCCCGACATGCAATCCTCGCCAATACAAACATTGAGTTTTGCGGGTTCGGTCGCATAGGAAATGTCGGAATTTGTGCAATATGCCTCACCGGCCGGATCGCAACTGTCAGCTCCGCAGAAGAATGCCGCCTGACAGCGACACTGGATCGTTTCGGCCAAAGCTACCGGGGTGAGTGTGGGGATTCCGGCCAAAACACCGCAGGCAATCAACAGCCGCTTCATCGTGTTGTGAAAGCCGGAAATGACGTCCATGGCAGCACCCCTCCTCATTGCAGCAACATGCGCCTGACGCTTTCGCAATTCGTCATTCGAATGCATGATGTTCTGCCCGAATATGGTTGTCGACCGGCAGGCCCGGATGCCGGATTAGCTGTTTGACTTCGGGCACAATCAGGTAGGATCGTCGGCGGAGCAGCAGGGCCGGTCAATCATGAATGCAGTCGTTCTCAGGGAAACTCGTGGTGCAGCGCACTGGATCACCCTGAACCGACCTGAAAAACGCAATGCCATCAACACGGAAGTTGTGGACTTGCTCCAAGACGGGTTTCGCGCAGCAATGGCCGATCCGGCCGCACGCGTCATCGTCCTGACGGCGGCAGGCGACAAGGCGTTTTGCGCCGGCGGCGATCTGCAGCCAGGCGGCGGCTTCAACCTCGACGTCGCACAGCCCCGAACCGGCTATGGCGATCTGCTGCGCCTGTCGCAGGACTGCCCGCTGCCGATCATTGCAGCGGTCAACGGCGACTGCATTGCCGGCGGCATGGGCCTGCTATCGCTGGCCGATATTGCAATCTCGGTCGACAGCGCGCGGTTCGGCCTGCCTGAAGTGAAGATCGGCCTCTTTCCGATGCAGGTGATGAGCCTTCTGGCCCGGCTCGCGCCGCCCCGTCTGGTGCGCGAATGGTCACTCACCGGCGAGCTGTTCGATGCGCCGACCGCTCAGGCTGCCGGGTTGCTCAATCATGTGGTCGAAAGGGCAGATTTCGTTCCGAAGGTTGAATCAACCGTCGATGCCCTTTGCGCCCGCTCGCCATCGGCGATCCGTCGCGGCAAATATGCACTGAAAGCGCTCGACGGCATGAGCTTTGACCAGGCAATCTCCTTTGCCGAAGGCCAGATCAGCCTGATGACACTGTCTGGAGACGCCCAGGAGGGGCTTGCCGCATTCAACGAGAAGCGGCCGCCGCAATTCCGGGGAGACTGACATGGCGCCTGGCAAGAAAGTGCTGCGCATCGGTGGCGCATCCGGCTTCTGGGGCGACAGTGAACTTGGCCCCGAACAGATGTTTGCCGAGCCCGATATCGATGTCGTCGTGTTCGACTATCTGGCCGAAGTCACCATGTCGATCCTGGCCAAGGCCAAGGCGCGAGACCCCGAAGCTGGCTATGCGGTCGATTTCATCACCCAGGTCATTCGCCCGCATCTGCGCACGATTACAGATCGCCGCATCAAGATCATCACCAATGCCGGTGGCCTGAATGTCGAGGCCTGCCGCCGCGCTGTCGAGGCGCTTGCGCTCGAAGCGGGCGTCAGCGTCCGTGTCGGCACAGTTGAGGGCGACGATGTCTTGGCTGCAATCGATGGCTGGCGCGACCGCGTCCGGGAAATGGAAACCGGCGCGCCGCTGCCGGACCGGATCGTCAGCGCCAACGCTTATCTTGGCGCATTTCCAATCGCCGCTGCACTTGAGGCCGGCGCAGACATCGTCATCACCGGCCGCTGCGTCGACAGTGCTCTGGTCGTCGGACCGATCATTCAGACTTTCGGCTGGACGCCGGATGATCTTGACCAATTGGCTGCCGCAAGCCTTGCCGGGCATCTGCTTGAATGCGGCGCGCAGGTCTCCGGCGGCAATTTCACCGACTGGGAACAGGTGTCGGCCAGTTGGGACAATACCGGCTTCCCGATCTGCGAGGTCGAGGCGGACGGGAGTTTTGTCCTGACAAAGGCCAAAGGCACCGGCGGGCTGGTGTCGCGCCTGACAGTTGCCGAACAGCTGGTCTACGAAATCGGCGATCCGGCCCGTTACATTCTGCCCGACGTCACCTGCGACTTCACCAATGTCGCTCTGGACGAGATCGGCCCGGACAGGGTTCGTGTTACCGGCGCACGCGGCCATTCGGCGCCGCCATCGCTCAAGGCGTCGATCACCTATGCGGACGGCTTTTCCTGTGTCGGCAGCTTTGTCGTCGCCGGAGAAAAGGCAGTCGACAAGGCCCGCGCACAGGGCGAAGCGGTATTGAAGAAGACGACGCGCATGCTGGCGGCCCGCCAAATGCCGCCATTCACAAACAGCGAATTGAACGTGATCGGCGCGGAAAGCCTTTTTGGCACCAACGCCAACCCATCAATGGCGCAATCGCGTGAAGTCGTGCTGCGCCTCGGCGTCCAGCATCCGACGATACAGGGCGCAGATCTGTTCTCGCGCGAACTGGTCGGCGCGGCACTGTCAATGTCCCCCGGCCTGACCATGCTCTCTCCCGGCCGGCCAAAGCCCTCGCCTGTGATACGGCTGTATTCGTGCCTGCTCGACAGGAACGACATTCCTGTTTCGGTTGAGGTCGGTGGCAAGGCTGTCGGATATGAGCCTTCAAGGCCGCGCGATCTTGAATTACCGCGCGCCGCCACACCGGCTCCGGCACCGCCGCTCCAGGGCGAACTGGTTGAGGTATCATTGCGACAGGTCGCGGTGGCACGCAGCGGAGACAAGGGCGACAAGGCAAATATCGGCGTCATTGCCCGCGATCCTGCATTCCTGCCAGCAATCCGAGCCGCGCTGAGCAACGCGAATGTGTCGGCAAGGTTTGCACATCTCGCATCTGGCGAGATCGAGCGTTTTGATCTTCCGGGTCTGCATGCCGTCAATTTTCTGCTTGGTGGGGCATTGGGCGGCGGCGGAGCGGCATCGATCCGGCTCGACCCGCAGGGCAAAACCTATGCCCAGATCCTGCTCGACATGCCGATTGCGCTGCCCAAGGCATTGATGTCGAAAATCGATCGCAACGTCTGATTTGCGTCGACCCGCTTGACCGATACCACCCGGCACCGGCATCGTGCAGACTTGAACAATGTTCTGCCCGGGAGGAATTTGTGGCGGACAGATTTGACGCAATCGTCATCGGCGGCGGCTTGTCCGGGCTGGTGGCGGCTGCCGAGCTTGGCGACGCTGGCAAAAGGACGTTGATCCTCGAACAGGAAGGCGGCGATTTTCTCGGCGGTCAGGCATTCTGGTCGCTTGGCGGCCTGTTCATGGTTGACACGCCCGAGCAACGCCGACTGTGTGTCCGCGACAGCCGCGATCTTGCCTGGCAGGACTGGCTGGGCTCGGCGCAATTCGACCGACCGGAAGATTTTTGGCCGCGCCGGGTCGCGCAAGCCTATGTCGACTTTGCCTCCGGAGAAATGCGTCCCTGGCTGCACGCCATGGGCATGCGCTGGTGGCCGATCGTTGGATGGGCAGAGCGCGGCGGCGCGCTGGCCAATGGTCATGGCAATTCCGTGCCGCGCTTTCATCTGACCTGGGGCACTGGCCCCGGCGTCGTCGCGCCGTTTGAGCGCCGTGTGCGCGAACATGTTGCGCGCGGCTTGATCACGCTGAAATTTCGTCACCGTGCCTCGTGTCTCATCAAGACCAATGGCGCTGTGACCGGCGTAGCTGGCGACATTCTGGCACCCGCGACTGTCGCACGCGGCGTTCAGTCCAGCCGCGAAATCACTGGCGACTTTGAATTTGCCGCCGACAATGTTCTGGTCATGTCGGGCGGCATCGGCGGCGACCATGAGTTGGTTCGAAAGGTCTGGCCGAAAGACCGTCTGGGTCCGGCACCGAAATCGATGGTTGCTGGCGTCCCGCACCATGTCGACGGACGCATGATCGAGATCAGCCGCAAGGCGGGCGCGTCGGTCATCAACTCCGACCGCATGTGGCATTATGTCGAGGGCATCAGGAACTGGGACCCGATCTGGCCCAACCACGGCATCCGCGTTCTGGCCGCCCCCTCGTCAATGTGGTTCGACGCCAATGGCGACCGGCTGGAAGCGCCGTTCTTCCCGTCCTACGATTCCCTTGGCACGCTGAAACGGGTGCTCGCGACCGGCAAGGACTATTCATGGTTCGTGCTGTCCTCCACCATCGCCGCCAAGGAATTTGTGCTGTCAGGTTCGGAACAGAACCTCGACTTCACCGGCAAGGACTGGCGCGCCGTCCTGAAAAACAGGCGCGGCGGCAAGGCTCCCCCATCGGTGCGCGCCTTCCTCGACAAGGGCGAGGATTTCATTGTGCGCGACAATCTCGAAGACCTGGTTGAGGGTATGAACGCGCTGACCGGTGACGGCCTGATCGAGGTCGAGAAACTGCGCAGCCAGATCGTCGCGCGTGACCGAGAAATCGCCCACGAATTTTCCAAGGACGCGCAGGTGCAAGGCATCACCAATGCGCGGCGCTAT
>Ga0209572_1001979_pt1 | contig 11001 bp, 11 predicted proteins | sample EBPBio232012_DNA_FD_185867 | JGI IMG/M metagenome (GOLD analysis project Ga0209572, IMG submission 185867) | Wastewater treatment Type I Accumulibacter community from EBPR Bioreactor in Madison, WI, USA - Reactor 1_1/23/2012_ DNA (SPAdes)... | ecosystem: Engineered > Bioreactor > EBPR >...
AAAATTATAATTACAATTACAATATTCAATAATAAAAAAGGTGTAAAATATGTAAATCCAATTAAGATATTATCACTAGAATGAATTAATGTTCCTATAGACCAAATTGTTAATGATAGAATACTTGCGAATTTTGCAGGTTTTATTTTAGATAGAAAAATAATTGATATTACATTTAGTACACTACAAACTTTTAAGAAGAAACGAATAATTGAGGCAGTAATTCCTTGATAGCATGAGCCTCCTTCTGTTTCAAATTTACTTGGAATATTGAAATATGAATATAAGAATACAACAGAAAGAGCTACCAATAAAGAAATTATTACTTTTTTATTCATTTTTTTATTGTAAAATATTTTAACTCCTCAAAATCTTCTCCATGGTTCTGCCTTTAGCCAATTCGTCTATTAGTTTATCTAAATAGCGAATCTTTTGCATCAATTTGTTTTCGATCTCTTCTATTCTATAACCACAAATTACTCCAGTTATTTTTGTAACATTTTCGTTTAATTGTGGAGCTTCTTCAAAGAAGGTTTCGAATGTTGTCTTGTTATCTAAAATCTGTTGTAATTGCTCTTGATTGTATCCAGTAAGCCAACGAATGATGGTGTCAACTTCTTCTTTGGTACGACCTTTTTTCTCAGCTTTGTTTATATAATGTGGATAAACGCTAGCAAAAGAAGTAGTGAATATTCTATGATTTTCCAAGGCTATTAATTTTTAGTTGCATTCCAAGTGCCATCCATTCCTGCACCATTAAATGTCCAAGTACCACTTCCTGTTGAACTTTGAAAATTTCCTATAAAATCTGTGGTTATATTGAAGGTTGTGTTTTTCATGGTTCCTACTAAATCGCCATTTTGATTGACTTGACCAGACAAGTTAAAATCATGGTCAGGACTTGATTGGTTTGTTATTACTTTGCCACTAAAATTTCCGTTAGGTAAAATTTTACCAGTCCAAGTTCCAACAAAACCTCCGTCGATTGTTCCGGTCCAATTTCCAACGTATGGGTTTGGATTATCATCATCTTTAGAACATGATGTTGAAAAAATAGTAGTTGCAATGATTAATAAAAGTAGGAGTGCTTTTTTCATTTTTTGGATTTTTAAATGCTTTTCAAATTTAAAAATAAAATTAAATGTAAGTATAGACAATACGTTTTTTTGAAAGAATTCCTTTTAGTTAAATGACATTCCAACAATTAAGTTTATCGAATTGGTTTTTACTGTTCCTCCATTCCAAACATCTATTTTACTCGTGTTTGTTAATCCGAGGTTTTCTCTTATTTCTAGATTAATTGTTTTTTTATTTTTTAAATCAAAGTTTCTGCCTAGTCCAAAAGACCATCCAAAATCAGTTTTTTTATTATTCTTTGTAGTAACAACATCTGAAGAGCCAAATCCAGATACATTAAGGTCGTTTGTGAATTTGGATTGCAATAAAAATCCAATAAAAGGTCCGCTATTGAGGTAGAAGCTATCTTTATTTGTAAAATTGTATTTTAGTAATATTGGAACAATTAAATAATCATAATGTCTTTTTGAAGTGAAATTGTATTCTATCATTGGATCGTCAAAATTCTGTCTGATATAAATATTGTTTGCCGCTTTTTGGCTTTTACGTTCGTAATTAAGTTCTATTTTTAGGCTTAATTTTTCCTTCATTTGATATTCGAAATTTATTCCTCCTAAATAAGCAAACGCAGGACTTTCGTTATAGACTTGACTGTAAGCTGCAGGAACAGTATATCCTCTGTAATTAGAATAGTTGAGACCGGCTTGAAAACCAAACTTGATTTTGGAACTTTGTGAAAAAGCAAAAAAGGAAGTTAGTAGTGTAAGAATTAAAAGGCTTTTTTTCATTGGAACAATTTTGATAGTTTACAAAAATTAATTTTAACTCAACTCCACTAATGTCTTCGCTTTGATGAAATCTGTTACAAGGTAACCAATTAATTTTCCTACTAAGTGGCTATTTTTATCATGGTCTAAACTTGGTGCGCCTTCGCAAATGTGTAGGTAAGCCGCATTTTGGTGTTTTCCAAAAAAGTAAATGAATTGGCGCACTTCTTCCACAGAAAAACCACTTAATGTCATAGCACTACAAGGTATGTTTGGAATTGAATCTAAGTCGATTTCTACTCCATAGGAATCATTTTTTATGAAGTCTAGGGCAAATTGCATTTCGCTATTAAAATTTTTAGTCATTTTAATCTTCATGCTATCGTATGTGTTATACAAAACTCTATCTTTTAAGGTTTTAAGTTTGTCTAAAACACTTTTAGAAGTATAGCAATGGTGCAAACCAAAAATGAAATATTTTTTTAGAAAGCCTTCTTCAAAAGCATACGAAAATCCGTTTCCGCTATGGCGACCTTCCAAAATTCTGAAATCGGAATGCGCATCAAAGTTTACTGCATTGATTGGTTTTCCTTTGGCTAAAGCTGTTCCTTTTATATTTCCGTAGGCGTTGTTGTGACCACCACCAATCACCAAAGGTATTTTTCCGGCAGTTACGATTATCGAAATGATATGCGCCACTTCTTTATCAATTTTTACAACTAATTCGCTTAATTTTTTTCTGTCGGCAGTAACATTAAAATTAAGATTTTGAACCAATTCCATTTCTTCGGCTACATCTAATGCACCCAAAACCACAATTTGTGATCCTTTGCAAAAACGATTGTGCTGGATATTAGCAATACTTTTGATAGCGCTTTCCCAAGCTGTACTTGCTCCAGGTCGTCCATAATTGGCTCTTACACCAATATCCTCTGGAATTCCGAATAAAACAAATTGTTGTTCACATTCTTTGAGGAATTTGGCTACATCTTGCTCTTTAGGAATGGTAACCATTTTTTCTCCAAATTTTACTTCACCGCTGCGATGATTAGTAATCTTTGACAAATCGGCTGCAGTAAAACGAATCAATTTTTCCATGGAAATAAATCTTTGGCTTCAAAAATAATATAATTATGTAAAGTTACGTTATACAATTAAATATTATTAAATTTGCTTAACAAAAAATTGTACCCAAATGGAAAATCAAAAAGGTAATTCATCGTTAAAAGCCATCATACTAGTGCTTTCGTTATTGTTGTTGGGAAGTTTGTTTTACATCTTCAAATTGACAACAGACACTAAAACTCTTGAAACTGAGGTTTCGTCTGTTAAAACAGAAAAAGACAATGTTCTTAAAGATTTAGAAGAACTAAAAGCTACTTATGATGCTGCGATAGCAGAAAACACATCAATGTCTGATGAGTTAATTGCTGAAAGAGAAAAAGTTGTAGGCTTGATGGCACAATTAGAAAAATCTAAAGGTGATGTAAATGCTATGGCAAAATACAAACAACAAGTAGCTGCCTTGCAAACTAAAATGAACAGTTTGATGCAAGAAGTTGCTGTATTGAAAAAAGAAAATCAAACGCTTACTACCAATTTAGATAGTACAAAAGTAATTTTGGCGGATTCTAAAAATTACAATCAAGTGCTTGTAGGTCAGAATGAAGAGCTTTCTAAAACCGTTGAAAAAGCTTCTAAATTGTCTGTATTGAATTTGAAAACAGGTTCTTACAAACTTAAAGGTTCTGGAAAACAAGTAGAAACTGACAAAGCGAGTAGAGTAGATATCTTGAAAGTGAGTTTTACTATTGCTGAAAATAGTGTAGCAAAATCTGGAGATAAAACTTACTATGTTCAAGTAATTGATAGCAAAAACAATGTTCTTGGCGATAAAATTACTACAAGTTTTGGCGACAAATCGTTGACTTATAGTTTTACTTCTGTAGTAAAATATGAAAATAAAACGGTTGATGTTGTTAAAGATTTGCCTGGAAAAGATTTTCAAAAAGGAACGTATTTTGTAAACGTGTTTGACAAAGCAGAATTGGTTTCGAAATCTAGTTTTACGTTGCGATAAAACAATTATTAATTCAAAATAGGAAAAGGTGTTTACTTCGGTAAACGCCTTTTTGTTTATAACTTGTTAGTTTATCAACGACTGAAATAGTACTTTTTGATGTTATTTTGTAGTATAATAGAATTGTAATGAGCAATAAAAGAAGTGTTACTATTTTAATCGGGATTATTGGTGTGTTGTTGCTGATGTTGGCAGGCACCATAGGCTATATTCTAGGCAATACTAATGAAAATGGTTCAACTTCAACTGGTATTACTAATGACAAAAAGGTACTGCAGGAAATTGAAGAATTAAAGCAAATGTATGATTCTAAAATTGCTGAAAAGACCAACAACTACAATGCTTTAGAAGCGGAACGAGAAAAAGTACAAGTATTAGTTGCGGAGTTAGAAAAAACTAAAAGTGATGCACAAGCTTTAGTAAAATACAAAACACAATACCAATCGTTGGAATCTAAAATGAGACTTTTGGTAGATGAGATTGTCGTTTTGAAAAACAAGAAGACCAATATTACCATTAAGCAAGAAAAAGCTCAAGTTGCCAAAAAAGTAAACCAACCAAAAATAGAAAATGCGATTACCCCAGTTGCAATTCCTGCTATGAAAGAAGTAGTTGCTGTAACTAAATCAGAACCAACAAAACCTAAATCGGATGATTTTTTTGCTAAGAAAGAATTGCCTAAACAAGAGGTTGTAGAAGTTAAGAAAACTGCGCCTCAAGTTCGATTTGAGAAATTTTCTAAAGTTACTTTATCTAATGTAAAAGCTGGTGCTTACACGATTAAATCTGGTGCAAAACAAATAGAAACCAATGTATCTGGAAAAACCGATTTAATAAGAATCACTTTTACACTCAATGATAATCCAACGGCTAAAAGTGGCGAAAAGAATTATTACATTCAGATAATTGACGGAAAAAATAATGTTTTAGGTAAACGCATCACTGAGTATTTTGATAACGAATCCTTGACATACAGCTTAAGTAAAACCCTAAATTACAACAACCAACAAATGGATTGCTCCATAGAGTTTGCCAAAAAAGACTTCGAAAAAGGTCTCTATTATGTTAACATTTTTGACCGAGATGAATTGGTTGGAAGAGCTAGCTTTAGTTTGAAGTAGGAGTGTAATAGTTTTAACGTTCCCAGGCTTTCATTCAGTGGCAACTTTTGGCACTGACCAAACAAATATAGCTAAAATTTTAATTCAACAGCGTACTTTTCTGACTTGCCCAAGCCTTGCCATTGATGAAAACTGGTGTTACCAGACGTTTTTTTATTTAGGCAATATATCTGATCCGTGATTTATTAAAAACTTTATACCTTCTGTAATAGCTTGTTTTTTCGCTTCATTTAAAAAGTCTTTAAGAAATCTAGTTCCTTGTTTCGTAAGTTTAGCCCAAGTTTTTGACAGATGTTTTACAACCCAAGCTTTTGACTGATTAGTTAGATTATTACGAAGATTAATTATGTCATTCTTAATTTCTTGAAGTTGATTTTTATTTAATTCCGTTTCGTATTTATCTATATTTTCTTCGATGAATTCAAGGTGTTGATCTATTAAAATAATTTGGTTAATAGACAACGGCTTTACTTGCGCATCATCATCGTCTAATATTTCAAACTCTGCATAATATTCATCAGTAAATGATTTCAAAATGGGATCGTCAAAAAAAGATTTAACTTTTTCATATTCTTCTAACAAATCAAGCCAATTTTTGAAATAGTTTTGGAGCTCTTTTACGTCAATCCAAACTGCATTTTTAGCAGGATCGCTTTGAGATACTGGTTTATAATCAATTAACAACTTATAACTTCCATTCTGTTGCTTTTCATACTGTGCAGCAGTGAAATAAAACTTTGAATCTATATCATTGTCCACAATTTTCAACAATTGATTATCAGGTTGACTTACTATAAATAAATCACCTTTTAAATCAACAAAACTTTCAAATGCTTTAAGTATGACTAGTGGAATTGTTTTTTTATTTATCATTTAAAAGGTATTAAATTCGTCCTCGTTTTCTAAAATGTCTGGTAACGTTCCCATGCTTGCCGTCTGTTGCTGCTGCAATCACGAACCAAACAAACCTACAAATTTTCTTTGAAAGACAGAATTGTAGCCACCAGATTATTTTCCACGAAGACTAAATAGCAAGCGCAAGCCCAGCAATAGCGGCAAACATGTGTTATGCACCGTTTTTTTCTTCGTTTTGGTCTTCGTTATTTTCTTTTTGTTTAATGTCTGTTCTAATATGTCTTTCTCTGTCTTTAAGTAGTTTAAGTAAGTAAAGTAAAGTCATTGCAAAAATTGGTATAATAGTAACAATTGAAATTATTGAAAATTTATCTTTAAATAGTCCTAATTCATCATTAACTGTGGCATTTTTGGTTAAAAACAAAGTCATAGTTAAAACCATTGCAAAAGTTGTCATAGCAAGTAAAATACTGTTATATTTTGAAGATATACTGTCTTTTTCGTTTAAATAAATCACTTCAACCTCTTTCTGACTATTTATGCCTTTATCTGTTTCTTTCATTGTTTGTAGAAGTTTGCAAAAGTCTAATTTTTGCTCTGAACTTAAAAATGAGTTTCCCATTATCTCATTAATCAAATCATTCGATAACGAGAATTCATTGTACAAGTCCTCTTGTTTAACTCCGTATTTTTTTGCTGTTGAAATTCTTACAGCAGAAAGAATGTCTTTTGTTGGTATATTTTTTTCAATTACCAATGGTCTTATAGAATAGAGTATTTCGTTATTTGCAGTTTCAACTTTTTGAATATACTCTCTTTTTTCTCGTTTGCTAAAAAAGTACCGAGTTACAAAAAATACAATAAGTGAACTTATTATACCTCCACCAATTCCAGTTACCCAAGGATTATTTAATATTTCTGTCATTCTATTTTATTTTGTCGGTTGGTTTTGTCGTTTTAAAATGGTGCATAACTTGTATATTGCCGCATGTTTATTATACAAATACTTACAAACATTTATAATCGTTTGTAAGTATTTATAATTGTAAATATATTAAAAAAATTTACACTATCTTTTTACCTTCAATAATCACGCTATCAATTAAATCAGTTCCGAAGCAATAGGGTAGTTGGTAGAATGAGGTAACTTCTTTACTTATAATGATGTTGGCTTTTTTACCTAAAGTGATACTTCCGTGTGTTTTTTCTAATCCCATGGCGTAGGCGCCGTTTATTGTGGCTGCATTTATGGCTTCTTCTGGCGTCATTTTCATTTTGATACAAGCTGTAGCAACTACAAAATTCATATTACCTGATGGTGTAGTTCCAGGATTGAAATCGGTGGCTAAAGCTAAAGGCAAACCTGCATCTAACATTCTTCGTGCTGGTGTGTATGGAATACTAATAAAATAGGAGCAAGAGGGCAAAGCCACTGGCATGGTTTCGGTATTTTTTAGAACTTCAATGTCTTCGTCGGTAACTACTTCAAGGTGATCTACCGAAAGTGCGTTGTGTTTTACGCAAGCTGCAATTCCGTTAATAGCGTTGAATTGGTTGACGTGTATTTTGGAACGCAATCCGTATTTTTTTCCAGCTTCCATGATTCTTTCGGTTTCTTCTACAGAGAAATAACCAGTTTCGCAGAAAGCATCGATATAATCGGCTAGATTTTCTTGAGCAATTTTTGGAAGCATTTCATTGATAATCAAATCGATATAGCCAGAGTGGTTTTCTTTGTATTCAACAGGAAACGCATGTGCGCCAAGAAAAGTAGCTTTTATGGCAATAGGATAATTTTGAGCAAGTTTCTTAATCACTCGAAGCATTTTGATTTCGCCATCAACAGTCAAACCGTAACCCGATTTGATTTCGACAGCTCCAGTTCCTTGTTTCATGACTTCTTCAAGACGAGCTTTTGATTGGTTGTAAAGTTCTTCTTCTGAAGTTTCGTTTAGTTTTTTGGCAGAGTTTAAGATGCCACCACCACGATTGGCTATTTCTTCGTAACTCAATCCGTTAATTCTATCTACAAATTCTTGAATACGATTGCCAGCATAAACAATATGTGTATGATTGTCGCACCAAGTAGGAAGTACTACTTTTCCGGTGGCGTCAATAGTTTCATCAGCATTAATTTTGGGACAGTTTTCCATCAAACCGAAGTCGGCAATTAGGTCGTTTTCTATTAATAAATAAGCGTTTTTTATAGAAGGTAAAACAGCCATTTCACTACCAGAAACTTTTCTAATGGATGCGTCTCTAATTTGAAGTAACTCTTGAATGTTGGTGATTAGTGTTGTCATTATTAGTAATATTCTATTTCTCTAATTAATTCGTACATTGGAACTCCGTTAACATATTTTGTCTGTTTAATCCAATTTCCTTTTCGGTCAAATTTATATTTAAATTCGATATTAAATGTTCCTTCTCTATCTTTTATTATAGCTTTTACAAGGTAATTATCATTATCGTAAAAAAAACTTTTCAATTCGTTAGGATTTCCTCTATAAAAGAATCTTTCGTTAATTAATAAGTTATTTTTATATTCAAATTCTCTAATTGATATATTATCTTTATTAAATTTTTTTGTTGTTATAATAAATTTATCGCCTTCATAATTATAATAAGTTGAACTATTTAAAATAGCTTTTCTATCTACAGTTTTGTATTTATTTGATTGAATAATTCTATTATCATTGTAAATATTATTTAAGTAAATAATAGTATAGCCTTTAATATTTAAAAAATCAGCTTCAGTTTTTAAGTTTTTTGAATAAACATCTTCTAATGGTTGAAATTCAGATGCTTCAATAATGTTTCCTTTATCATTGTATTTGAATAATGTGCTTGAATTGTATAAAGTATCTCTAAAAAAATCTCTTCTAACTTCTTTATTTTGTTCATTATAGGCTTTTTTTTCAAGCCACAGATTGGTTTCGTATTTGTCTTCATTGCGATAAGTTATACTTTCAATACCAGATTTGTTGTATATTATCTCTTCAGTTCTTGTATTCCATCCATTTACTTTTTTTAATAGTAAACTATCATTAGTATCATATTTATATTCAATTGTATCAATAATTTCATTATCATCATTATACCATTTTTCTAATATAGTTTTTCCAGTTTTTGAATATGATTTTGAATAATTTGTATAACTTGAATAGTGAGTAAAATACCAAGTCTTTTGAAAATTTTTTAAAGTATGCTCAGGAGTTCTAATTAAAGATGATTCCCTGTAATAACTTTGACTAAATCCTTTGTTAGGAGTATAATTTCGTCTAATTATATTACCTTCATCATTCACAAATTCTTCGACTTTTTCTTCATACATTTTAAAGATTACTTTTTCACGAACTGACTTAACATGACCTTTTATTTCATCATTTTGGCTAAATGATAAAAGGCTTGCAAGAGTGAAAAGTAAAGTCAAACAATATTTCATTTGAGGAATTTCCGTAAAATTACTTTTTAAATAATAATAATTTCTAAATTTAGACAAAATTTAATTCCGTGCGAAAACTTATATTTAAAAAAGAACGAAAAGTAAAACCAAATCATCTTGATTATACTGGAATACATAAAGAAATCAAGACAGAAATGCAGTTGTTTGTTTATGATACTGATCAATTGGTTGAATGCAAAGAAATTGAAGTTCATGAAATTCAGAGCCAAATAGACTATTCCAAGAACAATTGGTTAAATGTTCATGGATTAAATGATGTTGAAATTATAAAATCAATAAGTGATTATTTAAAGGTTGATAATTTCATGCTTAGTGATATTTTGAATACCAACAAGCGAACAAAACTTGATGAATATCACGATGTTTTGTTTTTTAATATCAAATCAATTTTACCCGAAGAGAATTCGAACAATATAAAAGTAGAACAGATTAGTTTTTTGTTAAAAAATGGAATTTTAGTTTCCTTTCAAGAAAAAAGGAGTGACCATTTTACTTTCATTAGAGAACGAATGCGATTACATTCGGGAATTGTTCGTGATAAAAAAGTAGATTATCTTTTATATTTATTATTGGATGCTATTATGGAAAATTTTTTCATTACAATAGAAGCAGAAGAGAGTAAAGTTGAAGAACTAATTAATTTGTCCAAAAGTAATGATAATCCGAAAGTTCTTGAACAAATTGAACTTCATCGTGATAATTTTAATTTTTTAAAACGTTCTATAATTCCATTAAGAGATTCTTTATATTCTATAAAAAGTATAAAACATGATGATATTTTTAATGTAATTGAGATAGAAAATTATTCTTTTTATGACCGATTGCATCAAGAAAGTTTAGAACTTTTAGAGCAAATAGAATACGATGTATCTTCATTGGATAGTGCAGCGAGTTTCTTTTTTTCGTCTCAAAATCATAAGATGAATGAAGTTATGAAAACACTAACAGTTGTTTCTGTTTTCTTTATGCCACTAACCTTTATTGTTGGTGTATATGGAATGAACTTCGACAACATGCCCGAATTGCATTGGAAATATGGTTACTTCATCATTCTTGGATGCATGTTTTTATTACTTTTAGGAATGATAATTTATTTCAAAAAACGTAAGTGGTATTAATTGGCTTCTTTTTTTAAAAAATAATTGAGGATTATAAATCCAATTATACCTGCTAAAGAAGAGGTAATGATTATCATAATTTTAGTATTATTAATAATGGAATCATCATTGTAAGCTAAAATGGTTATGAATATTGACATTGTAAAACCAATTCCAGCTAAAAACCCAACGCCAATTATTGTTTTCCAATTGATATCACTTGGAAGTGAACAGAGTTTCATTTTTACTGCAAGGTAACTGAAAACAAATATTCCAATTGGTTTTCCTAGTAATAATCCAAATAAAATTCCGAGAGTATAAGTTTCAGTCATTGCATTTTGCCAACCTGAATTAATGATGATGGCGGTATTGGCTAAGGCAAAAATGGGTAGAATTATAAAAGCTACTGGATAGTGTAAAATATGTTGTAAAATATAGGAAGGTGATTTTTCACCACCATTGCCAAAAGGAATAGCAAAAGCTAATAGTACACCAGTTATTGTGGCATGAATACCTGAATTAAGCATGAAATACCACA
>Ga0209572_1001980_pt1 | contig 10997 bp, 10 predicted proteins | sample EBPBio232012_DNA_FD_185867 | JGI IMG/M metagenome (GOLD analysis project Ga0209572, IMG submission 185867) | Wastewater treatment Type I Accumulibacter community from EBPR Bioreactor in Madison, WI, USA - Reactor 1_1/23/2012_ DNA (SPAdes)... | ecosystem: Engineered > Bioreactor > EBPR >...
GGGGTCGGAAGGAGCGAGATCGCGCGGGTCGGGCGAGGTGTCCGTGTAGCCGAACAATGTCGGCTGATAGCCGGCGCGACGTGCGGCTAGTGCCAGATTGTCGTGACAGGCGTCGAGCGGCGTGCCATTGCGGCAGACGCGATTGTTCATCTGATAGAGGCCGGTATAGATGCATGCCCGCGCTGGAGAGCAGGGTGCCGCACCGGCATAGTGGCGCGAAAACATCACGCCCTCACGCGCCAGCCGGTCAGCATGGGGTGTCTGAACGACGGGGTGCCCGGCTGCCGACAGGCTGTCGCCGCGCCACTGATCGCAGGTGATGACAAGCACATTGGGCAGGCGTGTCTTTTCTGTCATGGCACATTCTCCTCGACAGATGCTTGCGCCAGCGCAGGAACGAACTCAAGCGGGCTGCTTGTCTGTTCACGAATAGCGAACAGTGCTTGCGCCATTGGACACTTGCAAAAACCCACCGCTGCCCAACATCAAAGGCAGGAAAATGCGAGGATCGTCCATGGGCGAAAGCGACTATGTATTCAAAGAACTGCCCGGCACAGCGGGTGGGCAGTTGCTCTTTGCCTTTCATGGAACAGGCGGCGATGAGAACCAGTTGCTTGGCCTTGGTCAGCAGCTGCTGCCAGACGCGACTGTCGTTTCACCCCGCGGCGACGTTTCGGAATATGGCGCGGCCCGCTTTTTCCGGCGCACCGGCGAAGGCGTCTATGACATGGAGGATCTGGCGCGCGCCACGGCCAAGATGACGAGTTTCGTGCGCAGCCAAGTAGACACTGCCAAGCCGTCAGCTGTTTTTGGCATCGGGTATTCCAATGGTGCAAACATTCTGGCCTCAGCCTTGTTTGCAGCGCCGGACCTTTTTGATGCGGTGGTGCTGATGCATCCACTCATTCCGTTTGAGCCGGTAGTTGATGGAGTTTTCGAAGGCCGGCGTGTGCTGATAACCGCCGGCAGGAACGACCCGATCTGCCCGCCACATATGACGTCACGCCTGGAAAGTTGGTTGCGTGACAAGGGGGCCAATGTCATCGTCGACTGGCACGATGGCGGACATGAAGTGCGGCCAGGCGAAATAGCTGCCGCTCGGCAATTCCTGGCTGGAAATGGAGCATGAAATTGAGTGACCTTCCCGAAATCAAACATGAAACCAGCGGTTCCAAAGGTCGCTTCGTTATGCGCCTCGACAGCGGCGACGAAGCCGAGATGACCTATACCAGCGCCGGGAGCGGGCAGGTCATCATCGACCATACCGGCGTTCCGGATGCGTTTCGTGGCCGGGGTGCCGGGCTTGCTCTCGTGGCGCACGCGGTTGAAGCGTTCCGGGCGCTGGGTCTCAAGGTCATCCCGCTATGTCCATTCGCTGCCGCGCAATTCCGCCGCCATCCGGAATGGGCCGATGTGCTGAAGCAGTAAGGAACAGGCAATGTCGGACGAAATCGACCGAAGCATCCAATATGCCGACCGGGAGACCGGCGGACGCTACACCGTTTCGCTCCCGGATGGCTCATCGGCACGGCTGGACATTGTGAAATTGTCCGACACTCATATCGTCGCGAGTTCGACCTTTGTGCCACCGGCCTATCGGGGGCTCAATATCGCCGAAGAAATGGTCGAGCAGCTTATTGCGGACGCCCGCACCAAAGGGTGGGTCATCACACCAAGCTGCTGGTTTGTCGCTGACGAATTTGCCCGCCATGCCCCCGACTGGGACGATGTGCTTAAGCATTAGGAATAGTGCGGGCGGTGCTAGCCCTACGCGCTGCCCTTGACGGACACGCGCGCTGCGAGCGTTTCCATGCGCTCGGCAAGCTGGGACAAGGCGCCGGTCAGTGCCGCGTCGTTCTTGTCGGCCTTAACAAGTGCGTCGTCACGCGTCTTGCGTAGGGTCCCGATCTCGCTTTCCATCCCCTTCACGCGCTTCTGAAGTTCGGAAAACTCGTCCATCACCATGATGCCGGCCATGACGGACAGGCGGTGGTCGCCAATCTCGCCGAATGACTTCTTTAAATGGCCAACATATTTGTCGAAGCGGCTAGCGAGGTCGAGCAAATGCTCTTCCTGCCCTTCGTCGCAGGCCATGCGATACTGCTTGCCGTCGATCGTGACCGTGACCTGTGCCATGACGATTTACCTGTCCAGAACCGCGCGGATCGTTTCCATTGCAGTCACGAGCCGGCGGGACACTTCCTTGTTGGCGCCTTCGAGCCGGTCAGCGCGGGCTTCGGAAGCGTCCAATTCCTGAGCCAGCTTTGCCCTGTCGGCGTTCATACGCTGCACTTCGGCCTCTGCTTCGGCATAGTCCTGGTCATGCTCGTGGCGCGCGGCCACGGCATTTTCCAGCGAAGCCATGGCTTTGCCGAGACGATTGATGACTTCCTTTAGCGTGACTTCGCCGCTCATCGGTGACTATCCAGCGATCGCAATCGTTCGAATCGAGCATGATTCTAGCAATTTGCGCTGCGAAGCTTAGGCGGCGGGCGAAGTCGGCGTCAACAAAGGCAGATTGTAATCCCCATCAAAGGCAATTGCTGGACCAGCCGCACAACGTTGACAGGTCGGGGCCACCTGATATGTGTCCCTCGCATTTTCCGGGCGGCCTCGCCGCCACGCGCCCCTAAACCGAGAGCGACGATGATTTCACGCGAAAAGCACGACCGGATGGCCAATGCGATCCGTTTCCTGTCAATGGATGCGGTCGAAAAGGCAAATTCCGGCCACCCCGGCCTGCCGATGGGCGCAGCCGACATTGCAACGGTGCTGTTCACCCGGTTCCTGAAGTTTGATCCCGCCAATCCGAAATGGCCTGATCGCGACAGATTCGTACTGTCGGCCGGTCACGGTTCGATGCTGCTCTATTCCGTGCTCTACCTCACTGGCTATGAGGACATGACGATCGAGGAAATCAAGAATTTCCGTCAGCTCGGTTCGCGTACGGCCGGTCATCCGGAGTATGGACATGCAACAGGTATCGAGACGACGACCGGCCCGCTCGGTCAGGGTCTTGCAAATTCGGTCGGCATGGCGATCGCCGAACGGCATCTGAATGCCCAGTTCGGCGACGATCTGGTTGATCACTGGACCTATGTGCTTGCCGGTGACGGCTGCCTGATGGAAGGTGTCAGCCAGGAAGCGATCTCGCTTGCCGGGCACCTGAAGCTGAACAAGCTGATCGTGTTCTGGGACAACAACAACATCACCATCGACGGACCTGCGACGCTGTCGGACAATACCGACCAGCTGGCCCGTTTTGCTGCGTCGGGATGGCATACGGTTGCCTGCGACGGCCACGACCCCGAAGCAATTGCCCAGGCGATCGAGGCGGCCAAGGCTTCCGACAGGCCGAGCCTGATCGCGTGCAAGACCACGATCGGTTTCGGCGCGCCAAACAAGGCGGGCACCAACAAGGTGCACGGTTCGCCGCTGGGTGCTGATGAGATTGCAGCGACCCGCAAGGCGCTGGGTTGGGAATATCCCGCCTTTGAAGTTCCGTCCGAAGTGCTCGACGCCTGGCGTTTGGCAGGTTTGCGCTCGGGCAAGGAGCGCAAGGCGTGGGACGGCCGTCTGGCCGCGACCGAAGCTGACAAGCGCGGCGAATTCGAACGCCGCATGCGCGGCGACCTGACGGCGGCGTTTGAGCCGGCAATGGCTGCCTACAAGCAGAAGCTTGCGGCCGACAAGCCAAAGGTCGCGACGCGCAAATCGTCGGAAATGGCACTTGAGATTATCAATGGCGCGCTGCCGGAAACGGTGGGCGGCTCGGCTGACCTGACCGGCTCCAACAATACCAAGACGAGCCAGACCAAACCATTCAGCCCGTCTGACTATGCCGGCCGCTATGTCTATTACGGCATCCGCGAGCACGGCATGGCGTCGGCCATGAACGGCATGGCGCTGCATGGCGGCATCATCCCCTATTCGGGTACGTTCCTGGTGTTTTCCGACTACGCGCGGCCGGCGATGCGTCTTGCGTCGCTGATGGAGCAGCGGGTGGTTTTCGTGATGACCCATGATTCGATCGGCCTTGGCGAAGACGGCCCGACACACCAGCCTGTGGAACATCTGGCGGCGCTGCGCGCGATCCCCAATCATCTGGTCTTCCGTCCGGCAGACGCAATGGAAGCGGCGGAATGCTGGGAGGCTGCGTTGCAGTCGACCAAAGCGCCGTCGACGATTGCACTGACACGCCAGAACCTGCCGGCAGTGCGCACCGAATATTCCGAGGACAATCTGTGTGCACTGGGCGCATATGAACTGGCGCAGGCGTCGGACGAAGCAGAAGTCACGATTTTTGCCACGGGCTCCGAGGTCGAGATTGCACTCAATGCGCGGCAGTTGCTCGAAGCGCATGGTCATCCGACGCGCGTGGTTTCTGTGCCATGCTTCGAACTGTTTGAAGCGCAGAGCGCCAAATACAAGGCTGCGATCCTCGGCAAGTCGAAAGTCAATGTCGCCGTAGAGGCCGGCATTCGCCTGGGCTGGGACCGCTTTATCGGGACGGATGGCATCTTCGTCGGGATGACCGGCTTTGGCGCAAGCGGCCCGATCGAGAAGCTTTACGAACATTTCGGCATAACTGCCGAAGCCACCGCAAAGGCCGTTGAGGCCCGTCTGCACACGAAATAACTCCGGCGATCCGCGCTGGCTGAACACGAACCGATACCGGGAGACCGACACATGACCGTCAGGGTTGCAATCAATGGATTTGGCCGTATCGGCCGCAATATCGTTCGCGCGATCTACGAATCGGGCCGCAAGGACATCGACATCGTTGCAATCAACGATCTCGGTCCGGTCGAGACCAATGCCCATCTGCTGCGTTACGACAGCGTTCACGGCCGCTTCCCTTCCGAAGTGAAGGTCAATGGCGACACGATTCAGGTCGGCAAGGACAGCTTCAAAGTTCTGGCCGAGCGCGACCCGTCCAAGCTGCCTTGGAAAGACCTCGACATTGACATCGTGCTGGAATGCACTGGCATCTTTACGTCAAAGGAAAAGGCTTCGGCCCATCTGACAGCCGGCGCAAAGCGCGTCATCGTTTCGGCGCCTGCTGACGGTGCCGACCTGACGGTCGTCTACGGCGTCAACCATGACAAGATCTCCAAGGACCACATGGTGATCTCGAACGCATCCTGCACGACCAACTGCCTGGCACCGGTCGCCAAGGTGCTGCACGAGAATTTCGGCATCGTGAAGGGCTTCATGACCACGGTTCACGCCTACACGGGTGACCAGCCGACGCTCGATACGATGCACAAGGATCTTTACCGCGCCCGCGCAGCCGCCATGTCGATGATCCCGACCTCGACGGGTGCTGCAAAGGCCGTTGGCCTCGTGCTGCCGGAACTGAAGGGCAAGCTGGACGGCGTTTCCATCCGCGTGCCGACCCCGAACGTCTCGGTCGTCGACCTGAAGTGCGTGTTCAGCCGCAAGGTCACGGTGGAGGAGGTCAACGCAGTGCTGGTCGCTGCCGCCGACAAGGGTCCGCTCAAGGGCATTCTCGCCTACACGAACGAGCCACTGGTCTCCATCGACATGAACCACAACCCGGCCTCGTCGACATTTGCGCTCGACCAGACCAAGGTAATCGACGGAGATCTGGTTCGCGTCATGTCCTGGTATGACAATGAATGGGGCTTCTCGAACCGCATGGCCGACACTGCCGTCGCGTTCGGCAAGGTCATCAAATAGGTTCTGCTGAACCACCAGTTTTTGCGAATGAAGATGCCCGGAGATGATCCGGGCATTTTTCTTTGCGATTTCCTTGCCTTGCGCCATGTCTTCGCCGCACTCTGCCCCGACGAGCGAATGAGAGGGGAATGGCTGCATGTTTGAAGGAATCTATCTCGTAACGCTGATCGGAACCGGCATGGTTCTTGCTGCGGCGTTTTCGAGCCTGATTGCCTTCCGCTTCGGCGCTCCCTTGCTGCTTCTGTTCCTGGGAATTGGCCTGGCGGCGGGTGAAGACGGGCTCGGCATCGCCTTTTCGAGCGCAGGTGCGGCCTATTTCATTTCTGCGCTGGCGCTTGCCGTCATCCTGTTTGACTCAGGGTTTGGCACGCCGCTGAAAGCGCTGCGGCAAGCGGCCTATCCGGCGATCACGCTGGCGACAGTCGGCGTGGTGCTGACAACGGGCGTATTTGGCCTGATTGTTCATCTGATCACTGATTTTACCTGGTATGAGAGCCTGTTGCTCGGTGCGATCGTGGCGTCGACCGATGCGGCGGCCGTGTTCTTCCTGCTGCGCGCCGGCAATCTCAACATCAAGGAACGGGTGCGCACGACGCTCGAAATCGAATCGGGTTCGAACGACCCGATTGCGATCTTCCTGACGCTGACCTTCGTGTCGGTGATCTCGATTGGCGACAATCCCGATGTCGGCAATTTCACCACCGATCTTATTGTCGGCTTTATCAAGGAAATGGGTATCGGCGTGCTGGCCGGCTATCTGGGCGGCCGGATGATCGTCTCACTGGTCGAACGCCTGAAGCTCGACGCCGGCCTGCTGCCAATCTTCGTCATTGCGCTTGCCATGCTGCTCTTTGGCCTGACGGGCCTCTTGCACGGATCGGGTTTTGTCGCCGTTTATGTCGCGGGCCTGGTGACTGGCAATTCCGGCATGAGATCAACCGCGATGCTTAAGCGCTTTCAGGACGGAATTTCCTGGCTGGCGCAGATCATCATGTTCCTGGTGCTCGGCCTGTTTGCGACGCCGTCGCAGTTTCCCGAGATCCTGCCGGTTGCTCTTGTGCTCGCCGCGGCGCTGATCCTCATCGCGCGACCGGTTGCCGTGGGGCTGTGCCTGCTGCCCTTCCGCTTCGACATGCGCGAGATTGCCTTCGTCTCATGGGTCGGTCTGCGCGGCGCAGTGTCGATTCTGCTGGCGCTCACACCAATCATTGCCGGGTTGGAAGTCGGCCGACAGCTCTTCAACATTACCTTCATCATCGTGCTGGTTTCGCTGATCGTGCAGGGCTGGACGCTGGGAACCGTCGCCAAGAAACTTGGGCTTGTGCTGCCCAACAAAGACGGCGCTGTCGACAAGGTGGAAGTGGAGCTGCCGGGTTCGGCGCATCACGAACTCCTGTCTTATCGTATCGCACCGGATAGTCCGGTGGCGCGTGGCGCGCGCCTTCCGCGCTGGGCTCGGCCCTCACTCATCATTCGCGACGGCCGATCGATGAAGTTCATCGAGGTCGGCAAGCTGCAGGCAGATGATCTGGTCTATATCTTCGTCTCGGATCACTATCCGTCGCTGCTCGACAAGCTCTTTGCAAGCCCTGTCGAACTGCATGATGATGACGAGGAATTTTTCGGCTCGTTTGAAGTCGACCCCTGGCACAAGGCACAGGAAATACGAGACGCTTATGGTGCCGAACTGCGCGAAGGCGAAGCGCAGATGACGATTGCCGAGTTGATGGTGTCGCGCCTGTCCGGCGTCGCCGAATATGCAGATCGGGTGTCGCTTGGGCCGATTGAGTTGATTGTGCGCGACATGGGCGACGATGGGATGATTGATTCCGTCGGGCTGGCACTCGAGCCGCAGAAGGTCGAGAAATCCGAACCGGTTGTGTTGTCGCTGCGCGAATTGCGTGATCGTGTCGGCTCCCTTCGGGTCGTTGCGGCCAAATGGCGGCGCAAACCGAACGCCGATGTCGCCAAGACTGCCGATGACGCCAAAGCTGCGGAGGCTGATGTGACCGGAGACGTTGACGAGGCGCTGGAGAAACCTGTCGACAAGGCTGACGCGTGATTCCACGAGCGACTGGCGGGCACGATGACAAACTGTTTGGCCGCGGAGATCACCAGAATTTGACTGCCCGGCTGCGATGTGTATGGGTCCGCCGCGTCTGAGGGGACGGCAGCCGGAGTTTTTTGAACATGTCTTCATATCGCACGCTTGACCAGGCGCAGGTCGCCGGCAAACGCGTTCTTGTGCGCGTCGACCTCAATGTGCCGATGAAAGACGGCAAAGTGACTGACGATACGCGAATCGAGCGCGTACTGCCGACAATCCGCGAACTTGCCGACAAGGGTGCGAAGGTGATCCTGCTCGCCCATTTCGGGCGGCCGAAAGGAAAACCGGACGCAGCGCAGTCCTTGAAGTCAATCGGGGAAGCGACGGCCAAGATCCTTGGGCGGCCGGTGGCGTTTGCCGCAGACTGCGTTGGGGATGAGGCCGCCAAGGCGGTCGCAGCGATGAAGAATGGCGAGATACTGCTTCTGGAAAACACCCGTTTTCACGCTGGCGAAGAAGAAAACGACCCGGCATTTGCAAAGTCGCTCGCCGAACTGGGCGACGTCTATGTCAACGACGCGTTTTCTGCAGCGCACCGCGCGCATGCGTCGACCGAAGGTCTGGCGCGTCTGCTGCCGGCCTATGCCGGCCGCACCATGGAGGCGGAACTCGACGCGTTGGAGAAGGGCTTGGGAAAACCTGTGAAGCCGGTGATCGCAATCGTCGGCGGTGCCAAGGTTTCGACCAAGATCGACCTGCTTATGAACCTTGTCCAGAAGGTTCAGGCGCTGGTCATCGGTGGCGGTATGGCCAACACATTCCTGGCAGCGCGAGGCACCGATGTCGGCAAATCGCTGTGCGAGCACGATCTTGCGACAACCGCCAGGCAGATCATGATCGAGGCCGCAACAGCCGGCTGTGCCATCATCCTGCCGGTGGACGGCGTCGTGGCGCGCGAATTCAAGGCAGGCGCGGCTAATGAAATCGTTGATATCGACAAGGTGCCAGCGGACGCGATGATCCTCGATGTCGGTCCAAAGTCGATTGAACTGGTCAATCAGTGGATTGATCGGGCTGCCACGCTGGTCTGGAACGGCCCGCTCGGTGCTTTCGAAATCGAACCGTTTGACCAGGCAACCGTCGCTGCAGCGCGTCATGCGGCCGTGCGGACGAAGGAAGGCAGACTGGTTTCTGTTGCCGGTGGCGGCGATACTGTTGCTGCGCTGAACCATGCCGGCGTGGCGGATGATTTCACCTATGTGTCGACGGCAGGCGGTGCATTTCTCGAATGGATGGAAGGCAAGGCGCTGCCTGGTGTCGATGCCCTGAAGGCGTAGAGCGGCGTCAACCATCTTTCCACATTGGCCGGTTTCAATCGATTGAGGCCGGTCGGCTGCCATTTCGTCCAGCCCGATTTCCTGCTAAGCGCGCGCCAACACAGGAAAATCGGGAGAAAACGATGAACAAAGAGATGGCCGCACAGGCCGCCAAAAAAGACGGCTTCATTGCGGCGCTCGATCAATCGGGTGGTTCCACACCAAAGGCGCTCAAGCTCTACGGCGTCGAGGAAGGTGCCTGGGCCAACGAAGCCGAAATGTTCAATCTCATTCATCAGATGCGCTCGCGTATCATCAAGTCGCCTGCCTTCACCGGCGACAAGGTGATGGGCGCCATCCTGTTCGAGCAGACGATGGACCGCGATATCGACGGCACGCCAACTGCCGAATATCTGTGGGACAAACGTGGTGTTGTGCCATTCCTGAAGATCGACAAGGGCTTGGCTGCCGCTGCTGACGGCGTGCAGATGATGAAGCCGATGCCGGAACTCGACGCATTGCTCAAGCGAGCCGTCGCCAAGGGCATTTTCGGGACCAAGGAACGTTCGGTTGTCGACTCTGCCAATCCAAAGGGTATTGCGGCCATCGTCGAGCAGCAGTTCGAGGTCGGCAAGCAGGTGCTGTCGCATGGCCTGATGCCGATCCTGGAACCGGAAGTGACGATCTCGATCGCGGACAAGGCAGAGGCCGAGGACATTCTGCTGGCCGAGATACTGAAACATCTCGACAGGCTGCCGGCCGGGCAGCAGGTCATGCTCAAGCTCACCCTGCCAACCAAGGCGAACCTCTACAAACCGCTGGTCGACCATCCCAAGGTAATGCGCGTTGTAGCACTTTCGGGCGGCTATTCGCGTGACGACGCCAATGCAAAGCTCAAGCAGAATGACGGCATGATCGCCTCGTTCTCGCGCGCCCTGACGGAAGGCCTTTCGGCCAAGCAGAGCGACGCCGATTTCAACAAGGCGCTTGGTGCGGCGATCGACAGCATTTTCGAAGCGTCGCGCGCAAGCTGATTTCCATCGCCAGCCGACGGTGAAATATGCGAAGGGGGTCGTCTTGGCCCCCTTTCTATTTTGCGGATCGCAATGACCAGTCAGACCGACGAAACGATCGACAGCGATGTGGTCATCATTGGCGCGGGCATTGTGGGGATTTGCGTAGCGGCTCTGCTTGCAGAGCAGGGGCGATCGGTCACCGTCATAGACCGTACCGGCATTTGCGAGGAAACGAGTTCCGGCAATGCCGGGGCGCTGGCGTTTTCCGACGTATTGCCGCTTGCCCACAAGGGCATGATGAAGAATCTACCCAAATGGCTTTCGGATCCGCTAGGTCCGTTGACCATCTCGCCGCGCTATCTGCCGGCGCTGATGCCGTGGTTATGGCGCTTCTGGCGTGCCGGCATGGCCGATCCACGTCCTGCAATTGCTGCGCAGGCCGGGTTGATGAAGCTCGCGGAGACCGAGTGGATGGGCCTACTCGACCGTTCTGGCGCGCGCTCGATGCTGCGCGAGGACGGTTCGCTGGAACTTTATGAAAGCGAGGGCGAGTTTCGTGCCTCCCTGCCCGGTTGGGCCGAGCGTGAACGCTTTGGCATTGGATACCGGCACGTTGCTGGCGAGGAGATGACAGCGCTGCAGCCCGGTCTCTCGCCGCAATTCGTCAAAGGGACCTTCGTTCCCGGTTGGAAGACGGTGTCTGACCCAAAGCTTCTGGGAAAGGCCATCTGGCGGTATGCGGAAGGGCTCGGCGCGCGTTTCGTCAAGGGAGAGGCGATCGCGATGGCTGCGACTGCCGATGGCGCGCTGGTCTCGATGCTCGGGTTACCGGCAGTCCGGGGCCGTACGCTGGTGATTGCCGCTGGCGCATGGTCTCATCTGTTGGCGGCGCGCTTCGGCGACCGCATTCCGCTC
>Ga0209572_1001981_pt1 | contig 10994 bp, 13 predicted proteins | sample EBPBio232012_DNA_FD_185867 | JGI IMG/M metagenome (GOLD analysis project Ga0209572, IMG submission 185867) | Wastewater treatment Type I Accumulibacter community from EBPR Bioreactor in Madison, WI, USA - Reactor 1_1/23/2012_ DNA (SPAdes)... | ecosystem: Engineered > Bioreactor > EBPR >...
GGTCGGCAGACGCAGCGCTGCAACCAGCTGGCGAATCTCCTGGCGCGCCGCGAGATGCGACAGCGTCGGCCGCCCGCCCAGCACGCGCTCCTCGAAATCATCCAGCGCAGTCAGGCCGATTGGAAAGAATTCGCGGAAGATCACCCGTTCTGAAATGCCGTCGGCAACACGATAGCCAAGCTGCATGGACAGGCCGCGCAGGCAGGAAGCGACCTTCTGCTCATTGCGCGAGGTAATATTCGACATGCGATTGCGGACAACGACCCAATCGAGAATGCGGTTGTCGGTCTGACGGCGTTCACGGCGCGCATCGCGGACAGACGTCGCGTATTGCGAGACGTCCAGCACTTCATAGCTCACCGGATCGATACGACCCAGAACGTCGAAATCGATGAAACTGTCATTCATCGGGGTAATCAGCGTGTCAGCAATGCGATGGGCCAGACGGCTGAGAAATGTATCGGACCCGGGCGTGTCGATCACGACAAAGTCATGCGTCGCCTCAACTTCCGCCAATCCATCAGTCAGAGCCCGAAATTCTTCGCTTTCCGCGTCCGTCACCATTTCCTTGCGCGCCGGAGGAACATGAAAATGATCTGGCACCGGCAGCGCAATACGTGCCGAACGCGCCCAGCGTTTGCGGTTCTCGACATAGCGGGTCAATGAAAGTTGGCGACCGTCCAGATCGACGGTGGCAACTGAGTGGCCGGACTTAAGCAGCGCAACGGCGACATGCATGGCGGTGGTGGATTTGCCTGAACCGCCCTTCTCGTTGCCGACCACAATGACGTGCGCGGTCGAACCAACCGGACTTTGCCGAGGCACTCTGCCAGACAACAACATGAACCCACCGATACTCAATACCCCACGCATATGGTGCGCCTGAAAGCCTGTAATATCAATGGCTTTGGCTATCCTACGGTCGGCTACCTTTGGTCGTGGTAAAGCAAAACAGTAAATCCTTGCGCCGAATTGCTGGTGGCGCAGACAGGATTTGTTGTCAAAGCAGGCCGAGATTTGCCAATTCAACACGCAGGTCTGGCGGCAGCGCCTGCCAGCCTTGCGACCCGGAATCGAGATCGACCGGTGCGTCAGCGACAGGCAAATAGCGCCAGCCCTGAAAGGCGCGGCGCGGCTGCCACATGGTCCGCACAACAACCGGCTCCAGAATCAGGTGACAGCGCGAAATACCTTCGCCATCCGTGAAAGGGCGCACTTCCAGCAGCCTCTGGCGGCATTGGACATTGCCCTTGATCACCCAGTAGAGCGATCCGCCGTCGGTCAGTTCCGCGGCGCGCGTCGGCACCATGCGCGTCGTGTGCGTCTGTTCTGCCTTGCGCCCGATTGCGCGCGCATCGGCCATGCGCGCTGCAATCCAGCTTTCCAGATCTTCGACGCTTTCTGCGCCGACACAGAGCTTGAGCAGGTTGAGGGTCATGGCCGAGAGTTATGCCTGCGCAGGCGCCTGGTCAACGAGAGGACAGCTTGTCCACAGGGCGCCAAGCCTCGATCAGCATTCGACGACATTGACGGCAAGGCCGCCAAGGCTGGTTTCCTTGTATTTCTCGTTCATGTCGATGCCGGTCTGGCGCATGGTCTCGACCGCAGCGTCGAGTGGCACAAAATGTGTGCCGTCGCCTTTGAGCGCCAGCGATGCCGCAGTGACGGCCTTAACGGCACCCAGCGCATTACGTTCGATGCAAGGCACCTGCACCAGCCCACCGACAGGATCGCAGGTCATGCCAAGGTGATGTTCGAGCGCGATTTCGGCTGCGTTTTCAATCTGCATAGCTGTTCCGCCCAGCACCGCGGCAAGGCCTGCCGCAGCCATGGCCGAGGCGGAACCCACCTCGCCCTGACAGCCGACTTCAGCGCCCGAAATCGACGCATTGTGTTTGATGATGCCGCCGACCGCTGCGGCAGTCAGCAGAAAGTCGCGCACTCCGTTCTGATCGGCTTCCGGGTGGAAATGCAGCCAGTATCGCATCACCGCCGGAACCACGCCAGCTGCACCGTTGGTCGGAGCAGTGACAACGCGGCCACCTGCTGCGTTTTCCTCGTTTACTGCCATGGCGTAGACTGAGAGCCAGTCATTGGCGAGCAGCGGGTTCGGGCGGTTCTGCCGCCATTCCTCCTGCAATTTGTCGTGCAGAACACGCGCACGACGCTTCACCTTGAGACCGCCCGGCATGATGCCGTCCTTGGTCAGGCCGCGCTCAATGCACCCGCGCATCGCGTTCCAGACACGGTCAAGCCCGGCGTCGAGTTCTTCGCGGGACTGACGCGTTTCCTCGTTGGCGCGCTTCATCTCGGCGATCGACAGACCGCTTGTTGCGGCCATATCCAGCATGGTGGCCGCATTCGAGAAGGGATATGGCACATCGTTTGCGGCAGCTTCCGGGCCCCTGGCCTGCAGACGCTGCAATTCTTCCTCCGACACAACAAAGCCACCGCCGATCGAATAGTAGACACGGCGCAGCAATTGCCGGCCATCGGCGTCAAGCGCCGAAAAGCTCATGCCATTCGCGTGGCCCGGCAGTGGGGTCTTCTTGTCGAGGACGAGATCGGATGCAGGATCAAACTGGTATTCTGGATGGCCGGGTGGCTGAACCCACTTTGCCTCGGTGATGCGAGCTATCGTTTCGTCCACTCTGTCTGGATCCACCGTCAGCGGTGTCAGCCCATCGAGACCGAGAACCACCGCGCGATCCGTGCCATGGCCGATGCCGGTATAGGCCAGCGAGCCGTGCAAACTGGCTTTCAGATGCACTACCTTCACGCCTTGCGGGCGCGGCCAGTCGCCATTGGCAATCTCGTCGAGGAAACGCGCTGCCGCAGTCATAGGTCCCATCGTGTGGGAACTCGACGGCCCGATGCCGATCTTGAATAGGTCGAAAACCGACAGGAACATCGCCGTGCGCAGCCTCAGAAAGCAGTTAGTTGCCCGCTACTATCATGCGGCCAACCAAATACGCGCAGGATCAAAGCCGACGCGCACGCGTCCACCAACGACACGGGAAATTTGCCCGCGTCGGTCAATCAGCTCGTCGCGACAACAGCAGCCGTTTCCGGGCTACCGATCAGCCAAGCCAACAAGATGATAACTGCAAAACCAGCGACAGCCTTGGCGGCTACGCCCCAACAAGATTTCTGAACGGTGTGGTCCATGTTCACCCGCATTGAGCGGTCAAAGCGACCGCATCACCCCTAAGCGTGAGACGGCTACATAGTAGTTCGCAAAACCTTTCGCAATTCCAAAAATGGCTGAATGGCGGCGGTGCACTCACGATGCACAGGCAGACACGGCTTGCCTATCTATATCTATCAATAAGTTAGGATATTCCTGATGGTTAATATCGAGCAACAAACAAGGCTGGAATATGGCCAATATTCATGCTGCATTGCACCATTTCCAGTGAAATGCCGTGTCACAAATGGCCTTTTCCAGCCTGCCTGGAATGCCACTAACCTCATCGAATCGGACAGAGGGGCTAGTTCGCCTGCGGCACAAACAATCAGACCTGCTTCAGACCCTTGGAGAAACGCTTGCCGTTAGCGACATAATGCGCAGACGACATGGCAAGACGCGCTGCGTTCCCCTCATCAAGCATGCGGGCGACCTTGGCCGGCTGACCGAGAATCAGCGAATTGTCCGGGAACTCCTTGCCCTCGGTGACAAGCGCGCCGGCTCCAACTAGGCAATTCCTGCCAATCTTTGCACCATTGAGAATCGTTGCCCCCATGCCGACCAGCGAATTGTCGCCGATCGTGCAGCCGTGGAGCATGGCCCGATGGCCGATCGTGCAATTTTCGCCAATTGTCAGGGCAAAACCAGGGTCGGTGTGCATGATCGTGTGCTCCTGCACATTTGAACCCTTGCCAATCCTGATCGGCTCATTGTCTCCGCGAATGGCGCAGCCGAACCAGATTGAGACATTCTTGCCGATGTGGACGTTGCCGATCACTGTTGCATCGGGCGCTACGAAGTTTGTCTCGCGGTCCTCGAATTTTGGTTCGATCCCGTCGATTGAATAGATCGGCATGGCAGGCTTCTCCCGTTTATCGCTACAACTGCGCGACGAGCACCATGATTTCAACCGCCAAAACGCCGACAGCCATCGTCCAGATCGTTCCAAGCGCGGCAAACAACGCTACGCCGCGCCAACCAATGCGACCGACACGGCGCAGCATCAGCGCGTCGTTGAGCATCATATAAGGGCCTGCAACCACGCTCGTCGCCAGTGAAACGGCAACGCGCTCGCGTCGCATAAAGGGCGGCCCGAAACCAAGCTTCGTGCCTGTCGCAATCTGCAACAGCGAACCGGCAATTCCGCAGACCGTCAGACCGGCTGCAAATACGAACGCGAGTGCTGCCAAAGCCATAATCTTCACCTCCCGTTTACCATGTTGACGCAGTGTCTTTCGAGACTGCAGTGCAAATGGCGTGCCGCTTTTGTGTGCCTAGACGGCACAGGCGCGTGGAGGGTTTATGCGCAACGCCGAGACGACCGACATTCAGTCGATGCGCCTGCTCGACACCAATTTCATGTGGAAAGTGTTCTTCGTGTTCGCAGCCATGGCGGCGATCGCGCTTACAATTAGCCTTGCAGGTCGAATGGCCGGCCGATCCATTGCGATGGCTGGCCACACCGATGACAGGTCAATTGCTGAAGTCGTGATCGGCAACAATGTCATTGCCGCGCCAAAGAACGCGATCCGTTTTGACGAGCAGCGCCGCAATGGCGTGGCGTCACGGCTCGACCTCTATCTGCGCTGGCCGGATCTTTCAGGCTATTCGGATGCAGCGCGCGACGACTTCAACCATGCCAGCGGCAAGCCAAACATCCTGTTCCTCACCTTTTCGGAACGCATGACGTCGCGTGACATGAGTGGACGCTATGAGCCGATCTATTCACGGCTGACGGAACCCGCCGGCGGTGAAGCTGGTCCGGCCGGGCTGATCCCCCGCCGCTTTACGGCCCAGGCGGGCTATTCCAACGAGATGCTGTATGTGGGCGAACGCCAAGGTGCCGAGCCCTTCGTCGCGCGTTGCCTGATTGCCGATGGCGAGGTGTCGCTGGCACCCTGCGAGCGCGACGTGCAGGTGGGAGACGGGCTAAGCCTCGCCTACCGCTTCCCACGGGCGCTGTTGGCAGAGTGGAAGAAGCTCGACGCCGCCATGGCGGCGGTGTCGAAAACGCTACTGAAAACAGGCAGTTGATCAGTTCAGATCGATGTCGAGAATGGCCATCGAGAAATTGTAGTCGCCGTCGTCCTCATCCTTGTAGATAAGGCCGAGAAATTCATCGCCGACAAACAGTTCGCAGGAATCGGTCTTGCGCGGGCGCGCCTTCACTTCAAGACGGGGGTTCTGGAACACCTTCTTGAAGTAGGCGTCGAGTTTGCGGATTTCTTCTGGCTTCATGTTCTGGCTCCGGTTCCGGATAATTGGCCGCTTCTGGCATGCGCCAGAAGGCAATGTAAAGCGCCTCACGCCGGATTGCTCCGGCATGCGACGAACTTGTTGCAATGAGATTCAGATGTCGAAGGAAATGACCTGGTCCATCGACTGCGACGGCAGCAGCTGATCCATCTGCCTTGAGGGCTGGGCGCAACCGGATTCACCCACAATCTTGCCGGGCACGCCAGCGACAGTCTTGTTGTTGGGGATCGAATTCAGCACGACGGAGCCTGATGCAATCTTGGTGCAATGACCGATCTCGATATTGCCGAGGATCTTTGCGCCCGCGCCGATCAAAACGCCATGGCGGATCTTTGGATGACGGTCGCCGCCTTCCTTGCCCGTGCCGCCCAGCGTAACACCATGCAGGATCGAGACATTGTCCTCGATGACAGCAGTTTCGCCGACGACAAGGCCGGTCGCGTGGTCGATGAAGATGCCCTTGCCCATTCTGGCGGCCGGGTGAATGTCCGTCTGGAACACCGATGATGAGCGGCTCTGCAGATAGAGCGCAAAGTCACGACGGCCCGTCGTCCAGAGCCAATGCGCCAGACGATGCGTCTGGATGGCATGGAACCCCTTGAAATAGAGCACCGGCATGAAGAACCGGTCGCAGGCCGGGTCGCGGTCGTAGTAGGCTTGGATGTCGGTGCGCATGATATTGGCCCAGTCAGGCTGGTCTTCGACCATGGCACGAAAGGTCTGGATGATCAGGTCGGCGCTGACATCCGCATGGTCGAGACGCGACGCGATGCGGTGGATGACCGCCTCTTCCAGCGTGGGCTGGTTGATGATCGTCGAATAAAGAAAGGCCGCCAGCAAGGGATCGCGCGAGACCGATGCATTCGCCTCGTCGCGTACGTTCATCCAGATCGGGTCGATGGGCTGAACTTTTGCCCGCGCGATACTCGTCATGGTGTCTTCCCGCATTTCCTCATCAGACTGCAAGTCAGGCGATCCTTGCCCTAAGATCGCTTGCCCAACGAATTGGGTCACTCTATGCCGCCTAGTGACAGCAATGAATTCAGTTTTCCTTATCATGCCTTCAAGTGGACTTCCATGACACCGGATCAAGGGCGCATTCGAAAAAACAACCTCGCCGTGATCAAGGGCGGTCCTGTCGCCCAAATTGTTCTCGACAACCCGGCACGCAAGAACGCAGTCAATCTGGCAACTTGGCAATCGCTCGCAGAGCAGCTGCTGGAGCTTGGCGGTGATGGCGTCACTCGCGCAATTGTTATCATTGGTGAAGGCGCCGATTTCTGTGCTGGCGCCGACATTTCCGAATTTGAGATCGTGCGCCGCGATGCAAAGACCGCACGCGCCTATGAAGCAGCCAACTCCGAAGCGTTCGCAGCACTGCGCAACAGCGCCGTGCCGGTGATTGCCGCAATCAGCGGTATCTGTTTTGGCGGCGGGTTCGGCATTGCGGCCGCGTGTGATCTGCGCCTTGCCAGTGCAGATGCGCGATTTGCGGTTCCTGCTGCGCGGCTGGGGCTCGCATACCCTGCGGATGCGATGATCGACATTGTGCGCTCGTCCGGCGACCAGATGGCGCGATATTTGACGATGACAGCGGCGACGATCGATGCAGAAGCTGCGTTGGGTGCGGGACTGCTGCTGGAGATTGTTGAACGCGAGCGTTTGCTGAAGCGAGCGCTCGAAATAGCTGAGGCGATTGCCGCAAATGCTCCCTTGTCAGTGCGCGCATCGCGCCTTGCCATCACCGGCGCCGGCCGGCGCGACCCGCGCATCTACGATCAGGCAAGATTGGCCGGAGACGCCACTTTCGAAAGCGCCGACTATGCCGAAGGGCGCGCGGCTTTTCGCGAGCGGCGCAAGCCCGTGTTCAAGGGCAAGTGACCATGTCTCTGATCGACGGCACCGTGCGCGAACGACTTCGAAAGCTCTACGGCGCGCCTGACCGCCACTATCACGACAACAGGCACATCGATGATCTCCTTGGCCAATGGGAGGCAAACCGTGAGCAATTCGAAGATCCGGCAGCCGTTGAAGCGGCGATCTGGTTTCACGATGCGATCTACAACAGCCGCGTCAAGGACAATGAGGCTCAAAGCGCTGCCTTGGCCGGCGAATGGTTGTCGGCGACGGTTGAGCCGGAACAGCTTGCCCGAATCAAACGCATGATCCTCGCGACTGCGGGCCATGGAGTTCCGATAGCAACTGGTCCGGCGGAATCGGCCGACACGGCTTTATTTCTCGATGCGGATCTGTCGATCCTTGCTGCGCCGACCAGACGCTATGATGCATATGAATTGGGCGTGCGACAGGAATATGGGTGGATCGAGGAAACTGTCTGGCGGGCGCGGCGGGCCGAATTCCTGCGCTCGTTTCTCGCACGACCGCAGATCTTCACAACTGCAATCTACCGCAACAGGTTTGAAGCGAGCGCACGCGCCAACATGCAGCGCTCGCTCAAACGGCTGGAATCGTGATCGGGTGGCCTGACTTCAAAGCGGGTGTTTGGCGAGGAACTCCAGCGCCTTCTTCTTGAAGGTGCGATCGCCGACCGACAGCATATGGTCCCTGCCCTCGATTTCGAAAGCTTCGGCATTCGGCATCAGGCCGGCAAGCAGCTCGGCCGAACCGCCAATATCGTCCTTCGTGCCGACAGCAATGAGCGTTGGCTGGGTGATGCGGGCAACCTCATCCTCGCTCAGCTCGACGCGGGAATTTTCGATGCAGGCGGCGAGTGCCAACCGATCGCTCCTGGTCTTGTCGGCGAAGCTGCGGAACATCAGACCGCGATCAGATGTAATCGTTGAAGGATCATCGACGCGCAGGGCGATTGCGATCGGGTCCCAGTCGCCGACGCCTTCGACCAGCCCGATGCCGAGGCCTCCCAGGATCAGCGTAGCCACGCGCGCAGGATATTGCAGGGCTGCAAAGGCGGTGACGCGCGCGCCCATCGAATAACCGAACACATGCGCGCGCTCGACGCCGACATGGTCGAGCAACGCCATTGCGTCTGCCGCCATCGCTTCAGGCGTATAGTCAGCAGTGTCGTAGCTTGCAGCTGAACGGCCGTGGCCCAGATGATCAAAGGCAATGCAGCGGTAGCCGGCGCGCTTCAACTCCGCGACCCAGCCGGGGCCGATCCAGTTGACGCCGATATTCGACGCAAAGCCGTGAATCAGCAGGATCGGTTCACCGCCGCCGCTGTCCGGCGATTCATCGATGTAAGAAAGCTGAAAACCGCGATGTGTGAAGGACGGCATGGATCATTCCCGGAATTTTCTACCGGGCTAATTGCTCCCGGCGATTGCGTCAATCGCTGGATGGCGCAGCCGCACGCCCGGAACAATCCCATTGGCAGCGGCCATGCCGTCTTTCAGCTCCAGCACGAAGCGAACAGGCACTCCGGGTGAAATCGACGCGCGCGAGAATGGCTGGCCCTTGAGGACCGCGCGCACCTTGCCATCGTCACCAATGAAAACCAGGTCGAGCGCCATTGGCGTGTTTTCCATCCAGAAGGACGATTCACGCGTCATGCCGAACACGAACAGCATGCCGTGATTGTCTGCCATCGATTCGCGGAACATCAGCCCGCGCTGTTGCTCCATCGCCTCGTCGGCAATCTCGATCGTGAACTTGCGTTCGCTATCGGGCGTCTCGGCGACCAGTTCTACCTTGTCGACGGGCAGGATCATGGCCCTGCCATCAGCAAAGGCCGGACCTGAGGCTGAAGCAACAGCTCCGGCGAAAGCCATAAAAAAGGCCGCCAGAAGCGGCCGGAACTTGAGAAACATCGAACCTCGCCCGTCAGTGTGTTCCAGGCAGGGTCCCTTTGTCGGGGTGAATTTCGGCAGCCATAAGGCCTTTGTCGCCATGGCCGTAGCGTACCAGCACAACCTGGCCGGGCCGTAGTTCCGTGACGCCAAAGCGCCGCAGCGTTTCCATATGGACAAAGATATCTTCTGTGCCCTCGCCCCGCGTCAGGAACCCAAAACCCTTGGTGCGGTTGAACCATTTCACAAGAGCGCGCTCGATGCCACTTTCAGCTACGACATGAACATGGGTGCGCTCGCTTGGCTGATCAAGCGGATGAACCGCTGTCGACGTGTCCATCGAAATGATACGGAAAGCCTGCATTCCACGATCGCCGCGCTTGACCGCGCAGACAACGCGCGCGCCCTCGAGCGCCGATTGGTGGCCGTCACGTCGCAACACAGTGACATGGATGAGAACGTCGCCGATTTGCGGGTCATCGGGCAGGATAAAGCCATAGCCCTTCGCCACATCAAACCACTTGATCGAACCCGCAACTTCAAGAAGGCCTTCGCCTTCGTCAATGCCGTTCAGGCTGTCCCATCCGCCCTTACGGACCTCCTCAGAGGAATTTTCCCCCATCAGAACGCACCCCTTCCGCAAGTCAACGCAACTGATTCTGGCAAAAAGGATAACATGACGACTATCCCTGTCAGCACCCGTTGCGACACACACACTCGATATCAACGATTTATTAACCAGGAAGCTTTCGCGACGCTGGAAAGCCGATTCCGGTTGCTTGGACGGGATTGCGATTGCATATCGGGGCACGACAACCCTGGAGGCCGCCATGCGCTATCTGCACACGATGATCCGTGTCACCAACGTCGAACAGTCGCTCGACTTCTTCTGCAACAAACTCGGCATGTCGGAGGTGCGCCGCGTCGACAATGAACAGGGCCGGTTCACACTCATCTTTCTGGCGGCATCGGAAGACAAGGCATCGGGCGAAGCGGTCCGTGCGCCTCTGGTCGAGCTGACCTACAATTGGGACAAGGAAGACTATGCCGGCGGGCGCAATTTTGGGCACCTTGCCTATGAGGTCGACGACATCTACGCCACCTGCCAGCGGCTGATGGATGCCGGCGTTACCATCAACCGTCCGCCGCGCGACGGCTACATGGCCTTCATCAAGTCGCCGGACAACATCTCCATCGAACTGCTGCAACGGGGCAATGCACAGGCACCGGCTGAACCCTGGGCGTCGATGAAGAACAGCGGCACCTGGTAAGAGGCCCCGACACGATGACGGGCAAACCCGTCTTGACCGCTGCGCCACTTGCACCACCGGCACGGCATGATAACAGCTTGCATATTGTGTGGAGGGGATTGCCATGAAGGATGTGCTTGTCGAACTTGAACGCCGGCGCGAGGTTGCGCGGGCCGGTGGCGGCAAGGCGCGCATCGATGCGCAACATGCCCGTGGCAAGCTGACGGCGCGCGAACGCATCGAGATATTCCTCGACGAAGACTCGTTTGAAGAGTTCGACATGTTCGTGGAGCACCGCTCCACCGATTTCGGCATGGAAAAGACCAAAGTCGCCGGCGACGGCGTTGTTACCGGTTGGGGCACTGTCAATGGCCGCACCGTCTTTGTCTTTGCCAAGGATTTTACCGTGTTCGGCGGTTCGCTGTCAGAAGCACACGCCGAGAAGGTGCAGAAGGTGCAGGACATGGCGCTGCGCAACCGCGCGCCGATCATCGGCATCTACGATGCGGGCGGCGCTCGCATTCAGGAAGGCGT
>Ga0209572_1001982_pt1 | contig 10990 bp, 10 predicted proteins | sample EBPBio232012_DNA_FD_185867 | JGI IMG/M metagenome (GOLD analysis project Ga0209572, IMG submission 185867) | Wastewater treatment Type I Accumulibacter community from EBPR Bioreactor in Madison, WI, USA - Reactor 1_1/23/2012_ DNA (SPAdes)... | ecosystem: Engineered > Bioreactor > EBPR >...
CGACAAGGTCGATTACCTGCGCGTGGATTATGTCGGTCCGCAGGTCGGCCAGGAACTGATCGAGGGCAGCATCATCGCCCTCACTCTCGCCTTATTCATGATGTTGCTGTACCTGTGGTTCCGCTTCGAATGGCAATTCGGCGTCGGCGGCATCAGTGCGCTGACCCATGATGCAATCATGATCATCGGCTTCTATTCGGTGACGCAGATCGAGTTCGACCTGACCTCCGTTGCGGCGCTGCTTACCGTCATCGGCTACTCGATCAACGACTCGGTGGTGATCTACGACCGTATCCGCGAGAACCTTCGCAAATACAAGACCCTCAGTCTCGACAAGCTGCTCAACCAGTCCATCAATGACACGCTCTCGCGCACCATCCTCACCGGCGGCACCGTGATCCTTGCACTCATCGGCCTTGTGACACTGGGTGGTGACGTGCTCTATGGTTTCAGTGCCGCGATGATTTTTGGTGTCATCGTGGGCACCTATTCCTCGATCTATGTCTCGGCGACGATTCTTATCTATCTCAACCTGCGCCGTGAAGAGCCCGCCAAGAACTAGCGCATCGGGAATCACCACAACCCTGCCATGCAGCATTCGCAGTTGACGTCAGCACACCCTGCATTACAACTATACAAAACCAAGGGGGATTCTATGCTGCGTAAATTCTTGTTATTAGCCGTCACCCTGACACTCACCGCCTGCGGTGGCAGCAAATACCCCTACCCTCCACAGTTCGTCTCGCCGGATGATATCAGCCCGCGCAGCATTCCGGCGCCCTATGTCGTGAACTCGCCCGAATGGAATAACGACCTTGAGCTGGTCATCGAGAAGCAGACCCATGTCACCGACATGATTGTTGCTGAGATCCATCAGGAAGATGCCGTGATCCCGGAAATGACCACCGATCCTGTTCTGGGCAAGGGCTTCAACGCCGATAACTACCCTGTGACCTTCGACCTGCTCATCAAGGCGGGTAGCGATGCATGGCGCATCGGCGACCGCGTGAAGGACTATTGGGGCACCTCACGCCCTTGGCTGGCCGATCCGAAACGCGTGAAGCTCTACGCAAAGCCCATCTATAGCCCTGCCTACCCCAGCGGCCATACGGTCACCAACTATGTCTGGGCGGAGCTGCTGAGCGACCTGATGCCTGAGCATCGCGATGGATTCTATGTACGTGCGGAAGAAGTCGCACAGCACCGCATCATGGGCGGCGCGCATTTCCCCAATGACCTTCAGGGTGGCAAGTTACTCGCTGCGAAAATCACTGCGCAGATGTTCGCAGACCCTGAGTTCAGGGCGGATATGGAAGCTGCGCGCGCAGAATTGAAAGCTAAGCCGGTCACGGCCAAGAAGTCCTGCGCATGCAAATGCAGCAAAGGCCATTGCCTGAGAAAAAAGAAGAAGCACCACCACTAGTTTAGGCAGCGATAGACGCCTTGTCTTTCAGCAGTGTTTCGGCTTTCTGCAGCTTCTCGACACCGCGCTTCAATTCAGCAATATCATTGCAGAAGCTCATACGCACATGCCAGTCCTCAGTACCCGCTTCCGAGCCGGGAGCGAAGAACGGCGTACCCTGCACGGGGCATACGCCCGCGACAAACACCAGATAGCGCATCATGTCTGCCGGCACGGCGATGGTGAAGCCGCCCGCCTTGCGCTGGTTGTCACTGAGCACATCGCTGCTTTCCTGCGCAGCTTCCGTGGGGATTGCATCGATCGGCACGAACTTGCCTTTCAGCTTCGAGAAATCCACCCACGCATAGATGGTCGCTTGCGGTGCGTGCATGCTGGCAAACTGCAACTTGCCGATGCCTTCCATCACGATGGTGCGCTTCTCTTTCAACGCGGCGACCGTGTGGGTGATGAAGTCATCACCGAACATGAGTGCGGCCTGCACTTCGAGCTGCGAGCCCGAGGAAATCCCGCCGCCCTTGGATTCGTTGTAGTTCTGGAGGCTTACGAGCATGTCGTTGCAACGCGTGACCACCCAGCCCACGCGTGAGCCTGCCATGCCGTATTCCTTCGACGCCGTACGGAAGACCGCGATACGCCCTGCCTCGAACAGCTCCTTCTCGATTACGCCACGCTGCAGCACCTTGCGGATGTCATAGGGTTCGCGGTCGAACACGAGTTTGCCGTAAGGATCATCGATGGCGAGGATGGTGGTCTTCGTCTTGTCCTTGATGACGCCCATCACCTGCTCACGCTCCTCGGGCGAATAGTTCGCACCCGTCGGGTTGCTTGGCGCATTGATGAGAATGATATCGGGGTTCGGGTATTGCTTGAGCACCTCGGTCAGTTCCTGAGGCGACATGATGCCGCGGCCTTTGGTGTCGACTTCGATGATGCGGGTGCCAGCGGGGAACATGTCGTAGTTGGTCGGCCATGCAGGTGCCGCGAACAGCACGACGGGCTTGGTCTTGCCCGCGAGATAGGCGAAGGCACCGGTCAATGATCCCTTGCCGCCGTTACCGCAACGTACTTCGCTGGCTTCGACAATGATGCCTGTATCGCGGCTGAAGCCGATGGCGATCTCTTCACGCAACGTCGGCAGGCCGCCTGTTTCGGAATAGGCACGTTCACGTGCTGCGGCGCGCAGGGCGAAACGCGGCGTGGTCTTTTCTGTTGCCGCGCGTTCACGCAGCTTGGCTACCCAGCCCTGCACCATCTCTTCGGCGGGTTTGGGGAACAGGTCACCGACGGTGAAGACATCGACGTTCACGCCGAGAGCCTTTGCCTTTGCGGCCATATTGGCAGCGGTCATCGTGGGTGAGCTGCGCGGCACTAAGGGTGCTGCATATTCGAACGTGCGTACCATGGGTTCCTCGTGTCTTTCGTCCCTGATTAGCCAATCACGCAGGCAATATCAAGTGGCGGTAGCCCGCTGGTAGGGCAAGTTGTGCCGCTTGGTGCGCCTTCGTGGCACTTTTGATATCACTTTCCCCCAAAGCCTGATGCAGGAGGGTCAATGCCTCGATCAGTTCCGGACTCAGGCGTACATAGCCATGGCGTTTGGTCTGTAGCACACTGGGAATATAGCCTTGCCGGTAGCATTCCTCCCACGATATCAACCGTCCCTGATGCATGATGCAACCGTGGGTGAGTGGGCGTTGCAATGCCATAAGCGGCACCGGCAGCATGCGCCCGTTCGTAATGGTGATACGCGCTTCATGGGCATCAAACAGCGTGACATTGGGGATGTAGCCGGTCACCTCAAGCCGTGCCCAGCGCGGCGCATGGGTCAGGCGCACCAGTTGTGGCCAGAGTGCCAAGCGCCCTTGCAGCGAGTCGGTCTGCCTTAGTATCTCGACCAACTGCACAGCACGGAGTTGGTAGGGATTCAGCCGATAGGAACGCCCACCGACCTGCAGCATGTAGCCATCGATGGTCACGGACGACCATGGGCGCGCATGTGCCTGTGGCTGGAAGCGCAGTGATACGGTGAAATTCTCCGACTCTGGACGGCCTTCGACATTCACGATGATGGTGGCTTCGACATGGCGCGGAAGGCCAGCCTGTACCGCATCGTAGTCGTTCAGTCCGGCCGCTTCTTCCTGTGAAAGTGCGTTCATTACTGTGCCGCTTTGGGTGCCCGCATGTTGAAACGTAGATCGATGCGGCGGTTGGGATCAAGGTTCTTCGTATCGACTGGGCGGCGTTCCGCATAGGCGCTGACACCAAGGATCGGTTGGCGGCGCTGGTTCTTCAAATCGACTTCCAATGCGGGCTCTGCCTCGACCAGTGCACGGTAGACACTGATGGCGCGGAAGGCCGAAAGTTCCCAATTGGTCATACCATTGGTGCCGGAGAACGGCTGCTTGTCGGTATGACCTTCGATGAGAATGCTATCGAGCAATGTCGAACGACGCAGGATGGTGCAGTCGATTTTCACGCCCTTACGGCTGGCGACAGAGCACGGTACGGTGTTCATCATGACACCGGCAAGCTTGCCCAAGAAAGCAGTTCCCTCTTCAGAAAGCTGCCATTGACCGGAAGCGAACAGTAGATCCTCCGGCAGGCGCACGATGCCATTATCGAGATCCAGCGTGACGTTGGTGCCCTCCTCTTGCATGCGGCTGGCAATCGCCTTCAGCAATTCTTCGCGCAACTCTTCGGTCGTCACTAACGTCTCGACCGCCTCCTTGTTCGTCGTCTCTGCTTGCTTGTAGTTAAGCGCGAAGACCATCAGCAGCAGCATGAAAATGAAGATGATGCCCACGAGCAGATCGGTGAAGCTGGTGAAGAAATGCTCCGTGCTTTCCTCGTGCGTCGACTGTTCGTGCAGCGGGCGCATTAGGCCTCTTTCGACTCGGGCGCGATGGCGATGGCCACTTCGGTGGCGATGTCCTCGGCGAGGTGCTGCAACTGGCGCGAGCTGTCCTGCTGCGCTTTGACCCAGTCGAATAGCAACTGCTCGGTGGTAGTGAGTTGCGTACGGGATTCGATCGCCGCGCAGAAACTATGGATGAGCGCGTGAATGCGGTTCAGGTGCGTCTTCTGAACGATGGAGAGCAGGATGCTGAACGAGATGCCCGCCACGGAGCTGATGAATTTCACGCTCGCCACCTGCAGCAATTGCACGAGCGATTTCTGTGCTTCCTCGACCGTACCTGCATCCAGACCCTTCGCTGCAATCGCAATCGCTGCGACCAGACCCACGAAGGTGAAGAACAGACCGAGCGAGATAAGGTAACCCGGGAACGCCTGATACAGGCGCAGGTTGATGCGCGGCGCGATCAGCCCCTGCTCGTTGAAGAATTCATACGGACGGCGTGTGATGAGCAGCAGCTCGCGCTGGTCGTTGACGAGGATGGTCTTGTCGAACTCCGCCCAGCTTTGTGCGAACATGGGCTGGCGAGTGAACTCCTCGCGGATGGATTCATATTCCTTGAAGAACTGGGTGCGTGAGGTCGTGGCCTGAATGGTACGGATACCGCGTGAGAGCAACATCGATGCGCTGCTAAGACGCCACCAGCCATCTACGAGCGTATAGGCGAAGGCAAAAGCGATGATGCCACAGAAAATCCATGGCGCGCTCGCGCCAGCCACCCATTCAATACCCGAATCCCACATCAGACGCTCCCTTGAACCCCGAAAACCCCGTTATAGCCCCCACACCCGCGAACACAAGCGTGACAATGACTTTCCTAGGCCGCGTCAGCCTGTTTGGTGGGGTGTGCCGCTGCAAAGGCTGGCAGCGCTTCGCAAGCATCCGTGATGCGTACGATGGTCGGGAATGGCGCTAGATCCAGCTCGAAGCGACGTGCATTGAACATCTGCGGCACAAGACAACAATCCGCGATGGTCGGGAAATCGCCGACGCAGAATATGCCCGTATGCTTGCTGCGCTTCAAAAGCGCCTCAATCGCCGTGAAGCCATCCGCGATCCAATGCTGAATCCATTTCACCTTCACATCCGCGTCCGTCGCGGCGAAATGCGACTTCAGGTATTTGCGGATCTTGAGGTTGTTGATGGCCGAGATGTCACCTGCGATTGCCAGCGCTATGGCACGTGATTGCGCACGTGCTATCGGGTTTTTCGGCAGGATGGGATTGTTCGGATGCGTCTCTTCCAGATACTCCATGATGGCGATGGACTGGGTGAGGATATCGCCGTCCACATCCAGGCTTGGCACCAGTCGTTGCGGGTTCACCTTGGCATAATCCGCACTCAGATGCGCGTCCTTCGTGAGGTCGAAATACTCCTGCTCCACCGCGATGCCCTTAAGGTTCAGCGCAATGCGAACGCGGTATGACGCGCTCGACTGGTGGTAGGTGTAGAGCTTCATTATGCGGCTTTCTTCTGGTAATTATATTGCACCAGTTTCTGCTCGATGGTGCCGAAGATAGACGTGCCATCCTTATCGAGCATCTCGATCTTCACCTGCTCGCCGAACTTCAGGAATGGCGTTTTCACCTCACCCGTCTCGAGCTTCTCGAGCGTCTGTTTCTCGACGATGCAGGACGAACCCACACTCTTATCCTTGTTCGACACGGTGCCCGAACCAATGATGGTGCCTGCGCCCAAATGGCGTGTCTTGGCGGCGTGCGCGACCAAGGTCGGGAAATCGAAGACCATGTCCACACCGCAGTTCGGCTTGCCGAACAGCTCGCCATTACGGTGCGTGATGAGCGGCAGGTTGATCTTGTTGCCATCCCACGCGTCACCCAGCTCATTCGGCGTGACCGCGACCAGCGAGAATGCCGAGGAAGGTTTCGCATTCAGGAAGCCGAAGCCTTTTTGCATCTCTTCCTTGGCGACATAGCGCAGTGACACGTCGTTAACGAGCATCAGCAGCTTGATGTGCTGGCGTGCATCCGCAGGGGTTACTCCCATGGGCACATCGTCGGTCACGACAGCAATCTCTGATTCAAAGTCGATGCCCCATGCTTCATCGGCAAGCGGGATATCGTCATGCGCGCCGAGCAATACATCCGCAGCACCCTGATACATCAACGGGTCGGTCCAGAAACTTGGTGGCATTTCGACACCGCGCGCTTTGCGCACGAGCTCGACGTGATTCACATAGGCCGAAGCATCAAGCCACTGATAGGCTCGCGGCAGCGGCGATGCATGGTCTTTCGGTTTCAGCGCAAACGCGCCTTCTGCTTTACCAGCATTGAGCAGCTTGTAGACGTTCTCGAGCTGCGGCGACAATTTCGCCCAGTCTTCCAGCGCGTCCTGCAGCGTTGCCGCAATCTGCGGCACTTTCACCGCTTGTGTGATGTCTTTTGATACCACTACCAATGTTCCGTCGCGACCGCCTGCTTTCAAACTTCCTAGCTTCATTACTCTCTCCATGATTGTGGGTATTCCGCCCACTCGGTTGATTGGATATCATCTGCGATCTCGACACTCTCACGCGTGTCGATCATCACCGCGACCTCGTCGAGCATCTTCGGCGCATCGGTCGGTTTGCGTTTGGCGTCCGCCTCTTCAGCCAGCTTGAAGGCCTTGGGGTGCGGGCCATGCGAGAAGCCCGCAGGGTGAAGCGTCACCATGCCTGCGTGGATATTGTCGCGGCTGAAGAACTGCCCCATGTGATAGAAGATGATCTCGTCGAAATCGTTATTAGAATGGTAGAATGGCACTTTCAGCGCATCCGGATCCATCTCGGCGGGGCGGGGCGCGAAGGTGCAGACCACGAAGCGGTTGCCGATGAATGTCGTGTGCGCAGACGGCGGCAAGTGGTAACGGTGACTCATCAGCGGGCGGATATCACGCCAGTTGATGCGTACCGGCAGGTTGTCACCATGCCAGCCCGTCACATCGAGCGGGTTGAACGGATAGGTGACGGTAGTGAATTTACCTGCACGGCGCATCACGACCTGCCACTCCTTAGTGTCCATCTGCGCTTTATAGGCATCGTTCAACTCCGGCACATCGAGCATGGCGGGATCGAAGATGGCATGTGGCCCCACGAGGCCTTTATCTGGCAGGCGGTAACCATCGTATTTCGATTCGATGAGCAATATCTGTGCGGTGCCCTTGCATTCGAGGCGCCATTTGGAACCGCGCGGCAGGATGATGTAGTCGCCTGCCGTGAAAGCCATGTGGCCGAAATCACAGAACAGGTCGCCCGAGCCTTCATGGATGAACAGCAACTCATCGCTTTCGGCGTTGGTCACCAGATGATCCATCTTGCCGCTCGTTACCCACCAACGCACCGAGCAGGTGGCGTTGTGGAACATGGGAATAGCGTTCCATGGCGTATTGCTGGTATTGGGCAGCTTGTTCAAGTCGAAGGCGTAGGGACGAAGATCGCCTTCCCACTTCACCCAGCCGGTAGGCTTATGGGTATGGTGCAAATGCGTGCAGGGGCCGAAGAAGCCTTCGCGCCCGAACTCGCGCTCGAACGTGCCTTTGGGCAGGTCACAATGCGCCTGACGCGATGCGGTGCCCGCGACACGTGGGAAGGTGATGTAGTTCTTCATTTCTTGAGCACCCCGCGCTTGATCTGGTCTTCCTCGATCGAGACGAAGAGTGCACGGAAGTTACCTTCGCCGAAACCTTCATCGCCCTTGCGTTGGATGATCTCATAGAAAATGGGGCCAATGACGGTGCTGGTGAAGATCTGCAACAGGATGCCACCATCATTCGCGCCCTCTTTCGATTCCGGCGCGCCATCGAGCAGGATGCCGTTCTTCTGCAGACGCGGCACGTCTTCACGATGCCATGGCAGGCGGCTCGCCAGTGCGTCGTAATACGTCTCCGGCGGCGCGTCCATGAAGGTGACGTCGCGGTTACGCAGGGATTCCACAGTCTCATAGATGTTACCGGTCGCGAGTGCGATGTGCTGAATACCCTCACCTTTATATTCGCGCAGGTATTCCTCGATTTGAGATTTGTCGTCGGATGATTCATTGATGGGGATACGGATCTTGCCGCACGGGCTGGTCATGGCCTTACTCTTCAGGCCAGTCAGCTTGCCTTCGATATCGAAGTAGCGGATTTCACGGAAATTGAACAGGCGCGTATAATAGTCCGCCCACTGATCCATGTTACCACGATGCACGTTGTGCGTGAGGTGATCGACATATTCAAGGCCACAACCCTTGGGTTTCTGATTCACACCGGCTATCGGCACGAAGTCGATGTCATAAATCGACTGCTCGCCGTAACGGTCGACGAGATAAATGAGGCTGCCGCCGATGCCTTCAATCGCGGGAATCGAAAGCTCCATCGGGCCGACACTGCTGGCAACGACACGTGCACCGAGCGACTCGGCGCGCTTCAAAGCCGCAGCGGCGTCCTTCACACGGAAGGCCATGGCATTCGCCGAGGGGCCGTGCGCGTCATAGAAGGACTCGGCCTGCGAGTTCTCTTGCGCATTCAGGATGAAGTTGATGTCGCCTTGGCGCCAAAGATAGACTTCCTTGGATTTGTGCTTAGCGATCTTCTCAAAACCAAGCTTGGTGAAGAGCGCTTCGAGCTTGGCAGGTTCGCGAGTCGCGTATTCCACGAACTCGAAACCATCGGTGCCCATGGGGTTGATGTCGATGTCGGTTTTGTCTTTCAATGCTGGCTGTGCCATGTGATCTCCTATAGGATAGGCAAGCAACATAGCGATGTTGCGTTGCACTGGCAACCCCTCGCAATAGAAACACTGTATGCTATAGTGCGCCGCAAAAGGAGCAGGAAATGCGTGAAGAACTGACGATTCAGCTACGTGGCGATTACGCCTCGGCCACGGGTGAAGACATGACCTGTGACTTCAAATGGGAGAGTTTCGACGATAAAGCCCATGAAATGTGGCGGTTTCTCTATAACCGCATCAAGCCCGTAGTGAAGGACAAGGTCTGTAAGGAACACCAGGAAGGCATGAAACTGCTAGGGTTCGACGATGAGAAAGGCATTCCCAACTACGACCGTATCAGCGACAGGCTGGAACAGCTTTCCGGCTGGCGTCTGGTCACCGTGCCCGGCTATCTACCACCTGAGGTATTCTTCCGCCATCTGGCGCGCAAGCATTTCCCCGTCACCACCTTCATCCGCAAGCCGGAAGAAGTCGATTACCTGAAGGAACCGGATATCTTCCACGACATGTTCGGCCACGTGCCGATGATCGCGAACCCTACCTTCGCCAATTATTTCCATGCATTCGGCGAGGGCGGCTTGAAGGCCGTGGCTAATGGCTCGACCTCATTCATCGACACGCTCTACTGGTTCACCATCGAATTCGGCCTTATCAATACCCCCGAAGGACGACGCATCTATGGTGCGGGCATTACATCATCGATGGGGGAATCGGCCTATGCGCTCAGCGAGCAACCAGCCCATATCGGCTTCGACCTGAAACGCATCATGCGCCAGAAATACCGCATCGACGAATACCAGAAGCAGTATTTCGTCATCGACAGCTTCGAGCAGTTGGTGAATGCGACCAAGCCGGACTTCATTCCTATCTATAAGGAAGTCTCCGGCATGACCCCAGTCGAGATCGGCGCCACGCTACCGACTGACAGGATCTTCCAGCCCGGCACGGTTTCCTAGTCCTCGTCACCCGGCGTAATGTATTTTTCGATGATATCGCGCAGCTCTTCCGGCTGGTACGGTTTGGATAGGTAATCATCCATGCCCGACTTGAGGAACTTCTCACGATCACCCGCCTGCGCGAACGCCGTCATTGCGATGATGGTCGAAGGCTCCTGCCCGCTTGCCTTCTCCAGCGAACGGATACGACGCGTGGTCTCAATACCGTCCATGCCGGGAATCTGCACATCCATGAAGATCAGCGCATACTTGTTGTTCTGGAACTTCTGGATGGCATTCATGCCAGTGGTCGCTACATCATAACTATAGCCGAACTGGTCAAGCAGCGTCGTCGCCACCAGGATATTGGGCGCATGATCTTCCACGAGCAGGATACGGTTCTTCGTATCGGTCGCGGTCGGCATCGCACCCACATCAGCAGCGGCGAGCTCATAGCTCATGACTTCTTCATTCTTACTAATCTGCAATGGCAGGATGACCGTGAACACCGAACCTTCATTGGCATTGCTGCTGGCTTCAATGGTACCATACATGCGCTCGACCAGTGCCTTGCAGATGGCAAGGCCAAGACCGGTACCGCCGTATTTACGGGTGGTCGATGCATCGGCCTGCGTAAACTTGTCGAAGATGAGCGGCAGTTTCTTTTCGGGAATACCAATACCACTATCAACCACTTGAATATGCAGGTCAGCATAGAGCGGGTCGCTCGCGGAAGGCACATCGAATAGGATGATCTTCACATAACCACTTTCGGTGAACTTGATGGCGTTGCTGACGAGATTGGTCAGCACCTGCTGAATACGCAGGGGGTCGCCGAGGTAATTGGCATGGGTAAGGCGCGATGCATCGAACAACAGTTTCAGGTTCTTTTCCTTGGCACGCATCATCATGATGGTCATGACCTTCTGCACCAGCTCCTTGATATTGAAGCCTAGCTGTTCGAGCTCGATAGCACCCTCCTCGAGGCGTGCGAAGTCGAGCAGGTCATT
>Ga0209572_1001984_pt1 | contig 10974 bp, 9 predicted proteins | sample EBPBio232012_DNA_FD_185867 | JGI IMG/M metagenome (GOLD analysis project Ga0209572, IMG submission 185867) | Wastewater treatment Type I Accumulibacter community from EBPR Bioreactor in Madison, WI, USA - Reactor 1_1/23/2012_ DNA (SPAdes)... | ecosystem: Engineered > Bioreactor > EBPR >...
CCGCTGTACTGGCAGGTCCTGAGGCAGAACGCGAAGCGCGGTTGACGGCACATGATAGTATTATCATCAGCCGCTTTGAAGATTCGTTGGCGTCGCTGCCCGGTGCTCAAGGTATCGTGGTCGATGATAACGAGATCTCGAAGGCCGAGCTGCAGCTTTATGCAAACAATCAGCCTGTGGGTCAGAATGCCCAACTGGATGCCTTGCTTGCTGCCAACGGCATCACGCGTGATGCTGCGTTGCAGACGGCGTCTGCGGATCTTGCATCCGTGGGTGATATGGCCGGTGTGAATGTGGGCGATCAGCTTCGCTCGAGAGACGGTGTCGTTACCAGCGTTTAATTCACGCTAGCCAATCGCACGCGAACTCACTAGCATCGTAGCCTATGCAGGATGATCAGGATATTCCCGTCTATAAGGTCGGTGCGGTGATTTTGCGCCAGCGCCCTGATGCAGGTCATACCAGCCAAGGTAATGCGGTCGAGGGCGACACGATCGAAGCGCTCATTGTGCGCCCGCACCCCACACAGAATAACGGAACTCTACCCAATCTTGCATTGCCGCGTGGCTCGCGCAAATTCGATACGGGCAAGAAGGACGAGCATGGAAATGTCATCTGGCAGGATATCCGCAACCTTGAAGATGCCAAGGCTGCCGTGCATCGTCGCTGGGAACCGGTTGCCGAAACATTATTGCGCGAGATGAAAGAGGAGGCGGGCATCCAGCGCGCTGATCTGCTTAAGAGCGCAGATGTCTATGAAATGGAAGAGCGCCCCTATGCCTCACCCGGTAAAGGCGAAACCTACCCCGTCTATTGGTATGTCGTCTGGGCGGATGATGCGATGATCAAGAATATGGATAATCCTCCCGAACATAGCAGCGAGGCACGTTGGTGTACGTTGAATGAGCTTAAGAACCTGGTCAGCGAAGAACACCCGGAGCATTCGCAGTTCTCCAAAGGATATTACGATGTGGTGAAAGAGGCAATCATGCCATCGGTCTATGAATCACTCAAGCCCGCGAACCTGAAAGCGCAGCAAGTAAAGGAACGCCAACTCTAAGCGATTTCCTGCCATTTGAGCGCGTAGCCGTGCTTACCCGCATCAACTATCGCATGTAACTTACCACTCAGCAGCGACTCGGCCTTTTTACCGAACACTTCATAGCGCCAGCCATGGAAGAGGTGCGATTCTTCTTTCGACATATCGCCTTTCACCAAGGCCTCGAGCTCGTCGCGATCCGCCACCAGACGCGGCACGACATGCGATTCTTCGCAGCATTGTTTCAGCAGCATGCGCAGCATATCAAGGCAGGCTTCCTGACCGGCATTGAGGCTGATCGGGCGTGGTGGGGCAGCGGGGAACGTCTCTTTGGGTGCGATACGCGCAGTGGCCAGTGCCTCGATGAGCAAGGCTTGCCAGTCACGCGAAAGCTGATTGCCCAAGCCGCGCACTTCCTGCAGATCTTCGGCGCTTTCAGGCACCATGGCGGCAAGCTGTAGCACGACTTCGTCACGCAGGATGCGCTGGCGTGGCACATCGCGCTTGATGGCCATTTCCTCGCGCCATGCGGCTGTCGCGCGCAACATGTGCAGGTAGAACGGGTCGCGGCTTTTCACTTTCAGGCGCTTCCATGAATTCTGCGTATTGATCTGGAAACGCGAAATGGCGTAGGTCTCATCCATCTCTTCCTGGATCCATGCGCCACGATTGTCTTTCTCGATGCGTGCTTCCATCAACTCGAAGATCTTGCGCAGGTGGATGACGTCATCGAGTGCGTAGACGAGTTGGCGATCACTAAGCGGGCGTTTTGCCCAGTCGGTGAAGCGCGAGGCCTTATCGAGTTTCGCACCGACGAGTTCGCGTACGAGTGTTTCGTAGCTGGCCGATTCGCCAAAGCCACAGACCATGCCGGCGATTTGCGTGTCGTATAGCGGGGTCGGGATCTGACCAGTGATGCGGAAGAATATCTCGACGTCCTGACCGGCTGCGTGGAATACCTTCAGGATATCCGGGTCGACCAGTACGGGGTAGAGCGGCGAAAGATCCATGCCTTCGGCCAAGGGATCAACCGCGACGGCCTCTTTCGACGAACCGATCTGCAGCAGGCAGAGCTGCGGGAAATAAGTGCGCTCGCGGATGAATTCGGTATCGAGCGTGATGAAGCGCTCGCCTTTCAGCCCGTCGCAGAATTTTGCCAAGTCTTCGGTCGTGGTGATAACGCGTGATTCCATGCGCGGGGTGTAGCCTACTTTGGGGTGTACGCAATCATTTTCTGTCTACTGGTCAGTCCGCGCGTGATGTTCATTGTGGATACGGGTATTTCGAACGCAGCCGCCAGCAGCCGCAAAAGTGCCTCATTAGCCTTACCATCCTCGGGTGCGGCGCGCAGTTTCACGAGCAATACGGGCTTGCCCGAAACATCGTTCTTGAAGCCCAAAATGGCGTCCTTGGGTGCCTTGGGGGTCACTTTTATGGCCAAAACACCCTGTTTTAGCAGCAAGTCCTTTGCATTTTCCATGGGTTAGGTTATAGCTGCACCGCTTAAAAACTAAAGGATTACCTATGCACGCATATCGCACCCATACCTGCGCCGCCCTTCGTAAAACCGATGTGGGCACGATCGTGAAACTTTCAGGCTGGGTACATCGTACGCGTGACCATGGGCAATTGGCGTTCATCGACCTGCGCGACCATTTCGGCCTGACGCAGATCGTCGCGACTCAAGGGCAGGCGGATTTCGAAGCGCTGACCCATTTGCGCAATGAGTCGGTCATTACCGTGACGGGCGAAGTCGTAGCGCGCGATGCGGCTGCCGTGAACAAGGATCTCGCCACCGGTGAGATCGAAGTGAAAGTTACGGCGCTCAACATTGAATCCGTGGCGGATGCCTTGCCGATCCAAGTGAATGCCGATGTGGAATGCCCCGAGGCGACGCGCCTGACCTATCGCTTCCTCGACCTGCGCCGCGAGAAACTGCACAAGAACATCATCCTGCGCTCGAACGTCATTGCGTCGCTGCGTCGCCGCATGATCGAACAGGGATTCCAGGAATTCCAGACGCCGATCCTGACCGCGTCATCGCCGGAAGGCGCACGTGACTATCTCGTGCCTTCACGCGTGCACCCCGGCCAGTTCTATGCGCTGCCGCAGGCACCGCAGATGTTCAAACAATTGCTCATGGTGTCGGGCTTCGACAAGTATTTCCAGATCGCTCCCTGTTTCCGCGACGAAGACGCGCGCGCTGATCGTTCACCGGGTGAGTTCTATCAGCTCGACTTCGAGATGAGCTATGTGACCCAGGAAGACGTGTTCGCCGCAATCGAGCCGGTATTGCATGGCGTGTTCACCGAATTCTCGACCAAGAAAGTTACCGATTTCCCGTTCCCGCGCATTCCGTATGCTGAGGCGATGAAGAAATACGGCTCCGATAAACCGGATCTGCGTAACCCCATCCTCATCGCGGGTGCATGCAGCATCTGGAAGGATTCGGAGTTCGCAATCTTCAAGTCGGTGATTGCCGCAGGCGGCAAGATCCGTGCGATTCCCGCCCCCGGTTGCGCTGATAAGCCGCGCAGCTTCTTCGATAACATGATCGAGTTCGCGAAAGCGAATGGCGCGAAAGGCCTCGCCTATATCGGCTTCGATGCGGATGGCACACCCAAAGGTCCCATCGCCAAATTCCTCAGCCCCGAGAAACTTGAGATGCTGAAAGAGAAAGCAGGCCTGAAGAACGGCGACGCCGTGTTCTTCTCGTCAGGGCCGCAGCTTGAGGCCGAGACGATTGCTGGCAAGGTACGCACCGAGCTTGGCAACCAACTCGACCTGTTGGAAAAAGATGTGTTCAAATTCTGCTGGGTGGTGGACTTCCCGTTCTACGAATGGAACGAGGACGAGAAGAAGATCGACTTCTCGCACAACCCGTTCTCGATGCCGCAAGGTGGCCTCGAAGCACTCGAAGGCGCGAAGACCAAGGAAGACCTGCTAGCGTTGAAAGCATTCCAATACGACATCGTCTGCAACGGGGTGGAGCTTTCCTCGGGCGCGATTCGTAACCACAAGCCTGACCTGATGGTGAAGGCGTTCGAGATCGCTGGTTATAGCCGCGAGATCGTCGAGAGCAAATTCGGTGCGCTGTTCAAGGCGTTCCAATTCGGTGCACCGCCCCACGGCGGTTCAGCACCGGGTGTCGACCGTATGGTGATGCTGCTGGCCGATGAACCGAACATCCGTGAGGTGATCGCCTTCCCGATGAACCAGCAAGCGCAGGATCTGTTGATGCAGGCGCCGAATACGGTGAACGAGAAACAGTTGCGTGAACTGAACATCCAGCTGTCACCGAAGGCCAAGCAAGTGCTTGAAGAAGCTAAAGAAAAAGCTTCCGACGCGGCGTAACCTTTCCTTAAATCTTTTGCCGTAATCTCAAGGGGTTATGGTTAAGCACACCGCACCGACATTGCAGGAATACCTCGACACGCGCCTTCCGCCGGCGCATTACGACGTCGAGAATTATGTGCATTTTGCACCTGTATCCGAGCGTCTGCAGCGCCATGAAATCATCGAAGAACTTCGCGACGACTTCAGCCGCCGTGCGGGCAAATCGTCGGACGCCAAGCGCCTGCATATCGGTGCAGCGGGATTCTTCAATTTCGATATCGTCCATGCATCGCGTGCCGATGCATGCGTGCTCATCGACAAGAACAGCAACCAGCGCCTGTTCTGGGATGGTATCGTGCGTATGATCCACGATGCACCGAACAAGGATGCCTTCAGGGAACTCTTCAGCCAACATGCTGCAGAGTACCTTCCCAAGGAATTGACCAACAGCACCGGTGTCTGGGTGGGCGACCTTGATTACGCCAACTTCATGGGCGATACGCAATGGGCGCGCAAGGACGACTCCTACCGTTATATCCGCAATCTTGTGGAGCATGGCAAGGTTGCTAGCGTCACGCTTGATGTATTTGATGTGCCACGTTGCGAGACGTTGGCAGGGGCTCTCAAGAAATACCGCGACGGGCAGGATGCGGGCTATCGCACCAAGACGGTCTATGGCTCGAATATTTGGGACTTCGTGAATGCCCATGTCGATGTGCGTGCGATACAGGATTACATGGAGTTCGTGGTGAAGGAACTGCGTGCACATGAGGGTAGTGACGAAGCAACGCTCATCGCGAAAGCGACCGAAGCTTCGGCAGGGTTCTTTGCCCAAACGAAATTCGCAGAAGCAGCGGCAACAGCTGAGCGCATGGAGTTGATGGGTAAGCACGCTTACAGCGTGCTGAAACAATCCGGCGCTCTGATGCCGGATCTGCTGGAAGATGAAATCGATGAGCGCACCGCGCATGCAGAAGAGATGTTCCTGAAGCATATGATGCGGCAGTTCACCGATATGGACTTCAAGGATCTCAAGCTGGAGAAACCAAGTGTCGGTGGCGACTTCCACGGCACCGATGTGCATGCCACACTACACGGCTTGCACGCATTGGCACCCCGCAAGGATGCTACTTTGTACCTGTGTGACACACACAACGAACGTGCGGTGATGAAACTCACCGGTGGCAAATTGAAGCCACGTACCGAAGAGACGCAAGGGCTTGTCGGCGGAATCCAGTAAATACTTTCCAGCCGTGCATGCGCATGTTATGCGCGAGTCATGGAAACAGCATTCACCATCATCGGCCTGATCGGCGTGGCCATGAGCCTCAGCGCCTATGCGCTGCTCACACGTGGCGTGTTCCATCGCAATGACCCGCGCTACTACTGGATCAATATCATCGGCACGCTGTTCATCGCTCTCTCGATTACGGTGCAATGGAATCTGGCGGCGATGGTCTCGCAGGTGCTTTGGGTCGCCATCAGCCTTGTCGGGCTGGTGCGTGCGATAAGGAGCCAGTCATGAGCCTGTATGATGCCATTGGCCTGCTGGCGCCGGTCTTCTTCATGATTGCCTATGCGATGACTGCGATCGGTAAATGGGACGGGTCGATGGCACGGCTGCATCTGTGCAACCTGATCGGTGCGGGAACCATGCTGATCTCGCTGTTCCATGCATGGAACCTGCCGATGGTAGTGATGGAAATCTGCTGGGGCAGCGTGGCCATTTACGGCCTTGCACGGTGCTTCAGAGCCAAACGTTCCGCTTAAGCCAGTTGACCGTGGCAATGCTTGTACTTTTTTCCGGAACCGCACGGGCAGGCCTCATTGCGCGCTACCTTCCCCCAACTGCTTGGGTCGCTGGCGATGCGGTCGCTTGCCTTTACATTGCGCAGGGTCTGCTGTTCGCGACGTGCGGCTTGCTGCTCCTGTGCCAGGGCGGGATCGACGCGTGACTCCTGCATTTTCTGCTTCGGTGCTGCGCGCATCATCTCTTCGCTCAGTTCGACGCGCAATTGCAGGCGTGACAGGCGCGACATCATGACTTCACGCATATGGTTCAGCATGTATTCGAACAGGCCGAAGGCCTCCTGCTTGTATTCATTCAACGGGTCGCGCTGCGCATAGGCGCGCAGGTTTATGCCTTGGCGCAGATGGTCGAGCGAAAGCAGGTGGTCTTTCCAGAGCTGGTCGAGCGTCTGCAACAGCAGGCGCTTTTCCGCGATGTTATAGATATGCTCGGGGAAGCTCTTTGCCTTCTCGTCGAGCAGTGACTTAGTGACGTCGTTCAGGCGTTGCAGGATCTCTTCATCCGCGATGCCTTCTTCCTTCGCCCAGTCCTCGACCGGCAGAGCGAGGCCATAGACGCGGAAGATCTCATGCTGCAGCGTGACCGGATCCCACGCTTCGGCATACGAGCCTTTTGGGATATAGGTGCCGACCAGGTGCTCGTTCACATCGTTACGCATGAACTCGACCGTCTCACGCACATCTTCCGCTTCCATCAACTCGATGCGCTGTTCGTAGATGACCTTGCGTTGGTCGTTCATCACGTCGTCGTACTTGAGCAGCGTTTTGCGGATCTCGTAGTTGCGCTGCTCGACCTTGGTCTGGGCGCGCTCGATGGCCTTGTTCATCCACGGGTGGAAGATGGCTTCGCCTTCTTTCAGGCCAAGTTTCTGCAGCACGCTATCGATGCGCTCGGAACCGAAGATGCGCATGAGGTCGTCTTGCAGCGACAGGAAGAATTTGCTGGCGCCGGGATCACCCTGACGACCGGAGCGGCCACGCAGCTGGTTGTCGATACGACGTGATTCATGGCGCTCTGTGGCGAGCACGAACAAGCCGCCGGCTTCACGCACGATGTCCTTATCGCGCAATACCTCGTCGCGGATTCTTTGTGCGGCAATGGAATCGGCATCCTCGCCGAGTTCCTGCTTGATACGTAAGTTGGCATTGCCGCCGAGCATGATGTCGGTACCGCGGCCCGCCATGTTGGTCGCAATCGTTACCGCACCGGGGCGTCCCGCCTGCGCGATGATATAGGCTTCCTGTTCATGGTAGCGCGCATTCAACACCTGATGCGGGATCTTTTCCTTCTTCAGGCGCTTGGCGAATTCTTCCGATTTCTCGATCGACACGGTGCCGACGAGGATTGGCTGGTTACGCTCGTGGCATTCTTTAATGAGAGCGACGACGGCCTTGTCGCGCTCTTCACTGGTGCGGTAGATTTCGTCGTCATAGTCCTTGCGGGTGACGGACACATTGGTGGGGATCTCGACCACATCCAGACGGTAGATGTCGGCGAACTCGGCAGCCTCGGTCATTGCGGTGCCGGTCATGCCGGCGAGTTTCGGGTAAAGGCGGAAGTAATTCTGGAAGGTGATCGAGGCGAGGGTCTGGTTCTCGTTCTGGATCGTCACGCCTTCTTTCGCTTCGAGCGACTGGTGCAGGCCTTCGCTATAGCGGCGACCTTCCATCATGCGGCCGGTGAACTCGTCGATGATGATGACCTTGCCATCCTTCACAATATAGTCGGTGTCGAGACGGAAAAGGTGGTGCGCCTTCAAGGCTTGGTTCACGTGGTGCACGACATGCACGTTGCCGATATCGTACAGGCCTGTGCCTTCCTGTATCAGGTTGGCCGCGACGAGCAGTTCCTCGATTTTCTGGGTGCCTTCTTCGTTCAGGGTCACCGAGCGTGTTTTCTCGTCCTTATCATAGTGCATTTCATCCAGCTTCGGGATCAGCTTGTTGATGTGCACATACATTTCCGAGTTGTCCTCGGTCGGGCCGCTGATGATGAGCGGGGTACGCGCTTCATCGACGAGGATCGAATCGACTTCATCGACGATGGCGAAATTGAATGGCCGCTGCACCATTTCATCGCGACTGTATTTCATATTGTCGCGCAGATAGTCGAATCCCAATTCATTGTTGGTGGCGTAGGTGATGTCGCAGTTATAGGCGGCCTTGCGCTCGTCATCATCGAGCCCGTGGTGAATGACGCCGACGGTGAGGCCGAGGAAGTTGTAGATCTTGCCCATCCATTCCGCATCGCGGTTGGCGAGGTAGTCGTTCACGGTGACGATGTGCACGCCCTTGCCGGTCAGTGCGTTCAGGTAGGCGGCGAGGGTGGCGACGAGCGTCTTGCCTTCCCCGGTCTTCATCTCTGAGATCATGCCCTTATGCTGTACCATGCCGCCGATCATCTGCACGTCGAAGTGACGCATGCCGAGCGTACGCTTGGAAGCTTCGCGCACGACGGCGAAAGCAGGCACCAGCAATTTGTCGAGGCTGACGTCGTTGTTCGCCTTCAGGCGCAATTCGTCGGTTTTGGCGCGCAACTGCTCGTCGGTCAATGCGGCGAGTTCGGGCTCCATGGCGTTGATCGCATCGATCTCGCGCTGGAAGGAACGGACAAGGCGCTCGTTCGAGCTGCCGAATAATTTCTTGGCGATGCTAGCAAGCATGGGCGTCACTTTCATTAATGTTGGCGAGAGATAGGCATAGCTTGGGTGCATGTCAATGGATTCCCTTGAAAAAACCCCCAACCTATGCCACACCCCTTAGCACATATTTGCACGGGAGTTATCGATGAAAAACCTGCTGATTGCCGCTCTGGCGCTTGTATCCACGGTTTCTGTCGCACTTGCCGATGATTACGTGGTGTTAAAAGTGAATAAACAGGATGTTACCGCCGCCGAGGTGCAACGCACGTGGGAAGGCCTGTTCCCTCCCGGTTCTGCGCCCGCATTCGATACGGTCAATGAAGCCGTCCGCCAGAACGTGCTGCGTGGCATCATCACCGAGCGTCTGGTGATGGGCGAGGCCTTGAAGCAGAACGTTGACAAGAACGACGCGGTCTTGAGAGAGATCGCCGAAGCGAAGGATAAAATCATCCTGCGCCACTTCCTCGATTCGAAGACCGAAGGTGCCATCAGCGATGAGGCGGTGAAGGCGGAATATGACCGCTTCGTGCGCAACCTGCGCGACGAAAAAGAGATCCGTGCGCGCCATATTCTGGTCGCGAGCGAGAAGGAAGCAAAAGAACTCGTTGAGAAGATCGAGGATGGTGAGAAGTTCGAGAAGGTCGCCGAAGAATTCTCGAAAGACCCGGGTACCGCCAAGCAAGGTGGCGACCTTGGCTATTTCACGCAAGACAAGATGGTGAAGGAATTCGGTGAAGCGGCATTCGACCTGGATGTCGATGAAGTCTCAGACCCCGTAAAGTCGCCATTCGGTTGGCACATCATCAAGGTCGAAGACAAGCGCAACGTGACCATCCCGACCTATAACGACGCGAAGGATGCGCTGAAGATGCGCCTGCAGGAGAAGAAGCTGAACTCGTACGTGCAGCAATTGCTCAAAGCTTCGGACATCACCTATTTTGACGCCAAGGGTAAACAGATACCGTTCAACAAAGATGCGGCGGAACTTGGTTCGGATGAGTAAGTATCCACGCTCGCCTCTCGCCCCTGAAGTGCTGCCTGACATGCCTGCAGTCGATGGCGTGCGCATGGTAACCGCGAAGGCGGGCATCAAATACGCAGGTCGTACCGACCTGCTGCTCATGACTTTCGACGAGGGCACGACCGCTGCAGGTGTTTTCACCAAATCGCTTGCGCCCTCGGCACCGGTCGATTGGTGCCGTGCGCAGCTGCCCAAGCAGCATGCACGTGCGCTACTGGTGAATTCCGGCAATGCGAATGCCTTTACAGGACGCAAAGGCGTTTTGTCCGTTGAAGCAAGTGCCGCTGCCGTTGCAAAGGTCTTGGGCATCAAGACACATGAAATCTACCTGTCATCGACAGGCGTGATTGGTGAGCCTTTGCCACACGAAAAAATTGAAGCCGTCGTGCCCAATATGCCGCAAGGCCTGAAGGCGGATGGTTGGCACGAAGCTGCCGCAGCAATCATGACCACGGATACCTTCCCCAAAGCGGCGACGCGCACAGTCAAATTGGATGATGGCAGCGTGACCATCAATGGCATCGCCAAGGGCTCGGGCATGATTGCACCGGACATGGCGACGATGCTGGCATTTGTCGCAACCGATGCAAAAATCGAAGCGACCGTGCTGCAATCCATGCTGCAGCAAAGTTGCAGCAATAGTTTCAACAGTATCACGGTGGATGGTGATACTTCGACCAGCGATACGCTGATGTTGTTCGCAACTGGCAAAGGCGCGGAAGTGAAAGGCAAGAACGCCGAGATCTTCCTTGATGCACTGACCGATATCATGATCGAGCTAGCGCAATTAGTAGCCAAGGATGGCGAGGGTGCGCAGAAGCTCATCACCGTAAAGGTCACGGGTGCGGATTCGGATGCCGCAGCAAAAACCATCGCGCTTTCGATCGCCAACTCACCACTCGTGAAGACCGCGATTGCAGGCGAAGACGCCAACTGGGGTCGCGTGGTGATGGCGGTGGGTAAAAGCGGCGAGAAGGTCGACCGCGACCTGCTATCTGTGGCCATCGGTGGCGTGACCATTGCCAGCAAGGGCGAGCGGGTGGAGCGCTATGACGAGGCGCCCGTGGCGGCGCATATGAAGACCCGCAATATCGTGATCGAGGCGGATATCGGCCTGGGCAAGGGAA
>Ga0209572_1001987_pt1 | contig 10941 bp, 10 predicted proteins | sample EBPBio232012_DNA_FD_185867 | JGI IMG/M metagenome (GOLD analysis project Ga0209572, IMG submission 185867) | Wastewater treatment Type I Accumulibacter community from EBPR Bioreactor in Madison, WI, USA - Reactor 1_1/23/2012_ DNA (SPAdes)... | ecosystem: Engineered > Bioreactor > EBPR >...
GAACAGTCGTTAGCAGCAGCAACACCCGTGGGCTATGCGAACGCAGAGGCTGATCCCGCGAAAGCTGCGAAAAATCTGGACGCAGGGTCTCCAAATGTGATCACCGAAGCGTCCAAGTATTTCGACGTTCGTGCACTGGCGGACGCGTGCCGCCGAGGATTGCGCTCGGTCGAACAGATCACACATGAGCACCGGCTCCAATCGGGCCGCCTGGATCGACGCGCGATTACGCGCGCAGCCATTGGCGCGCAGGACGTTTTCTCGCGACGGACATGGACACCAGGCATGAAAACGGCGGTTCTCGTGATGCTGGACGCCTCTGGCAGCATGATCGACAGTGTTACCCTCGATAGTGCGCTGGGCTACCGTTGCTCGCGTTTTTCTGCTGTCGTGGGGTTGGCCGCACAACTCATGCCAGCGCTTGAACGCGCCGGGGCCAAAAACGCAGCGGCCGCGTTCACCGACCGCACGTACGCAACAGTGCAGGTTCTGAAAGCGTTTGGCGAGATAGCCAACACCGACAAGCTTCTGGCGCGATGGTCCCGCACCGCACCGGGCGGTGGCACGCCCATGTCCCTGGAGGCGCGTTGGGCGGGTCGCGAAATCGCCGCCCAGCGTGGCGTGCAGCGCCGCGTCGTGTTGTGGCTGTGCGACGGGCAGCCGAACAGCCCCGCAGCAATTCTCACCAACGAGTTTGACAGGCAACGGGCGCGCGGCATCGAGCATTATGGCATCGGTCTCCAATGCGATTTGAAGCCGGTTTTTCGCCACGATGAGCAGATAGCGGTCTCTAACATGGCGAAGCTTCCGAAAGCGCTAGAGGCCATGCTCTTCGCCACGGCACCCAAATGAAAGGGCGGCACGCAAGGAGACTGGCAAGCGACACGCTTGCCAGCGCCGCGACGACGGCAGCGTTTGCGATCATTGCTGCGGTGCTGTTCGGCTGGATATGAGCCGCAAAGACGCATGACACGGAACCAAGCCGGGCAATCGCCCGGCTTTTTTCTTTGCCTGCACGAGCGCAACCGGGGTAAACCACGACGACCGCAAACAGGATGCCAAGCGATGCGCACAACGAAGCCGCGAACCCGCAAAACAATTAACCAAAATCCAGTTAATTCAACAATTAACCAAACAGTTAATTCAAAATTTGGTGTCCTGCCTGACGACAGCCATCAGGACGCGTTTGAACCCGATGCAGGGGACGTGGCTCTGGCGAAAAAAATCCTGCGGCAACAAATGGTTAGCAAGAATGCGCCAGCGGCAGCCAAGGTCCAAGCGGCGCGCACATTGCTCGAACTGGTCGGCGCGCTGGGCCGCAATTCGAAGCCTGCCACCGAAAAGGGCAAGCCGCTCGCCGAAATGACACGCGCCGAACTGGAAGCCGAGTTGGCAGCGACCGGCGACTGACCCCGAACCGCCGAAAAACATCGCTCGCGCGCCAGTTTCCAGCACAACAACCCCGCAACCCGTTGAAACACTCGGCCCGCGCGCTCCCTATACAGGGGAGCGCACCCCAGAAACGCCAGGGCATTCCCCACCAATCGGACGCAAGACCGTGCCTCTCACCCAGGCAACGCCAGGCTCAGCGAACGGCCCGCGTCCGGCCCGCGTCCGGCCCGGACCCCACGTCCGCCGACCCCACCCCCCGGCCTCGCCCGGCTCGCGCCCGGAAACCTATCTAGTGCCGCCCAACAAAGCGGCGCATTTTTCTAACTTTCTGACAAGACTGACAAATCTCCCCCCGCAGCATACGAAATCCGAGTGAAAATGCTTGCATGTCCGTTTTGCCCGGCGCTAGAACGGACAAAACCGGCCCCAGATTGCAAGCGCTATGCCCGAACCCGTCCCTACAAAACCCGTCCGAATGTTTTCGTTCACCGACCGTCAGGTGTCGCAGCCTACGTCGCCGCTGCCCGGCACGTCGGTTGACGCGGAACTTGACCGGACCAATCTCGCGGTCAGCGACACGATTGATTTTGTCCGGCAGGTAATCACCGACGACGGCAAGATTGCTGCATCTGCCGTGCTCGAAACCATCGAGAACCTTCTGGCCGACGCGGAGGGTCCACAGGGCGACACTGGTCCGCAAGGTCCGCAAGGCCCGGCGGGTCCGCAGGGCGATACCGGCCCGCAGGGCGCGGTAGGTCCACAGGGCGTGCAAGGCATTCAGGGCGTTCAAGGCGTCGCCGGTCAGTCATTCACCCCGGACGTAGCCTTGCCTGCCGCGTCGCGCTCGGCCTACGACAACGAGGCAGCCGGGTTTTCGTTCTTGGACACGACCAATGGCGTGATCTATTTCAAGAACTCGGCCACGACCGGCGACTGGTCGGCCCCCACCCCCTTCGGACGTGGACCGCAGGGGCTTCAAGGCCCGCAAGGCATCCAAGGCATTCAGGGCGAGGATGGCCCCCAAGGCCCGGTAGGACCGACGGGAGCCGAAGGCCCAGCAGGCGACCCCGGCCCAACGGGCGCAACCGGCGCGCAGGGCCGGTCGATCAGCTACGTCGTAGGCGTCCCCAACAACGCCAACGGCCAGAACGGCGATCTGGCCGTCAATGACGACGGCGACGTTTATGAGAAGTCGGCCAGCGTTTGGGTGCTGATGTTCAACATTGTCGGACCACAAGGCGCACAGGGTCCGCAAGGCAACCAAGGTCCGCAAGGCGTCCAAGGTCCGCAAGGCGTCCAAGGTCCAACGGGTCCGACCGGGCCGGTCGGACCCCAAGGCGAAATGGTCGGCGCAAACAATCTTTCCGAACTGACCAACGTTGCGGCTGCCCGGACGAAGTTGTCGGTGTATTCCATCGCCTCGGTCGATGCGGCTGTTGCGACCAAGGTCGCAAAGGCGGGCGAAAATCTTACTGGCGGTTTCCGCGCGTCACGTTTCAGCTACGGCACGCTCACGACCGGAACGGTCAACCTATCGCTCGCTAACGGCAACGGCGGGCTAATCACTCTCGGCGCGGGCGGGGGAACCATTGCAGCCCCAGCCGCAACGGCAGGTGAAATGTCCACAATGGTTATCGACATTATCGCCGCCGCCGGTGCGTCCGGCACGAAAGTCTTTTCCGGTTTCGATGCGGTCGGCGGCGACGCCTTGCCGACGGCAAACAACAAGGCCGTGCTCACGATCGTCCGCACACCCGAAGCCTGCTTCGCGACAATCAAGAGGAAACCGTAATGCCGTTTCCACTGCAAGCCGTCGGAGGGAAAGTTGTCGTTCCGGGCAGCATTACCTACAACAGTGCCGGTTCCAACAATTTCATCGTCCCGGAATATGACTTCATTCGGGTCCGCATGGTGGGATCATCCGGGGGCAGTGCTGGTGCCGTTATCAGCGACACCAGCTTCTATTTTGCCGGGGGCCACGGTGGAGACACATCGTTTAACGGCGTTCAGGTAACAGGCGGTGGCGGTGCACCGAACCTAAGCGGGGGCAGCGGCAGGGCTGTTGCTAGTGGGGGGTCGGTAAACACCAACGGAACGAACGGCCCAAACGGAGATCAAGTTACCGCTGGCAGCTTCACACCCTTGCCTGTTCCTGCGGGTGTGGCGGCGCAAGGGGGTGGAGGCGCTGGGGCTGCGGGGGTGGCTTCCGACACTACCAATGTTGCGGGTGCTCAAGGAACCGCCCCCGGCGGCGGGCCACGCGGCGAGCGCTCGGTGGCATCGGTTAACAGCGGCAAAAGCACATACCAAGTTACTACCGTTACGGGCGGTGGGCAGGGCGGCGGCTATTCTGAAAAGACGTGGGCCTGTGCCGATGCCGGAGCGCCTGCGGTCCAAGCCACTCTCGCAGCAGTAGTCGGCGCGGGTGGAGGCGCTGGGGCTAACGGTGGCGCGGCAGGTCAGCCGGGCCGCATTATCATTGACTGGTGGTGATCATGGATATTCGCGCCCTCACACGCACGGAAATCCGTGTTTTCGCCCCTCGCATGGTCGAACTGCTTCGGGAGAATTTCGCACGTCCGCCGCACAACCTGGACCTGCCGGAAGCGCAAGCAACAAAGATGATCCGCGAAGTCGTGGGCGATCCTCATTCACTGGTCATCGCGGCGTTTGACGGAGACGCGCTGGTCTATTTCACGGCGTCACGTCCGTTCAACCGGGTTTTTCCGTTTGGCCATAAGCTTTCGCCTTGGCTGAAAAAGATCGGGGCGAACACATCGCTGGTATTGTTCACGCCATATTCGGCCATTGCCGCATCACATCGCGGCAAGGCAATCGCGCCTGCGGCTTCGCGTGTCCTGGATCAGGAAATCCGGCGCTGCGGCTACACCATGCGCATCATCGCGATCGTCGTGGGCCAAGGCGGCGGCGACCGTAGTCAGCACACGTTTTTTGAGAAGATCGGCTACCGCAAGGCGGGCGTCACTGACACCGAGCGCGATGACGGGTTGCGCGTCCGCTTCTATTTCAAGGAGAACACGCCGTGACGCTTCAACTCAAGCAAGGTGAAACCGTTCTCGAAACCGTTCTACCCGGAACCTACGTCCACGTCCCGGACCTCGGACACGTCTACGCAGAGGATGGCTGGGCGAACGGCGACTATTCGATTTCGGTGGCCCCGCCGATCCCCCCTGCCCCCGAACCGGAAAAGACGCTCGCAGAGTGGGCCGCCGAACTTCGTTGGCAACGCGAAATCGGCGGCGTGAATATCGGCGGCGTGTCCATCATGTCGGACGACAGGTCCAAAATTCTCATCATGGGCGCGCGAATGAACGCGGACGCGGACCCCTCTTTCACAACCAGCTTCAAGACCACGGGCGGCACCTTCACGGAACTGAACGCGACGCAGATCGTAACGCTGTCCGACGCTCTGGCCGCACACGTTGCTTACTGTTTCGAGATGGAAGCCTCCGCTCTCGAACAGATTGCTTCCGGCACGATCACCACACCCGAACAGCTTCAAACCCATTTCGCCGGTTGACCCGACACACAGCGAACCACGGCCACGACCATGTTCAAAAAATTCAGTCGCACAACCAAAGTCCTGACCTCGCTAGTCGTGCTCGTCGGCGGCTTCGAAGGTTTGCGGACGTATGCCTACCGCGACCCGGTAGGCATCCCCACGATCTGCTTTGGCGAAACGCGCGGCGTGAAGATGGGCGACAAGAAGTCCGTCGAAGAATGCAAGGACATGCTTGCGAACAGGCTCATTGAATTTGACCGGGAAATCTCCAACCCCCGGTGCTTGCGTGACGCGGCAGCCATCCCGGATGACAGCTACATCGCGTTTGTTTCGCTGGCCTACAACATCGGATCCGGTGCGTTCTGTCGGTCCACCCTCGCACGCAAGGCCAACACGGGACAGCTTGCGGGCGCTTGTCGGGAAATTCTGCGATGGGACAAGGCACAGGGCATCCGGCTTCCCGGCCTGGTCAAGCGCCGCAAAGCAGAACACGACCTGTGCATGAAAGGTGTGGCGTCCCGATGATGCACCCGACCACGATCATCGCTGCGATTTGCGTTGTGCTTGGCGCGTTCGTCTCGTTCACGGCCACGTCCGTCTATGACCGGGTGATTGACGACCCGTTTGTGCGCCGCGAGGCAGTCAAGGATTTGGTTCACAAAACAGAACTGGACGCGGCAAACGCACGGCTCGTTGAAAATGCCCGGCAGTTGGCTGCCGCGCGGGACGCACTGCAAGCGTTTCAATCTCGTCTGATCGAGGACAACAAGGCTGCCGCGCAAGCGTTGGCGGACCTGCAACGTGAGAACGCCGAATATGAAACGAAACTCAAAACACAGGGCCGCAGTTGTGCTCTTGATGACGGTGACATTGACTGGTTGCGAAAATCTAAGGGCCGCACTTGAACGCGCGTCGGAAACCAAAGGCACGGCACAAGCCCGCGTCCAACTCCCGGACCTCCCGCCCGATTGCCGCAAGACCGAACCCCACGCCCCGCTCGTCCTCGGCGCGGACGCGCGGACCACTCTGGCTTTGGAACGCGCTGCGCTGGATCGCCAAAATTCTCGGACTGTCCGGTGCAACGAAAACTTCTACGACCCGCTCCGGCGAAGGATCGAATAAAATGCCGCACATTGGTTTCAAGAAAGAATTTTCCCTAGGCAACCTGCTGTCAATCATCACGATTGTCGCCAGCCTTTTCGTTGCGTGGAAAACGCTCACAGGAACCGTGGAAGCCAATTCCAAGGAAATCGGACACTTGGACGCCCGCCTGTCCCGCCTTGAAGATCAATTTGAACTGGCGATGACGAAGATCACTGACGAGCGCGTCGAACAGACGAAACGCCTGTCTGAAATCGGCACGGACCTGCGCTTGCTACGCCAAGCGGTTGACCGCCTGCCGCTATCCACTCCACGTTTCACCCCGTAGGTCAAATGACAAGAAATGCACAGACAAGGCGCAAGTCCATCCTGCGCCGCCTGATCGCGGCTGACGAAGCCCGGAACGATGTTCTCGCTTACACCGGTCTGACCATGCCGGACTACAAGCACCCCGGCGACGTGCGGCACTCCCGCTACCACGCGGCCAAGCACCACAAGGCCATTGCGAAAGCGCTCCACGACATTGAGGCGCGCAAGACCTTGCGCGTCATCATCAATTGCGGCCCGCGTCACGGCAAGACCGAACTGGCGTCCAGGCGTTTCATCGCCTGGCACGCCGGGAAGCACCCCGATCAGTCGTTGATCTTCGGCACATACAACGAGACATACGCGAACGACAATGGCCGCGCGGTTCGGGACATAATGCAGCAACCGGAGCACAGTCTGGTTTTCCCGGACTTCGCGCTCAGGGACGGGTCTGTCGCATCACAGCGGCTTGAAACCACGCGCGGCGGGCTGATTACGTTCGTCGGGCGCGGCGGCTCGATTACCGGGCGCGGCGGCCACGGCATCGTCATTGACGACCCCATCAAGGACCGGCAGGAAGCCGACAGCAGACTGATCCGCGACCAGCTTTGGACGTGGTTCACACAGGTAATCTCTACCCGCCAGATGACGACGGACAGCTTCATTCTCCTGATCCAGACGCGCTGGCACGAGGATGATCTTGTCGGACGCCTTACGGACCCGACGAACCCATATTACGATCCCGCCGAAGCCGCTCGCTGGACCGTCATCGACCTTCCGGCGCTGGCACTGGACAACGACCCGTTGGGGCGCAAGCCTGGCGAAGCGCTTTGGCCGGAACGCTTTCCAAAATCGTTCCTTGAAAACCAGCAGCGCATGGACCCTCGGGGATTTCAAGCACTCTATCAAGGCCGACCTTCGACGGACCAAGGCGCGTTTTTCCAAGCCGAACACATTCAGACTTACCGCCCGGACCAACTGCCTCGGAACCTTCGATACTACGTCGCCAGCGACCACGCGGTGAGCACCAAACAGGACCGGGACAAGACGGCGTTGGTTCCCGTTGGCGTGGACGAGAACGACAACATCTACATTATGCCGGACGTGTTCTGGCGACACGCGGCGTCCGACCAGACCGTGGACGCGATGATAAAATTGATGGCCCAATACAAGCCGCTCTATTGGTGGGCTGAACGCGGCGCAATCACGAAAGCAATCGGCCCGTTCCTGCGCAAGCGGATGCACGAGGAACGGACGTATTGTTCCATCGTTGAACTGACGCCGACCGTGGACAAGAAAACCCGTGCGCAGTCCATCCAGGGACGCATGGCGATGGGAAAGGTATTTTTCCCCCAGCGCGCAAACTGGTGGCCCGACGCCCGTGACCAACTCCTGAAATTCCCCCACGGCGCAAACGACGACTTTGTGGACGCGCTGGCATATATCGGCCTCGGCCTGAACGAGCAGGTCAGTGCGAGCGTCATGCGCCGCACATCGACAGAAGGCAAGGAAGGGACGTTCCGCTGGTGGCTCAATCGCGCCCGATCCGGGCAACAGAACAAGGCCAAGACTGGCGGCTGGTGAGTGTCCGTTTTGTCTGATATGAAATCCACCAAATGCAACGAAGGCACCCGCTATGAACGACGCAGTTGACGCTCTGACGAACATCGTCGGCACGGAAATGAGCATCGAGCCGCATCCGAATTTCGGCACGGGAGAAACGCAAACCAGCACGGTCCAGCGTGAAGCCCCGGACCCGGCAGTCCAGCGCGCGGCGCTCGTGGCGAAAATGTCCGAAATGGTGCGCAACGCCCGGCAACATTGGACGGACAAGGCGTTCAAGCGCATGGAGCGCGACATGGCGGTTTCCGCCGGACGCCAGTGGCCGGAATACGCCTGGGACAAGCTGACGGACGAGAGTGGGGAGCGCTACGTCGCGAACATCACCCTCCGGCACATTCATCAACGCACGGCGACAATCTACGGCAAGAACCCGAAGATCATCGCCCGCCGCAAAGAGCGCCTTCGTAACACCGTTTGGGACGGCAACATGGCGTCCTTGCAGCAGGCCATGCAGGCGGTCCAGCCAGCCCCCGACCCGTTGACAGGTATGCCTATGGCACCTGACCCGGTAGCAATCGCGCAGGCCATGCCAATCCTCGCGGATGCAACGAAATCGCTCATGGCAACCCAGCAAAACGACAAGATCGCCCGCACGCTGGAACTTCTGTTCACGCATGAAATTGACGAACAGCCGGTTTCGTTCAAGCTGCAAATGAAAGCGACCGTCCGCCGGACCCTGACGACCGGCGTCGGTTACGTCAAACTCGGTTATCAGCGCGTCATGCAGAAACGCCCCGAAGTAGAAACCCAGCTTCGGGATATGTCGAACCAGTTGGCCGCTATCGAGCAGTTGAGCGCGGACGTGGCCGACGGTGAAGTCGCCCCGGACAGCAGCGAAGCCGAACAACTTCGGTTGGCGATTGCGGCACTGAACCAGTCCGAGGAAATCGTGGTCCGCGAAGGGTTGGTTTTCAGCTACCCCAACAGCACGGCAATCATCCCGGACCCGGCAGTCCGCCAGCTTCGGGGCTTTGTTGGCGCAGGCTGGGTTGCGGAAGAATACTTCCTCACAAGGGACGCCATTTCCCGGACCTACAACGTGGACGTAGGCCGCAGCGCGACCGCCTACGCCAAGTCCGGCGAAGGAAAATATTCCCGCACGGAAGCGTCAAGCGCCCCGCACGGCAACAATGACAACGAGCATTTCTGCGTTTGGGAGATATACAACCGCGACGACGGGCTGGTTTACGTCATCTGCGACGGCCACAAGGATTTTCTCCAAGAGCCTGGCGAACCGGACGTATACCTTGAACGGTTCCTTCCGTGGTTCGTCCTGACGTTCAACGATGTTTACGACGAGGAAACGGTGTTCCCGCCTTCGGACGTGTCCCTCATGTTTGACATGCAGATGGAGCTAAACCGTTCGCGCCAAGGTTTGCGGGAACACCGCCGGGCCAATCGCCCGCGCACGTTCGCCCGCAGTGGCGCGTTAGAGGAAGAAGATCGCGAACGGATCGAGAATTGCCGGGCCAATGCGGTCATCGAAGTGAACGGATTGCAGCCGCAGGAAAAGGTGCAGGACTTGCTGCAAGTCTGGCAAGGCCCGGCCATCGACCCGGCCATGTATGACACAGGTCCGGCGTTCGAAGATATTCTTCGGGTTGTTGGACAGCAGGAAGCAAACCTTGGCGGCACGTCCGGCGCAACCGCGACGGAAACCAGCATCGCGGAAGGCTCCCGCATGTCGGCGGTGTCGAGCAACGTTGATGATCTGGACGAGTTTTTGGCGGACCTTGCCCGCTCCGGCGGGCAGGTGCTCTTGCAGGAAACCTCAACGGAAACTGTCCGGCAGGTTGTCGGCCCCGGCGCGGTATGGCCGGACTTGAAGCGTTCTGAAATTGCCAAGGAAATCTATCTGGACGTGGAAGCTGCCAGCACTGGACGCCCGAACAAGGCACAGGAAATCCAGAACATCGAACGACTGGCACCACTGCTCATGCAGCTTCCCGGCGTCAGCCCGGAATGGGTGGCGCGCGAAATCGTCCGGCGCATGGACGACCGCATCGACATTTCGGAAGCGTTCGCGTCCGGGCTGCCGTCGATCATGTCGATGAACCGCCTGCAACAGATGGCTCCGGGGGCAAACGACCCCAACGCCCAGGGCGACAAGGGCGCGACAAACGGGGAGAACCCGAAGGCCCCGCAGGTGAACGCAGCACCACGCCCGGCGGACCCGTCAATGATGGCCCCACCACAAGGCTAATTTCCTAACCCTCTGACAAGGTTGGCAAATTTCTGCCAGCCTTGTCAGAAAAACCAAGATTTCCCCTCCAAAAAATGTCTTTTTGTCTTGCGGACAAAACGGACAACGGGTCTTTTGATGGCAGCTTTCCAAGCTGACTAGGAGAACCCTTTTTGGAACAGATTTCTGGCGATGAAACGTTTGAAGCGGTTTCGCCGACCGCCACGGACCCGGACGTAAACCGGGACGTGACAAACGAGCAGGACGCCCCGGAGATTACTTCGGACCCGCAATCGTCCAGCGGACCGGACCCCGCAGAACAGTCTGACACGTCCACGCCGAACTCGATGGAAGAAGCGATTTCGGCGGCGCTCAAAAAGCCCGATGACGGTGAACCCGACCCCGATGCTGGCGACGACCAGACGGAAATGTTCACCCCGGACGAAATGGGCGACAAGACGAAGAAGTCCCCGGCGGAAAAGTCCAATGGAGCCGTCGAAAAAGATGGTTCCGGCGAGGAACTTGCGGACCCGACAGACGAGGAACTTTCGGCCCTAAAGCCAAAGACCTTGAAGCGGGTCCAGAGCCTACTTGCACAGCGCAACGAAGCACGTCGTGACGCCGATGATCTGCGCACGGACGCCGGTAACTACCGGCAAATCCGGCAGTTCATGGAGACGAGCAATCTGGTTGACCGCGAGGTTGCCGATTTGTTCAAACTCGGCGCGGACCTGAAATCCGGTGACCCCAAACGGCTCGCCGGTTTCTTGGATCGGGCAATGCCTGTCATCCAGTCCGTTCTCGAAGCGACAGG
>Ga0209572_1001988_pt1 | contig 10940 bp, 12 predicted proteins | sample EBPBio232012_DNA_FD_185867 | JGI IMG/M metagenome (GOLD analysis project Ga0209572, IMG submission 185867) | Wastewater treatment Type I Accumulibacter community from EBPR Bioreactor in Madison, WI, USA - Reactor 1_1/23/2012_ DNA (SPAdes)... | ecosystem: Engineered > Bioreactor > EBPR >...
AGTCCGCCAGTATGCCATCCACTTTGGTGACCTTCGCTAAGCGTAACCAATTTTTCATGTTACCGAAATTTTGGTCTATCAAAGTGAAGCGCGCATCATCTATCACATTGCGCTTGGCTTCAGGATCTTGATCGAATGCGTAGAGCCTTCCTTCCTTATCCAGTCTTTTCAATATTTCTCTTGAGTGCCCGCCACCACCGAAGGTCACATCTACATAAATCCCGTTTGGCTTTATGTTCAATCCATCTACCGCCTCTTTCAGAAGTACCGGTTGGTGATAACCTTCTGCTTTATTTACTGCGGCCATGTATTGTTTATCTTCTTTTCTATCCGTTGTCTTTTAATTGTCAGCCGGATTGAAACCTTTGCTTCCTCGTTTTATATCCTTTTGAACTTCATCCGCGAGGTCTTCAAAATCAAAGTCAGGGTCATTCAATTTTTTGCTGCGCATCTCTGTTCCCCACAACTCAATCTTTTGTCCCAAACCACAAATGATGACTTCGTTGTTTTTCTTTAAATCAATGCCTGCATAAGTCAACAAGTGCGTTGGAATATTCAATCTGCCCACCGCATCTAATTCTAATTCCGTAGCTCCATTCAAGAAGAAGCGAACGAAATCCTGATGTTTTCTGCTATACGGATTCATCGCTTCCAAATCGGCCGAAATGCGTTCCCATGTTGGTTGTGGGTAAAGCACCAAACACTTGTTGTAGATGTCGCGATTAATCACCAAGCCCGCGTGTATAACTTCCTCCAACGCTTTACGCAGCTTGGCCGGGAACAACAATCTTCCCTTGTTGTCCAGCTTCACCGGGTATTCACCTAAGAGTTTGAGCATGCTTGTTTTTTCGCGATAACGGGGACGAAGGTAATCAAACGCTACCACTATTTACCACCATTATCCAAAAATCGTTATTTGTTGAAAAGGAATGAATCACTTTTTAATCAATTGAATCAATTAGAATGTCAGTAATATCAATAGTTATAGATAGTTTTTTGAATAGAATAAGGTTTGTGGTAAATCGTGGGATGTATTGATAACTTGCGGTTTTCTTTTATGGTTTTGAAATCAGTCGAAAATGAAGCGTGTGAATTGACTTTGGAGAACTTTACTTCAAACATGGAAAGCACATTAAACTTTATCTAACGCATGATGACCGTTCATGGTATAACCCATTTGTTCATTCGTGTGTCAGCAACAAGGCTCAACATTTATGTGATAAAAATTGAATTTGCATACATTCGCAGGGAACTTATCATCGATAGAATAAGCTTTATGGACTATCAGCTCAAAGAAGAAAGCGGCTTCACGTATATAGAAGAAGGCGAAGGCAAACCACTCATCCTTCTTCACGGTTTGTTTGGAGCACTAAGTAATTTCCGTGATGTGGTAGAACACTTTTCCAAATCTTATAAAGTGGTTATTCCAATGTTGCCTCTTTATACTATGCCGGTTCTAACCACAGGTGTAAAAAGTCTTGCTCACTTTCTTCGTGATTTTATCAATTATAAAAAATGGGATAAGGTGAATTTGCTGGGCAACTCGTTGGGTGGCCACGTGGCATTGGTTTACACCAAAGAAAATCCTGAAAAGGTAAATGCACTTATTCTTACAGGAAGCTCAGGGCTTTATGAAAACGCCTTTGGTTCAAGCTTTCCAAGAAGAGAAGACAAAGAGTTTATTCGCCAGAAAGTTGCCGTTACATTCTATGATCCAAAGAATGCTACTGACGAGCTTGTAGATGATTGTTTTGCTATCGTAAACGACCGCAATCGTGTGTTACGCATATTGGCCTTGGCGAAATCAGCTATTCGTCACAATATGGCGAATGACTTGCCAAAGATGAACATGCCTACTTGCCTAATTTGGGGGAAAAACGATACCATCACACCTCCCGAAGTAGCAGAAGAATTCCATCAACTCATGCCTAACGCTGAATTGTTTTGGATTGACAAATGCGGCCACGCAGCCATGATGGAACATCCAATTCAATTCAACGAAATTCTGACAGAGTGGTTGAATAAGAAGGGGATTTGACTCTCGCCCCCAGCTTACAGCGTTTATGTTAGCCCATTGAGTTAAATCATTTGAAAGTGCCCTTACTGTATTGCGCTTTTGTCGTTACTTGCGCGTTCAATTTTGGACACATTAAAAATGAAATTCGGAACAAAAGCGATACACGCGGGTCAAGAACCAGACCCAACCACAGGCGCCATTATGACGCCTATTTATCAAACATCAACGTATGTACAAGATGCTCCCGGTGAGCACAAAGGTTTTGCCTATGCAAGAGGTAAAAATCCAACGCGCATTGCATTAGAAAAATGTCTCGCGGCACTAGAGAATGCAGAGTATGCTCTTTGCTTTAGTAGTGGAATGGGAGCGGTTGATACTGCTATCAAATTACTTTCTCCAGGCGATGAAGTGATTGCTACGGATGACCTCTATGGCGGAACCTATCGCATGTTCACGAAAGTCTTTGCCAAGTTTGGCATCACCTTTCACTTTGTGGATATGCACGATAAAGTGGCAGTTGAAAAGCAAATCAACAGCAAAACAAAAATGATGTGGATTGAAACGCCTACCAATCCGATGATGAAAATTATCGATGTGGAATACTTCACAGCTTTGGCGAAAAAGCACAATCTCATTTCGGTAGTGGACAACACTTTCGCATCGCCTTATCTTCAAAATCCGTTGGACTTAGGTGCTGACATCGTGATGCATAGCGCCACCAAATATTTGGGCGGTCATAGCGATGTTATCATGGGTGCTCTTATGACCAACAACAAAGAGTATTATGAGCAATTGGCTTTCATCACCAACTCATGCGGACCAGTTCCCGGGCCACAAGATTCTTTCCTGGTGTTACGTGGTTTGAAAACGCTTCACCTGCGCATGAAGGCACATTGTGAAAATGGAAAAGCCGTTGCTGAGTTTTTGCGCAATCATCCAAAAGTTGGAAAGGTTTATTGGCCGGGCTTCCCTGACCATCCAAACCATGACATCGCAAAAAAACAAATGCGTGATTTTGGTGGAATGATTTCATTCACACTAAAGAGTGATTCGTTTGATGATGCTTCCAAACTTGCTCAGAGCTTAAAAGTATTTTCTTTAGCAGAATCTTTAGGCGGTGTAGAATCATTGGTTGGTCATCCTGCAAGTATGACCCACGCTTCCATTCCAAAAGCAGAAAGAGAAAATACAGGTTTGGTGGATTCTTTGCTTCGCTTGAGTGTTGGTGTTGAAGACCAAGAAGACTTGGTAGATGATTTGAAGCAAGCGTTGGCATTAGTGTAGCAAACTATACTAAGCACTAGGTATTAAGTACTAAGTATTATGCATTAATCTCGACAGTTGCATTAAACATCTTTGTACATAGTACTTCGTACAAAACATATACAATTCAATTTCCTTTAAAATGAACAAACGCATAGCCATTGTTGGTGCAGGTTTAGTTGGTAGTTTGTGGGCTGTTTATCTCGCGTGCAAAGGATATAAGGTGAAGGTATTTGACCGCAGACCTGACATCCGCAAGATGAAAGTTGTACAAGGCAAGAGCATCAACCTTGCGCTTAGCGACCGTGGCTGGCGTGGGCTTGAAGGCGCAGGTATTCATGATGAAATAAGCAAAGTTGCATTGCCAATGACGGGCAGATTAATGCACGCCATTGATGGCTCGTTGACTTATCAACCTTATGGGAAAGAAGGTCAGGCTATCTATAGCGTTTCGCGTGGTTTGCTCAATCAATCCTTACTCAATTGTGCCGACCAATACGATAACGTGAATCTTGCTTTCGATTTGCGATGTACCGATATTGATTTGGATAACAACATCATTCATTTTTTTGATGAAGTAAATCATAATGAAGTCACCGAACAATTCGATTACATTTTTGGAACAGATGGCGCGTTCAGCGCGGTACGCACACGTATGACCAAACTCGATAGGTTTGATTACTCACAAACTTATCTCGACCATGGTTATAAAGAATTGGAAATTCCTGCCAATGAAGATGGCACACACCGCATGCGTAAAGATTGCTTGCACATTTGGCCGCGTGGTGAGTTTATGATGATTGCGCTTCCTAATTTGGATGGCAGTTTTACTTGCACGCTCTTCATTCCGTTTGAAGGAATCAATTCGTTAGAGAATTTGAAAACACCTGATGCGGTGAAAGCATTTTTTCAAAAATACTTTCCTGATGCTGTTGCGATGATGCCAGAGTTGTCAGATGATTTCTTTGCCAACCCAAACGCTAGCCTTGTAATGACCAAGTGTTATCCGTGGAATTATCAGGATAAAGTTTGTCTACTTGGAGATGCGGCTCATGCTATCGTTCCATTCTATGGACAAGGAATGAATGCGGGTTTTGAAGACTGCACAGTGCTAAATAGACTCATGCAAGAACACGATAATGATTTTGCAAAAGTGTTTCGTTCATTTACCAAAGAAAGAAAACCTGCGGGCGATGCTATACTCGAACTTGCGCTGCGTAACTACATTGAAATGCGTGACAAAACAGGCGACCCGGAGTTTTTATTACAGAAAAGAATAGAAGCACGTTTCTCTGAAAATCATCCCAATAAATGGATTCCGCTTTATTCTCAAGTGACCTTCTCACATATACCATATCAAGAAGCACTGGCCAGTGGCGATAAACAGCAGCGTATCATGGATAAAATAATGGCGCTTGAGGACATCGAAACAATTTGGGACAGCCATAAAGTTGAACAATTGATATTGGAACAACTTTAAAAGAAATAGCAAAGGGGTAAACTATATCTTGGTATTTTTCGTTTTCGGTAAGTGGGTCAAATTCCATTTGGAGTGAAATGAAAAATCTATTGCTTGTATTAATGATTTGCATAAGCGCTGTGTCATACGCGCAGCGTGGCAAACAACTTACTCCTCTTTATGTAGAAGGCGCATCTTTTAAAAACAAAGGATGGTTCATTTCGCCAGGCATAACTTATATGTTGCCAGAGGACCGCAGAGAATTTCGCACCGATTATTTCACCAACAGCGACAATCGTGACACTATCTATAGCGGTGATTTTAGTCGCGCAGGAAAGATAGGTTTGTATTTAGAAGCAGGTCGTCATCACTTCATAAGAAATCGATTTATCCTTGACCATATTGATTATGGTATTCATTTCAAAATGCTACGGGGACGAGAGGATTTTGAAGGTATTACAAATATGAACAACTCATTTGTACCGGTTACCAATCGTTCAACCTACTCAGAAAGCTTCGCTGGCGCATTTTTCAACATTAGTAACATCATTCAGATTACGGATAATCATTGGATTCAAAACTCACTTGGTGTGAATGCAGATTATCGTGTGATAAGCAAACGCGCAACTGATAGTGATTTTGGTGCAACTTATGGATTTCCTAATTCACTATTAGGACAATTGCATTATAAACTGGGTTTCGGCTGGAAACCGGAACCGGGTATTTTCATTATGCCAATGATTGAAACACCTATTCTCACTGCATACCCATGGGAAGATGGAAAATCAACTTTGCAGTATTTTGTGGGAAGAAATCGTCCATTGATATTGACAATGCGAATTCAATGGTTAAGTAAGGAAGAAGGCAGAAGTTGTGAAAATCAGCCGGGAAAAAACTCACCCGATCTTGACAAAAAACGAAGAAAGAAATCTTCCAACTCATTGTTTGGTGATGACGCGAAGAAGATGAAGGGAATCAAGAAGAAATAGACTTTCTTTTGATTAAGAAAGCATGTGACCGAGAATCGGGATGCATTTCTCTTTACAAACTGGATAGAATTCTTTGTGTTTCCAATAAGCAGAGCGAGGTGATTGTCCCCACCAAAATTCTGCAAGGGCTAAAGGTTTTAAACCATTATTAAATGCATACTGCAACAGTTTCGGAGCAGCACATTCACCCGCACCTGCAGGCGGATTTTTGTATGGTATCTTTTTGAAAATATCTATCAAGCTTTTGTTATCTCCCCTCGAATTTCGAAACTGATACTGCGAATAGAGTTTCTTCTGTAACGCAGATGAATGCAATTTTCGAGCGATTTTCAATGAATCAATTTCATCGGCATATTGTTCTCCATCCATGGCAACCAGCTCGCGAAGTCTTCTATTGATCACACCAAGCTCAATCATTCCTTTGTTCAAAATGAAATCATCATCGAGCGTATCAAAAACGGGTGGAACGAAATATGGATGATGATTTGCTCCTGCCAATTTCCCTGAAAAACCTACCAAATAGCCTATTTCATCCTTAATATTTTTCACGACCAGCACACCGAACATCTTGCCAATGATTGCAGAGTCGCTGGTTTCATTTAATCCAAAGTTGTGTTGCCACTCTTGTTGCTCTTCGATGTAGGCTTGCAATTTCTCAGCAGCTAACAAACACAATGGATGTATCGATTCTTCATGAATATTGAGCTCATGTGGAATATCATTATCACTTATATCTTCATCGAAAGTGATAAAGCAAGAAGGACTAGATAAAGCGTTAGTTGTCATTCAACGCACTATTTTGGCTTGTCTTGACAAAGCTCTACTAATACACTGTTACTGCTTTTGGGATGTAAGAAAGCAATGATTTTTCCATCGGCACCATCCTTAGGCTCATTGTGTATCATGTTATATCCTAGCGATTTCAAACGGTCTATTTCTGCATAAATATCTTCTACATCAAATGCAATGTGATGAATGCCTTCTTTGTTCTTTTCTAGATATTTCGCAATGGCACTGTCTTCATCCGTGGCTTGCAGTAACTCTATCTTGCTTTCACCTAATTGAAAAAAGGAGGTAAGCACATGCTCGCTTTCTACTTTTTCTTCCTTGTATGGCGGAACACCCAACATATCCTCAAATATTTTATTCGATGTTTTAATGTCTTTAACGGCAATGCCGATATGTTCTATTTTTCTCAACATAATTTTATACTGAAAATGAAAAACCCTGCAGGCAAACCTACAGGGTTTAATTTATCACCTCACGGATTATTTGTTTTTCTCTACAACTACTCCGCCTTTATTGTCATAACTTACGTAGTACTTCCCTTTATAGAATTTGGAAGAATCTACTTTTTGACCACGACCGGCCTTCACTAGAGTTCCATACTCACTGTATACTTCATAATCGGTTTCAGCACTAAAATCGATTGAATCAGAAATTTTTGTATTCTTTAAAGTAATTTGAGGAATCGCACTTTCTACTGAAACCTCTGTAGATAGACGCTGACCCTTGTGATCTAATTGATATATTCTAAAAGTGTTGGTGCCGCTAGTCAGCACAGACTGAAAAGAATAGTTGTTTTCATTCTTTTTACCGGTGCCGTTGGTCTCTCCAACTTTAATCCATCTGTTCCATTTGAATTGTTCAATCACATAAGGAATAAGTGCTGATTCATTCTTCGTTTTCCAGGTAAGTAGTCCTTGCGGATCCACTTGTATTTCCAAAATTTCAAAGGTGCTGGTAGGATAAATTGCCTCGGGATTAATGATTTTAACATCACAATTTTCTTTACACCGAAGTACTATTTCAAGCGCATCGCCTTGTTTCAATTTCCAAACCGCAAGATCTACGGCAAAAGCGGGTGAGTTTACTTCATCACTTGTGATTTGGCCATTAACCAACACTTCAAAAATGCAAAAACCAACACCCGAAGTTGTGATAGGATTTTTTACATATAAATCTTTGCCTTGATAAATCCCACTCACAATTACCACTTCAGCCAAAGCGGAATAAGAAATAAACAGGGAAAGAAAAAGAGAAAATAGGGTTTTCATTTTATACTCGTTTCGTTAAATGCGAATGTAAGCGTTTTTGTTTAAACTCTTGTGTGAACGGAATTAATGGCGGTTTTCATCAAATCAACACTTTCTCTGGAATATTCACCTTCCTCACTGGTTTTAAAGAAATAAGGTTTGCCGTTTATGCTGCTAACGTTTCTATAGCTATAGTCATAAGCAGAACCATCAGGTAGTAACCTTTGGTACAGAACAGATGTTCCATTTTCCTCAATAATTCTGCTGGTGAACAACATGTTTTCTTCTATTTCCGCTTTCACCAAGGCTATGTCCTTCTTTTCTTGCGAAGCCACAATCCAAAATTGTTCACCAATTCGAATATGTAAATCACCTGTTGCACCATTAAAAGTTATCTCAGGGGTATTTTCAATCATTAAGTCTTTTGGTAAATAGATTGCGAAGTCATAACCGCCTTCATTCACTTTAAACAATGAATCATTGGCGCTCTGCGCTTTACTTTGGACTTGTTCCTCAGATTGTTTTGTTGTCGTATTACAAGACTGATTGAGTATAACCAACGCTATACTGATTATGAATAATACTTTTCCTTTCATGTAAATATGCTTTTAATTCTCAAGTCATTTAAACGGTAATTTCGAAAAATAGGTTTCAATGCGGCTATTTTTTAAAGACAAAGTAGACCGCCAAAACAACACAAGCTAAAGCTGCCAGGTGATTCCAACGAACGGTTTCATTCTTGAAAAACATTACGGAAAAGATGACAAAAACGAAAAGCGTAATCACCTCTTGAATTATTTTTAATTGAAACAAGGTGAATGGTCCGCCTGTTTCAGCCGCACCTATTCTATTGGCAGGAACCATCAAACAATATTCGAAAAAAGCCATTCCCCAGGAAATGAGAATGATGGAAAACAGTCCTAAATTTTTGCTCCAATCATAATCTTTGAACTTGAGATGACCATACCAAGCAAACGTCATAAAGATGTTGCTCCCAACTAGAAGTGCAATGGTGTAAAAGGATTTCATAACCGAACGAAAGATTAATTATTCGTCATCGAAGAAACCATTTTGCAAGGAGGAAAATGAAGATTATGAAATACGTTTATGAACCAAGAACGGTTAGTGGCTGCCTTCTTTCCATACTTTCTCTATCCCCTCCAGCTCGCTATACCAAGCCTCTCCAAACTTGCGAATGAGCGGTTCTTTCAAAAAACGGAAAACAGGAACCTTGAGCGCTGAGCCGCATTTACAAGCTGGTTCACACAATCCCCAACGATGATAATTGAGTGCGGTGTAATCGGTCAGTTTTCCTAATCGAACAGGATAGAGGTGACAGGAAATTGGCTTTTTCCAATCGATCTTTCCATCTAAGTAGGCTTTTTCAATACCGCATTTGGCAATGCCTTTTTCATCAAAAATGACATACGCACATTCACCGTGTTTACCGATAAGCGGAGTTACAAAATCTCCATCATAATCAACGGTGTAAAGTCCAAGTTCTTCGATAGCCTTGATTCCTTCAGGACGTAAATAGGGTTTTACTTGGTCATAGATTTCATCAAGTTTGTCCAGCTCGTCCAAGTCCAATGGCGCACCGCTGTCGCCCTCAATGCAGCAAGCACCCTTGCAAGCATTGAGGTCGCATACGAAGTACTCCTCCAACAACTCTTCGCTAATCAGAGTGTCTTGAACAATAATCATTTATTGAAAAGAGCAACCGTTTTTTCGATGATATCAACGCATTCCAACAATTGTTCTTCGCTCATCACCAAAGGAGGTGCAAAACGAATAATGTTACCATGCGTTGGTTTTGCAAGCAAACCATTTTCAGCAAGCTTCATACAAAGATCCCAAGCTGTGCTACTGTCTTCGCTATCATTAATGAGAATGGCGTTTAGCAGGCCTTTGCCGCGCACTAAAGTCACAATGTTATTTTGAGAAATAATGCGGTTCATCTCTTTACGGAAAAGCTGACCAAGTTTCTCGGCATTCTCAGCGAGTTGCTCTTCAGCAACCACTTCCAAAGCAGCGATAGCCACTTTAGCTGCAATCGGATTTCCACCATAAGTACTGCCGTGCTGACCAGGCTTAATGCATAGCATGATTTCATCATTAGCCAAAACAGCGCTCACCGGGTAAACACCACCGCTTAATGCTTTTCCTAAAATCAATATATCGGCATGTACACCTTCGTGGTCTATGGCGAGCATCTTGCCTGTGCGTGCAATTCCTGTTTGGATTTCATCTGCGATAAAAAGTGCATTGTACTTCTTACAAAGCTCATAAGCATTTTTCAAATAACCTTCGGCAGGAACTACTACTCCTGCTTCGCCTTGAATAGGTTCAACAAGGAACCCAGCTACATCTCCTGCTTTCAGAGCTTCTTCCAGAGCATTCAAATCATTGTATGGAATACGAACGAAGCCAGGGGCAAATGGACCAAAGTTGTTTCTTGATTCTTCATCACTGGAGAAAGAAACAATGGTAGTTGTGCGGCCATGGAAGTTTTGTTCGCAAACGATAATCTTCGCTGCATTTTCAGCAATACCACGTTTTTCATAAGCCCATTTTCTGCAAATTTTTATAGCGGTTTCAACGCCCTCTGCGCCCGTGTTCATCGGCAAAACCTTATTATAACCGAAAAGCTCACAGATGAATTTTTCGTATTCACCTAAAGAACTGTTATAAAATGCACGAGAAGTCAAAGCCAGTTGTTTGGCTTGTTCTACAAGAGCATTGGTAATTTTTGGATGACAATGACCTTGATTCACCGCAGAATATGCGCTCAAGAAATCGTAATAACGCTTGCCTTCTACATCCCATACAAAAACACCTTGCCCACGGTCCAAAACCACAGGAAGCGGATGATAATTGTGCGCTCCGTATTTCTCCTCTAAGGCTATTGATTTTGATGCCATGCTCGCTGTCGAAAAAGTGGTTGTCATTGTTTTGCTGCAAATAGCTGATTATTTGCGGACACAAAGATAAGTCATCTTAAAAAGACACATTTTCCGCTGCGGATGGCCCCGTTTATCATTTTTTAATCTCCTAGTAGAGGGCAATTTCTTGAAAGAATCTCCCAAATTCATTGATATTCCAAAATATGCCAAAAAATATACAGCGCTTGAACCCTGCTATTGCTGCCATGTATTAGGCACAATACTTGCCAACAC
>Ga0209572_1001989_pt1 | contig 10938 bp, 3 predicted proteins | sample EBPBio232012_DNA_FD_185867 | JGI IMG/M metagenome (GOLD analysis project Ga0209572, IMG submission 185867) | Wastewater treatment Type I Accumulibacter community from EBPR Bioreactor in Madison, WI, USA - Reactor 1_1/23/2012_ DNA (SPAdes)... | ecosystem: Engineered > Bioreactor > EBPR >...
ACCCAACGCTGTGACACTGCCCGTGCCGCCGCGCGCGGCGGCGCTGGACGTACGGCGCGGGCGCATTGCCTTTCCCGCCGCCGCCAACGTGCAGCAGGTCTGGCTGCAGGCCGCCCACGGCAGCGTGGCCGACATGGGCGGCGGCCCCTACGACCGGGGCGACGCCCTGCGTGCCGCCAGCGCCAGCCTGTCCGAAGGCACGGCCACGAACGCGGATCAGGGCGGCTTCCTGGCCCCCACGGTGTGGCAGGCGGGCGTGACGCACCTGCTGGCGCTGGGCAGCACCGGCCAGCTGTTTGCCACCTTGCGCGACGCCGTCACGGCCTGGAACGCCCTGCCTGCGGGCCGCACCGGCGTGATCGTTGTCATGGACAGCCTGAGCGAGACTGACGCGGCGCCGCTGACCATCAACCTGGCCGAGGGCTCGCGTCTGATGATCGTCTCCGGCCAATGGCCGCTGGTGCCCGTACCCGGCGCCCTGCCCGGCACCCTGGGGCGCCTGCCCGGCCGCTTCGAGGCGCGGGATACGCGCGCGCACTGGCAGGGCAGCCTGCGCGTGGTGGGCCAGGCCGCGCCGGCCAGCCCCAACCCCGGCGCGCTGTTCATCAACGGGCTGCTGCTGCAGGGGCCACTCAGCCTCTCCGGCCCGCTGGGCCAGGTGGAGCTGGCACATTGCACCATGCTGCCCAGCACCACCCACATCACGGTGGCTGGCGACAGCCCGCGCCTGGCGCTGCGCGTGCTGCACAGCCTGGCGCCACCCATCGCGGCGGCCGGCCCTGTCACCAGCATCACCCTGGCCGACAGCATCGCCGGCCTGCTGGACGAGGGCGCGGCCCCACAGCCGGCACTGAATGCCCCCGACGCCCCCCTGGATCTGCAGCGCACGACCGTCCTTGGCTCGGTGAGCGGGCTCACGCTCACGGCCAGCGACTGCATCTTCGACGCGCCTGTCACGGCCGTGCGGCGCCAGACGGGCTGCGTGCGCTTTTGCTATGTGCCGCCCGCATCCCAGGTGCCGCGGCGCTACCGCTGCCAGCCGCAGCTCGAGAGCGACACCCGCATCGCGGCGCTGCGCGCCAAGGCAGCGGCCGCCGGCCTGCCCCCGCCGACGGGCGCGGACGAGGCGGCCCTGCGCGCCGAGGTCGAGGCCACGGTACGCCCGCTGTTCAGCGCACGCCGCTATGGCGACCCGGCTCTGGGTCAGCTGGATCTGCGCTGCGCGGTGCAGATACGCACCGGCGCCGAGAGTGGCGCCGAGATGGGCGCCTACGAGCAGCTGCGCCAGCCCCAGCGCGAGGCCAACCTGCGCGACGCGCTCGACGAATACCTGCGCCTGGGCCTGACGGCCGGGCTGCATTACGCCAACTGATGCAACAAGGCAAGGAGGTACCACCATGCAAGGCGATCTCTCCCGCGAAACCTTCGACGCGCGCAAGCACTACACGGCAGTGCGGCTGCAGCAGGGCCGCGTGCTCACCGATGCCGACTTCAACGAGCAGGGCGACATCACGCGCCAGCGCCTGGAACATCTGGCGCGCGATGTGATCGGCGCCAGCGGCGGCCCGGCCGAGGGCGCGGGCTTTGCGCTGGCGGGCGGCATGGCCGCCCTGGCCGTACACGCCCAGGATGCCAACAGCATCTGGATTGCCGGCCAGGATGGTGTGCTGCTCGTCAGCAGCAACGGCGGCGGCGCCTGGACTGTGGCCAACACCGGCAGCACGCGCCACCTGCGCGCCCTGGCACGCAGCGGCAGCACCGGCTGGGCCGTGGGTGATGGCGGCACCATCTTGCGCACCAGCAATTCCGGCAGCAGCTGGACCGCCCAGGCCAGCGGCACGCTGCAGGCGCTGCGCGGCGTGGCCTGCACCGACGCCCAGCATGCCTGGGCCGTTGGCGATGGCGGCCTGGCCCTGGCCACGGTCGACGGCGGCGTCACCTGGACGGCGCGCGCCACCGGCGTGGCGCGGCTCCATGCCGTGGCCTTCACCAGCGCACAGAACGGCCTGGCCGTGGGCCAGGGCGGCGCCATCGTGCGCAGCGCCGACGGCGGCCAGACCTGGGCCAAGGTCGGCAGCGGCAGCCAGGCCACGCTGCGTGCCGTGGTCTTGAACGGTGCCCAGGCCCTGGCCGCGGGTGACGGTGGCACCCTGCTCGTGAGCGGCGATGGCGGCGCCACCTGGAGCACGGCGACCAGCGGCAGCACGGCCCGCCTGCGCACCCTGCGCATGCGTGACGCCAACACCGGCTGGGCCGCCGGCGACGGCGGCACGCTGCTGGCCACCGGCAACGGCGGCGCCAGCTGGACGGCGCAGCCCGTGGCAGGCAGCCCGCAACTGGCAGGCCTGTCGGTCGCCGGCACGGCCGACGCCTGGGCCGTGGGCGCCGGCCAGTCCTGGCGCATCGCGGCCACGGGCGCGGGCGCCCCCGCCACCCTGCCCGCGGCCAGCCTGCTGATCAGCGCCGGCTGCTACTACGTGCAGGGCCAGCATTGCGTCTGGGAGCAGGCCGCATCGCTGGCCAACCAGCCCGATGGCGGCGTGGCCCTGCGCCTGGCGCCGGGCCAGCACCTGATCTACCTGCGCGCCTGGCAGCGCCACATCAGCGCGTTGGAAGACCCCGCCATCCGCGAGCTGGCCCTGGGCGGGCCGGACACGGCCACACGCACGCGCCAGATGGCCCAGGTACGCGCCCTGGCCCTGCCGACCCCGGCCAACAACCAAGCCTGGCACTGCGGCGCGCCAGTGGCTGGCTGGGACAGCCTGACGGCAGCGCCCGGCGCCCGCCTGACGGCACGCGCCGAGCCGCAGCTGGCGGCCACCAGCGTGTGCGACATCGCAGCCAGCGCCGGCTACCGGCGGCTGGAAAACCAGCTCTACCGCGTGGAGATCCACAGCGTGGACGCCAACACCGGCGCCGCCACCTTCAAGTGGTCGCGCGAAAACGCCTCGGTGGCCTACGCCGTGCAGTCCGTGACCATCGACAGCGTGGCCCAGCAGACCATCGTGCGCGTGGCCGCGCGCGGGCGCGATGCCAACCTGGATCTGTCGCCGCACGACCGCGTGGAGCTGCTCGACGATGCGAGCGCGCGGGAGCAACGCGCCGGCCAGCTGTTCGAGTTTCTGCACGACGGCGACGACGCGCTGGAGCTGGTGCTCGGCGGTCTGCCCCAGAGCAGCCTGGGCCAGGACGCCAGCGGCCACCCGCTGCTGCGGCGCTGGGAGCAGCGCCCCACTGCCGCCGGCCAGCACGCGCTGGCCGTGGTCGAGGGCGGCTGGATTCCCCTGGAAGACGGCGTGCAGGTGCGCTTTGCCCCCGGCGGCAGCTACCGCGTGGGCGACTACTGGCAGATCCCCGCGCGCACGGCCACGGCCGATGTCGAGTGGCCGCTGGACGAGGACGGGGCGCCGCAAGCCTGCCCGCCCGCCGGTGTGCGTGACGGCTGGGCGCGCCTGGGCCTGGTGACGGTGGACGCGGGTGGCCTGATCAGCGCCATCACCGATTGCCGCGAATGGTTCCCGCCACTCACCCAGCTGACGCAGCTGCTCTACGTGGGCGGCGACGGCCAGGAGGCCGCGCCCAACACCACGCTGGCCGAACCGCTGCGCCTGCGCGTGGCACGCGGCGCGCTGCCCCTGGCCGGCAGCCGGGTGCGCTTCACGCTGGAGGCCGGTGGCGGCAGCGTCACCCCCCCCGAGGCCACGACCGATGCGCAGGGCCTGGCACAGTGCAACTGGCAGCTGGGCGGCGCCGGGCCGCAGCGCGTGCGCGCCAACCTGCTCACCAGCGGCGGCGCAGCCGTGCCCGAGCAGACCCTGGTGTTCTCCGCCATGGCCCAGGCACCGGCGCAGGCGGGCGGCGGTTGTTGCATCACCATTGGCAAGGGCGGCGACTTTGAGCAGCTGAGCACCGAGCTGCTGATGAAACTGCTGGAGGAACATGGCGGCCAGCTGTGCCTATGCCTGCTGCCCGGCACGCATGAGCTCGCAGACCTGACGGTGAACCAGGTGCCGCCCGGAGCCAGGCTGTCGCTGCACGGCTGTGGCCCCACGGCCATCGTCGCCGTGCACGCACCCATCGCGCTGGGCGGGTTTGCCGCGCTGGAGCTGCGCGACCTGCAGCTGGCCATGGACCCCGGCACCTCGCTGCAACTGACGGGCAACCGCGAACTGGGCCTGCACAGCCTGCGCGTGCGGGGAAAGCAGGATCAGCCCCAGCCCTGGATCGTGGTGGACGGCAGCAGCGAGCTGCGCATGCACCAGTGCGAGGTGGCGGCGGCGGCGCCGGCCTCGGTGGTGCTGCAGAACATCACCGGGCAATGCGAGGTCATGCACTGCGTGATCGCTGGCGACCTGGCGTTCTATGGCATGCCGCCGCCCGACGGCACGGCCTCGGCACCTATCGCAACGGTTCTGGTGAATGCGTTGATCAGCGGCGACTTCCAGGTGCCGGCCGGCCGCGGCCAGCTGGTGCTGGGGCACAACCGGTTGCGCCGCCTGAACCTGGGCGAGGAAATGCTCAAGCAGTTGATACAACGGCAATTCAACGGCCTGTTCCAGACCGTGGTGCTGCAGGGCAATACCTTCAGCAGCGCGCCCAGCCTGTGCGCCGGCGTGCTCCTGACGGTCAACGGCAACCATTTCACAGCCGGCCAGACAGCGGAAAACCTGCATGGCGTGCTGGCGGGCCGCCGCGCGGCCGCCAGCGGCAATGCAAGCGACCTGCTCAATGACAAGATGACGCTGGTGTTCCTGCTCACCAACCGCACCCAGTTCCGTGGCGCGGCCAACCTGATGCCCACGACGCCGCCATCGATTTGAAGAAAAATTCGACCGTAGCGCCTGACCGTCAAGCGCTGGCAGCTATTGTTTTTGATAGCTTTCGGCGCTCTCCCAGCGCCCGGCCACATTTTTCAGCAGCGTATTCACCGCCACCAGGCGGCGGCCCTGCACGTCGATCAGGCTGCGCCGGGCGGCCAGCCCCGTGGTCTGGGCCGAGAGCACGTTGAGGTAGGCCACGGTGCCCGCGCGATACTGGTTGCTCACTACATCCAGCGCCCTTTGCGCGGCGGCGACGGCCTCGGTCTGTACCTGCTGCTGCTGGGCCAGGCTGGTGGCGGCGGCCAGGTTGTCCTCGACCTCCTGCAGCGCCGTGAGCACGCTCTGGCGGTAGCCGGCCGTGGCCAGATCGAGCGCGGCGCGGGCCGACTCGACCGACGCATCGCGTGCCCCACCGTCAAACAAGGTGGCGGCCAGGGCCGGGCCCAGCGACCAGAACAGCTGCGGCGCACTCACCAGATCTGACAGGCGCGCGCCACGGTAGCCCGCCGCGCCCGACAGGGTGAGTGCCGGAAAGTAGGCCGTCCGGGCCACGCCCAGATCGGCGTTGGCGGCGGCCACGCGGCGCTCGGCGGCGGCGATGTCGGGGCGCCGGCGCAGCAGCTCGGCCGGCAGCTCGGCGGGCACCAGGGGAGGCGCCGGCAGCAGGCCGGTGGCCGGCAGATCGAAGGCCGCGGGCGCCAGGCCCAGCAAGGCGGCCAGGGCGTGCTCCAGCTGGGCGCGGCTGGTGCCGGCCTCAATCAGCTGGGCCTGGGTGCTTTTGTACTGGGCCTCGGCCTGGGCCACGTCGGCGCTGGAGGCCACGCCTGCGCGCTCACGGTTGCGCGTGAGCTGCCAGCTTTGCTCGTAGGCGGCCAGGCTCTCCTGCAGCAGCCGCTGCTGGGCCTCGGCAGCGCGCAGCGCGAAGTAGCCTTGGGCCAGGCTGGCCTGCAGCGACAGGTGCGCCGCCGCCAGGTCGGCGCCGCTGGCCTGGGCCTGCGCCTGGCTGGCGTCCACCGCGCCCGATAGGCGGCCCCATAGATCCAGCTCCCAGCTGGCGTTCAGGCCCAGGCTGTAGCTGTTGCCGGTGCCCGCGCCGCTGCCCGAGCCCGCGCCGCGCGCCCGTGTGGCCGCGCCGCTGGCGCCCAGGCTGGGCAGCAGGCCGGCGCGGCTGCCCGCCACGGCCGCCTGGGCGGCGCGCAGCCGTGCCACGGCCTGGGCGATGCCGGGATTCGCGCTCGCGGCCTGCTGCTGCAGGCGGTCGAGATCCGGGTCGGCATACAGACGCCACCACGCCTCGGGTGCCGGTGCGTCCTGTGGCTGCACTGGGCGCCAGATGCCGGCATCCTGCGCGGCCGTCGTGGCCTGCTTGAACTGCGCGGGCAGCGCTATCGCCGGGGGCTGGTAGGGCGGCGCGCTGGCGCAGCCAGCCAATAGGGTCAGGGCGATAGGAAGGCTAATAATTAATACTTTTGATAGCTGCATGCGCTTGTCCTGTAAGCGTTAGAGCCCTGTTTGATTCAAAACCGCTGCACCACCCCCGCGCCGCGCCCGCAGGCGCCGGCGCAGGCGCTCCAGCAGCACATAGACCACGGGCGTGGTGTAGAGCGTGAGCAGCTGGCTCACCAGCAGGCCGCCGACGATGGCAATGCCCAGCGGCTGGCGCAGCTCGGCGCCCACGCCGTGGCCCAGGGCCAGCGGCAGCGCGCCGAAGATGGCGGCCACGGTGGTCATCAGGATGGGGCGCAGGCGCAGGTGGCAGGCGCGGTAGATGGCCTGCACGGGGGTGCCGCGGCCGCTTTTCTGCCGCGCCAGCGCAAAGTCGATCATCAGGATGGCGTTCTTCTTCACGATGCCGATGAGCAACAGCACGCCGATCAGCGCGATCAGCGAGAACTCGGTCTTGAACAGCATCAGCGCCAGCAGCGCCCCGACGCCGGCCGAGGGCAGCGTGGAGAGGATGGTGATGGGGTGCACCAGGTCTTCATACAGCATGCCCAGCACCAGGTAGATGGTGACGATGGCCGCCAGTATCAGCAGCGGCTGGCCCGCCAGCGCCTGCTGAAAGGCCCCGGCCGTGCCGCTGAAACTGCCGCGCACCGACACCGGCACGCCCAGGCCGGCCACGGCGTCGCGTATGGCGTCGTTGGCCTGCGACAGCGACACACCCGGGGCCAGGCTGTAACCGATGGTGCTGGCCGGCGTGCCGCCCTGGTGGTTGACCGACAGCGGCGTGGTGCCGCGCGCGATGCGCGCAAAGGCCGTCAGCGGCACCTGCCGGCCGTCCTTGTTGACGAAGAAGAAGCCGGCGAGGGTCTCGGGGCTTTGCAGGTAGCGCGGCGCGGCCTCCATGACCACACGGTACTGATTCAAGGGGTTGAAGATCACGCCCACCTGGCGCTGGCCGAAGGCGTCGTTCAAGGTGGCGTCGATCTGCGCCACCGTCAGGCCCAGGCGCGTGGCGGCGTCGCGGTCTATCTCCAGCAGGGTCTGCTGGCCGAAGTCCTGCACGTCGCTGTTCACGTCCTCCAGCTCCGGCAGGCGCGCCAGCGCCTGGCGCACGCGCGGCTCCCAGGTGCGCAGGTCGGCGATGTCGTCGGCCTGCAGCGTGTAGTCGTACGACGCGCTGCTTTGCCGCCCGCCTATGCGTATGTCCTTTTGCGTCATCATGAACAGGCGCGCGCCGGGCTCGTTGCGCAGCTTGTCACGCAGGCGGGCGATGACCTGATCCGACGAGGCCTGGCGCTGCGCCATGGGCTTGAGCGTCATGAACATGCTGGCCGCGTTGCGCTGGCCGCCGCCGGTAAAGCCGGTGACATATTCCACCGCCGGGTCTTCCTGCACGATGGCCAGAAAACGCTTCAGGCGCTGTTCCATGGCCTGGTAGGACGTGGCCTGGTCGGCGCGTATGAAACCCATGATGCGGCCCGTGTCCTGGTCCGGCATGAAGCCCTTGTCTATGGACCGGTACAGGTGCACGTTCAGCGCCACCACGCCCGCCAGCGCCAGCAGCACCAGCGGCTGGTGGCGCAGGCCCCAGGCCAGGCTGCGGCGGTAGCCGCGCTGCACGGCCGCGCCCAGGTGCGCGGCCCGGCGTGCCCAGGCGCCCGGCGGAGCCCGGCCCGGCGCGGGCGCGCGCAGCAGGGCCGCGCACATCATGGGCGTGGTGGTCAGCGACACCAGCATGGACAGCAAAATGGCCGCGGACATGACCACCGCGAACTCGCGAAAGAAGCGCCCGACGATGCCGCCCATGAACAATATGGGCACGAACACCGCTATCAGCGACAGGCTCATCGAGACCACGGTAAAGCCAATCTCGCGCGCTCCGTCGAGTGCCGCCTGCAGGGCCGTCTTGCCGCGCTCCATGTGGCGCATGACGTTCTCCAGCACCACGATGGCGTCGTCCACCACAAAGCCGGTGGCCACCGTCAGCGCCATCAGCGACAGGTTGTCCAGCGTATAGCCCGCCAGGTACATCACGCCAAAGGTGCCGGCCAGCGACGCCGGCACGGCCACGGCCGGAATCAGCGTGGCGCGCAGCCGGCGCAAAAACAAGAACACCACCAGGATCACCAGCGCCACGGCAATCAGCAGCGCGCGCTGCACCTCGTCCACCGAGGCGCGCAGCGTGGGCGTGCGGTCCGACACCACGGTGATGTCGATGGCCGCCGGTATCGAGGCCGCGAGCTGCGGCAGCAGCGCGCGCACGCGCTCCACCGCATCCAATATGTTGGCGCCCGGCTGCTTGTAGATCTGCAGCAGGATGGCCGGCTTGCCGTTGGCCACGCCGTAGTTGCGCACGTCCTGCACCGAGTCGGTGACGCGCGCCACGTCCGCCAGGCGCACGGCGCCGCCATTGCGCCAGGCCAGCACCAGCGGCGCGTAGTCGGCCGCCGCGCGCGCCTGGTCGTTGGTGGCCACCTGCCAGTACTGGCCGCCCCGCTCCAGAGCGCCCAGCGGCCGGTTGGCGTTGGTGCTGGTGATGGCGCCGCGCACCTGCTCCAGCGAGATGCCGCTGGCCGCGAGCCGCACCGGATCGAGCTCGACACGCACCGCCGGCAGCGCCCCGCCGCTGACCACCGCCTGGCCCACGCCCTCGACCTGCGAGAGCTTTTGCGCCAGCACCGTCGAGGCCGCGTCGTACATCTGCCCGCGCGTGAGGCTGGCGGAGGTGAGCGCCAGGATCATGATGGGCGCGTCCGCCGGGTTCACCTTGCGGTAGGTCGGGCTGCTGGGCATGCCGGTGGGCAGCAGCGTGCGCGCGGCGTTGATGGCGGCCTGCACGTCGTGCGCGGCGCTGTCCACGGTGCGCGACAGGTCGAACTGCAGCGTGATGCGCGTGTTGCCCAGGCTGGAGCTGGAGGTGATCTCGTTCACCCCGGCGATCGCGCCCAGTGAGCGTTCCAGCGGCGTCGCCACCGTGGCGGCCATGGTGTCGGGGCTGGCGCCGGGCAGACTGGCGCTGACCGAGATCGTCGGATAGTCCACCTGCGGCAGCGGCGCCACCGGCAGCAAAAAATACGACACTGCCCCGGCCAGCGCCAGGCCCAGGGTCAGCAGCATGGTGGCGATGGGGCGGTGGATGAAGGGGGTGGACAGGCTCATGCCACACCTCCCGCGCCCTTAATTGGGGTCAGATTCCAATTAACTACCCGCTTACACCTGTTTGGAAGCCTAATTGGGGTCAGACTCCAATTAATTTTGGCATCTAGCGCTTGCTGATAGGGCGCTGAAAGCTCTTCTTTTTGATATGGCTGGCCGGGTCTCGCCCCGGCCAGCAACAAGCAAACAACCAGCCAGAATTTAATTGGAATCTGACCCCAATTAGAAATAAAGATAGCGCCTAGCGCTTGGTACACAAGCGCTTCAGGCATTTTTCACCTCAGAACCCCGCCACCGCTGCGCCCAGCCCTCAAAGGTCAGATAGATCACCGGCGTGGTGAACAGCGTCAGCAACTGGCTCAGCAACAGGCCCCCCACCATGGTCACACCCAGCGGGTGGCGCAGTTCGCTGCCCACGCCCTGGCCCAGCATCAGCGGCAGGGCGCTCAGCAGCGCCGCCAGCGTCGTCATCAGGATGGGGCGAAAGCGCAGCAGGCAGGCCTGGAAGATGGCCTCGCGCGCGCTCAGGCCCTGCTCGCGCTGCGCCTCCAGGGCGAAGTCGATCATCATGATGGCGTTCTTCTTCACGATGCCGATCAGCAGCACGATGCCGATGATGGCGATGATGTCCAGCTCCAGCCCCGCCACCATCAGCGCCAGCAGCGCCCCCACCGCCGCCGAGGGCAGCGTGGACAAAATGGTCACCGGGTGGATGGTGCTCTCATACAGCACGCCGAGCACGATGTACATGGTGATCACCGCCGCCAGAATCAGCAGCAGCGTGTTGGACAAGGACGCCTGGAACGCCAGCGCCGCGCCCTGGAACTGCGCCTCCACCGCCAGCGGCAGCTCGCCGGCGTCCCGCGCGGCCTGCAGTTGGCCCTGCACCGCCTTGACGGCATGGCCCAGGGCCACGCCGGGCGCGGTGTTGAAGGAGATGGTGGCCGCGGGCAGTTGCCCCACATGGCTGACGGCCAGGGCCATGCTGCGCTCGCTGACCTGGGCGACGGAGGACAGCGGCACCGGCGCGCCACTGGTCGAGGCCACATGGATGGCCTGCAGCGCCTCGGGCCCCAGCTTGAACTGCGGCGCCACCTCCAGCACCACGCGGTATTGGTTCGACTGCGTGAAGATGGTCGAGATCAGCCGCTGGCCGAAGGCGTTGTACAGGGCCTGGTCCACCGCCGCCACCGTCACGCCAAGGCGGCTGGCCTGGGCGCGGTCTATCTCCACATAGGCCTGGCGGCCCAGGTTCTGCTGGTCGCTGCCCACGTCGGTCAGCTCGGGCAGGGCGCGCATGCGCTCGACCAGGGCCGCGCTGCTGCGCGCCAGCTGCGCCATGTCGGGCGATGACAGCAGCAGCTGGTACTGGGTGCGCGCCGCGCGCTCCTCTATCGTCAGATCCTGCACCGGCTGGGCAAACAGCCGTATGCCGGGCAGGCCGCGGCTGTCGTCCGACAGGCGGCGCAGCACGGTGGCGGCGTCGTCGCGCTCGCCGTGGGGCTTCAGGTCGATG
>Ga0209572_1001991_pt1 | contig 10911 bp, 9 predicted proteins | sample EBPBio232012_DNA_FD_185867 | JGI IMG/M metagenome (GOLD analysis project Ga0209572, IMG submission 185867) | Wastewater treatment Type I Accumulibacter community from EBPR Bioreactor in Madison, WI, USA - Reactor 1_1/23/2012_ DNA (SPAdes)... | ecosystem: Engineered > Bioreactor > EBPR >...
TTTTCCTTGGAAAATGGCGGGTAATTCTTCCCAATTTAATCCAGCACTTTCTGGAATAAAATAGTCTAAACCTTGCCCATCATCCTTTACACCAAACGCCTTTAGCGTATCCATATAGCGCTCAACAATATGTTTGTCGGGCATGCGATTGATACCGAAGTTCACCCACAACCATTTTTGAAAATTGAGTTTTTTAAAAGTGAAGTCAAGCACTTTTAATCTACGCTTTACAATGGTTGTCCGTATGTTTTTGTGTAAATCGATGATGTAATCAAACTCTGCGGCTTCAAGAGTCGGCAACACTTCTTGTACCGTTTTATCCATTGTATGTATTTTATGGATATATGGATTTACTTCTAACAACGAAGCGAATTTTTTCTTGGTTAAGAAATGAATTTCTACTTCACCTTCGAGTTGCTGTTTCAACGCACGAATGACGGGAGTTGTAAGCACAATATCTCCGATGGAACTAAAGCGAATAACAAGTATGCGAGTGATGCTGGACAGACGATGCGTTTTTTGATTGGGCACGAATGTATGAATGAAGTTTTGCTGAAATGAATCAAGTTTGCTCGTAAAGGCTACATTTGATTTATAAAAATCCATCACATCATGAACCCGATTCTTAGAAACATTTTGGCTGTTATAGCTGGGATTATTATTGGAAGCATAGCTAATATGTTGCTTCTAAATATTGGAGGAAAAATTATTCCACCGCCTGCGGATTCTGATATGTCAACCATGGAAGGAATGATTGCTGCTATGTCCAAAATGGAATCAAAACATTTTGTTTTTCCATTTTTAGCCCATGCTATTGGAACGTTGGTGGGAGCTTTTGTAGCTGCTAAAATTGCAGTCACTCAAAGAATGGCGATGGCATTGATAGTCGGAGTTTTCTTCTTAATAGGTGGAGCATATATGGTATTTGTTCTTCCATCACCCGCATGGTTCAATGGCTTGGACATGATATTCGCATACATCCCGATGGCTTTCCTTGGCGGAAAACTGGCTATTAAGGAGTAAGAGCTTTTTATACAGCTACACTGAAATCTCTCAACGCATCATTCAAAGATGTCTTTAAATCGGTGCTTGCTTTTCTTTTTCCGATGATTAGAGCACAAGGAACTTGATATTCTCCCGCAGGGAATTTTTTGGTATAACTTCCAGGTATAACAACCGAACGTTCAGGAACGATGCCTTCATAAGTAATAGGTTCGTTGCCGCTTACATCAATGATTTTGGTGCTTTTGGTAAGAACGACATTCGCACCAAGAACAGCCTCTTTCATCACACGAACACCTTCCACAACTATGCAGCGTGAGCCAATAAAACAGCCGTCTTCCACAATAACAGGCGCGGCTTGCAGAGGTTCCAACACTCCGCCAATTCCAACGCCACCGCTGAGGTGAACATTCTTGCCAATTTGAGCACAACTACCAACAGTAGCCCAAGTATCTACCATGGTTCCGCTGTCCACATACGCACCGATGTTCACATAACTCGGCATCATGATTACGCCACTTGCAAGGAAAGCACCATAGCGAGCGATGGCATGAGGAACCACGCGAACGCCAAGTTCTTTGTAGCCGCGCTTTAGTTTCATCTTATCATAAAACTCCATCGGCCCGGCTTCCAGCACTTCCATTTTTTGTATCGGGAAATACATCACAACAGCTTTTTTGACCCACTCATTCACTTGCCAATTTCCATCTTCCAATGGCTCAGCAACGCGCAGTTCGCCTTGGTCTAAAAGATCTATAACCTCACGAATGGCGTTTTGAGTTTTTTCCTCTTGCAGCAACGAGCGATTGTCCCAAGCCTCAGCAATGATTTCTTGTACAGATGACATAAAATAATTTTGGTCAAAGGTAATTGTCGAATTTTACAACCTGACTTTTTCTTATGGCAAAAGCACTCGGAATTGATTATGGTTTAAAGCGAACAGGAATCGCAATTACCGATGATTTGAAAATCATCTCCTCGCCCTTGACCACAGTGGCTACAAACGAGCTGTTCGATTACTTAGGTAAATTATTTTCTAAAGAAAAAATTGAAGTGGTTGTTATTGGCGAAGCCAAATATCTCGATGGTAATAGTTCGGAAATCACACTGTTGCAGGAGAAGTTTGTAAAGACATTTAATCAAAAATTTCCAGAAATGAGGGTAGAGCGCATCAATGAAATGTTCACAAGCAAGATGGCCGCTCATACTTTAGCTGTGAGTGGAATGAAAAAATTAGATCGTCAGAAGAAGGAGAACTTAGATATGGTAAGCGCGGCTATTATTCTTCAGTCGTATTTGGATATGAAGCGTTAGACACGCACCGCAGTGATACAAATGTCATCCGTTTGTTCAGTGCCTTCTTTCCATTTCTCAATGAATAATTGGATGCGCTGTTTTTGTTCTTCTAATGTCATTTCGGCTAAGTTACTTAGCATTTCTTTTAGTCCCTTTGTTTTGAGCTTTTTCCCATTTGGCCCTCCAAACTGATCGGTTATTCCATCGGTCCATGAGTAGATGATATCTCCTTTCATAAGGCTTAGCGTACTTTCTTCAAAAGGTTTATCGCCATACGTTTCGCGCATTCCGATCGGCCGTTTTGTTCCGGGTATTTCTATCCAATTACCGTTACGCCATATTGAAATGCCATTATTTGCACCCGCAAAGCGCAACTCCATTGTGTCGGTTTGCAGTGCCCATAATGCTAAATCCATTCCATCAGCACCGTGCTCACGGTCTGTTCCACTCATCGTGTCTTGGAGTTTACGATCGATACCTTCAAGCATTTCATGCGGTGGAGCTTCGGGGTATTGAAGCAGTGTTTCTCGAAGAAGGTTGCAACTCATCACGCTCACCATCGCACCAGGTACTCCATGCCCTGTGCAATCACCGGTTGCAAAAAGTAAAACTTCATGCGGTGGTGATTTTATACCATTCAGTTTTGTTTTTCCAATCCAATAGAAATCACCACTTACAATGTCTTTTGGCATATAAAGCACGAAATGCTCTTTGAACAGTTGAGAGATTTCATCTTTTGAAGGTAACACGTTCGACTGTATCCGTTTTGCATAACGAATGCTGCTCAATATTTCCTCGTTTTTTTCTTCAATCTCTGTTTTTTGCTGTTGTATTTCAAGCGTGCGCTCTTCTACCTTCTGCTCCAAAACTTGATTTTGAAGACGCTGCATTTTGTTCATTTCTTGCAAGGTGTTCAGCGCTTGATCTTTGAATAGTTTGAAGCGATCAACGATAGCGAGTGACAGCAAAATGACTTCCGCGGTGCTTCCTATAATCAAACCGTAGTCCGCATAAAAGTCATTTTGAATAATTCCCAGATTGGTACTTACAAAGCCAAATACAGTGACGATGAGAAGTATGAATCCAGCGAGAAAAATCTTTGCGGGTTTAAAGTCCTTTTTAATAACGGCTATGGCCGTGGGAATGATGCCTATGTTGAGAAGTAAAGCTACAGCATTAATGAAAAGAATGGCAACAAACGTAAGTGTCTCATTACCGCTTAAACTGAAAGCCACGTTGATGAGCATTCCATAACTAACATACGAAAATATGCGGTCAATTTTTGGAAAGAACTTCGCTAACTCTAAGAACGATTGTGAGAACCTCATCAAAGCGAAAATGCTTAGCGTTGCAAAAAGCGGTGTTGCGGCATTTGCAAAATAGGGACTACCCGGCCAGATATATTCAAAGCCATAACCGCCTAGCGAAAGTTGCAGAAGAAGCAAAAAGAAGTTGTAGTAAACATAGTAGAGCGTTGAACGCTCTTTGATTATGAAATAAATAAATAGGTTGAAGAACAAAACAAAAAGAACTATACCAAAGTAACTTCCTCTGATAAGTTGATCCTCTCCATCTTTTACTGTCATGGCTTGTGGACTGTAGAGAGCAATGGGAGCGAGCAATTGTTCACCGCCACTGTTCAGTTTTAAGTAGTAGTGCTTGACTGTTTCTTCTGTTAAGTCAATTGGAAAAATATAGTTTCGATGAGAGAAAGGACGGGACGAAAACGCTTGATTGTCGCCAGACTGGGCCAATGAGATAATTTGATTGTCCTTTATTTCGAAAAGAGAAACTTCATTGAGCAATGGATTCTTTACTTCCAACAAGCGCTTATTGGCTTGTTCCATTCCACTATGAATATAGAATTTTAACCAAATGGTATTCGGATTAAATCCGAAATTGGGAATACCGTCAGGAAGGCTATCAAAAGTTTTATTTCCCTTAGCTATTTGCTCTATAGTGAGCGAGTTTGTTGAGTCTTCAAAATAAGAGAGATGTTCAGACGGAATTTTATATACGCCATTATGAATGGTGCGCTTGTCTTGATGATAACTAATCCAGATGGCGCATGTAAGTAGTATCAACAAAGGAAACCCTACAATCAGGTAGGTGAGCAGTTTCTTTTTTGAAAAATATTTGAGCGACAAAATGTGTTGATTTCTATTGAAAGCCATTTGATCAAATGGTTTCTACGAAGAGTTTGAGCGCAAGGTTGCCATTGACCTTAGCCAAGATGCAACTCATTGCGAGATCGCTAAATCAAACCACGAGCTTTTAGCTCGAGGTACTTATTGACGGTATTGATAGAGAGGTCTTCAGGTTTACTGAGGATAGTTTGAATACCGTATTTATGAAGGCGAGCTACGATTTGCTTTTTATCGTTCAGCAGCTTTTGTGCAATGGTTTGGGCATAGATATCGCGCACGTACTCAGGATTTTTTCTTGAGTAATCACTTAATTCGGTATTCTCAAAAATCATGACTACCAGCAAGTGTTGATGATTGATTTTTCTTAGCACCGGAAGAGCACGTTCCATGGCATAGGTGCTTTCAAAGTTGGTGTAGAGAAAAACTAAACTTCTACTATGGATTACATTTTTTATTCCACGATGAAGCAAATCATAATTGGCCTCGAATGGTTGTGGCTTTTCATGATAAAGCGAGTTCAAAATTTTCTTCAATTGCAATTCACTTCTCTCTGCAGGAAGTGTTGAGCCTATTAAATGAGAGAAGGTGATAAGTCCGGCTTTGTCGTATTTCTTTAAAGCAATATTGCTGATGACCAAACTTGTGTTAACGGCATAATCAAGCAAACTCAAACCATTAAACGGCATGTGCATTGAACGACTTTTATCTATGATGCTGTATATCTGTTGTGAACGTTCGTCTTCATATTGGTTCACCATTAATTGATTTCTTCTTCCGGTCGCTTTCCAATTGATACTGCGGATATCGTCACCTAGCGCATACTGTTTTATTTTTTCAAACTCATAGCTGTGACCGAGTCTTCGTAAACGCTTTATGCCATCAAATGTGCTGATACGTGCAAAAGCAAGCAACTCGTATTTTTTCATTTGAATTATACTTGGATAGACCGGTGTCATTTGCGTTTTTGCCAACAACATTCTTCTTGCAACAAAACCTATCCTTGTGCTTGTGATAGCATTGAGTAATCCGAAATGATATTCACCACGTTTTATTGGTCTTGCAGTGTATTTAACAGGAACAGCACTTTTTGCATCCAATACAATTTCAATTTTGAAATTGCGCATTTGAAACTGATAGGGCAATTCATCATAGAGCGTGACAAAAAGTTTTGCGTTGGTATGATTCTGTATTTCAAGATCAATTCGGTTATCATCACCGAGCGACAACATTTTTGTCATCTCTCTTTTGGCAGTGAGTTGGATTTTTCCAAAATACAAAAGAGATGTTTCCGCGAGAACAAGCGCGGCCAAAACAGTAGTTGTAATAAAAGCCAAGGCGCCCAAAAACTCAAACACAAAACTCATGGCATATAGAAAGGCGCAAACTCCAAGAGCCCCAAAGAATTTCCTTGTGAGCTGAAAGCTGCGTAGTGCTGATATTTTTTCTTGTGGTTCTATGATTCGATTTTTTTCCCGATATACTTGATTGCTTCACAGTAAGTCTCAATTCCGTGGGCTACGTTTTGAAACACTATCACGTCCTTAAGTGAGCTTATTTTTTGCTTCGCGTTGTCAATGGATTTTTGATAAGGAAACAAGAGGTCTTTATCACCAACGAGTAAGTAGGTGTCTGTTTTTACTTGTTTCAATTCTTCGTTCATATAGTAAGGTTTCTGTGTATTGTCTTTGTAGCTCGTTAATGCGAACAACTCATAATCCGTAATCAATTCACTTGCTTGCTCAGACAATGTGTGATTGGGTTTACAGAAAACGGCCTTGTCTAAAAACTTATTGATGTTCTTTGTATTAGGTGAAATAATGGGAAGAAGATTGTAATAGAGATTAGAGAACCCCATTGAGAATGGCTGTAAACAACCGGGATTGAGCAAGAAAGCGGCTTTAATTTTTTCCGGATTCGTAATTGCGAGCTTCATACAAATTAGTCCTCCGAATGAGGCACCCGCAACATAAGTTTTTGTCAGTCCTAATTTCTCAATAACTTCAGCAGCCCATTTTCCGTAGCCAAGCGACTTGATATCCGGAGTATTGCCGTCACTTGAGTTGGGAAGTCCATTAGTTTCAACCAAGAAAATGCGTAATGGTCGATTGAAGTTATTTAATCCATTATCGAAATCCCAAAACAAGGGCGTTGTTCTGGCACCGGGAAAAATCACTAGAGCTTCGACACCTTCATCTTTGGTGTTTAATCCCCAAACTTGTGTTTTACCTAATGCAGTGTTAAGTGCAATACGCTCATATTTTTTGTTGTTCGCTTTTTCTAAACGGGTTACCCAACCTTCAAACCAAGCTAGATCGCTTGAAGGATTTTTAAAGTAGGAACGTTTTCTTATTTCCATATCTTACACCAATCTGATTGAAAATATCACCTTGGAACTTCGACTTTTTTCAATATATCATTAATTATCTCTTCTATAGTATGTCCTTCCATTTCTCGCTCATGACTTAGCACAATGCGGTGGTTGAGCACGGGAACAGCTACCGCCTTCACATCATCAGGCGTTACAAAGAATCGGTTTTGAATAGCAGCAAGTGCCTTTGCCGTTTTCATCATAGCAAGCGAGGCACGAGGAGATGCACCAAGAAAAATGTCGCCATTGTTTCGTGTATTATACACAATAGCCGCTATGTAATTTAATATTTCAGGACGGATTTCAATTTGCTCAATGATGGATTTAAACGACAAGAGTTGTTCAGGATTAATCACAGCATTGATCTCCGCGCTCACTTTGTTTTCAAAGTCGTTATGAAAACGATGAAGAATTTTTTGTTCATCTTCTAAGCTAGGGTAGCCAAGTTTGATGCGGAACATGAAGCGGTCCAATTGTGCTTCAGGAAGCGAATATGTTCCTTCTTGCTCAACCGGATTTTGTGTGGCTATTACGAAGAAGGGAAATTCCATTTTATAGGTTACTCCATCATAGGTAATTTGTTTTTCTTCCATTACCTCCATGAGAGCGGCCTGTGTTTTAGCCGGTGATCTATTGATTTCATCTATCAAAACGATGTTTGAAAACAGTGGCCCTTTTCTAAAATAAAAATTGGACTCTTTCATATTAAACACAGATGTTCCGGTAACATCGGTAGGCATCAAGTCAGGTGTAAATTGAATGCGGCTGAAGTTGGCTTGAATCGTTTTTGCAAGCAATTTTGCCGTAAGCGTTTTTGCAATTCCGGGCAATCCTTCGAGAAGAACATGACCTCCTGATAGCACGGCTGCCATAAGCAAATCAATTGTCTTGTCTTGTCCTACAACGACCCTCGCAATTTCAGTTTTTATCTTCTCTACAGCTTCATATAGAGGCTTCGTCAAATTACTTTTTAACGGGTCGATACCAAGCAAATCTTTGGTTTGCTCATTGTTCAAAGCACCGGAAGCATTTTGTCCTACATGAATGCTAGGCTCTCCTTGCGTTTGTTTGGGCGCGTTGTCGTTTATATTGTTTTCTGATTCCATGTTCGATGTATATGACCTTGTTATTTGCAATTGTTATAAAAGTGCTCGAGTTTTTGGTGGAAGGAAAGCATTTCATTTGTTTCCACGGTTACTATTGAGCTTAAGTATTTATAGTTTTCAAATATGTTCTTAACGTGTTCGACTTTCACATCACTTTTATGGCTGATTTCTGAATAGAGCCTGTCCGTTTCATCTTCCATTTTTGTAGGTAACTTTATTTTGAAACGATCCCTCAAAAAGGATTTGAAGAGTTCCATTTTCATTGAAATGAGCTTTTTATGATCACTCTGTTTCATGAACATTTGCGAAATGACTTCTGCATATTCAATGGAAGTATTTTCCATGTTTTCCATTGGTTCTATTATTCGCTGCTTGCGTTTGGCACCAAACATTAAGTAAAGGACAGTTCCTACGAGAAGTATATACCAAGCCATTCTTAACCCTGGCTCCGATAGAATGAATTCCAAAGGACCTTCATTTGGTTTGGTTAAATTGTTTTGGCTCGAAGGATGATTGGAAGCTTTGTAGTCATAAGTGCGGTTTTCCTCATCCCAATAAACATAGCCTTTTCCAAGATATGAAAGCGCATCGCGGCAATAGTTCATCGTAGTGTCATTAATCATATAATAATTACTGAATACAATCGGAGTGGTGTGTAAGTATATCTGACCTTTGCCATAACTAAATGAGATATAATTGCTATAGTTCTTCTCTAATCGTCCTAAAATTTTTACGGAGTCTCCATTGTAGGTCGTGAGGTTATCTTCGAAATGGACCCATTCGGTGAGTCTTTTCTTGTCTTTATATTTCTTTACAACATCATAATAAGCTTTGCCATTTTTGAATTCGGAAAGGCTAATTTTTGCTGTTGTATCCGTGTATGAATTGGCGATTTGTTTTTTCTGTGAATTTTCATAAGCAACTACCTGCTCAAACTCTTCATAATTATTCTCCTCATAATTGCTTTCTTCCGCCTCTTCATAATAATCTTCTTCTAAAAGAGTATCTTCCTGATAGATGTAATTCGTGGAATCAACTGTCATTTCGAGATTGGCAACGCGTAGTAAACTGTCTGCTATGAGGTGTGATGCTTCAGAGGTGATAATAAAAGCTGAATTTCCTTCTGACACGAACTCCAACAAGCGATTGACATCGCTGGAGTCTGCATAAAAGTTATTGCCAATGAATAGATAGGAATCAACTTCATCAGTTGGATTTATTGGCAGATCTTTGAAAGTACTATCGCTTATCTCTATAAAATGTTGATTGCTTCGAGCTGTTTTAAGTAAGGTAAATAATACTTGTGAGCCATAAGGATTATCGTCATCGGGTTCATAGGTTTCTGCCCATGAGTGTTGGTTAGTCAACAATGCGGCAACGACAATAATGCCTACCAAAACAATGGTAGCAATGATAATTAATGGAGCGGTTCTATTATTGTTTTTTGTCGCCAATGCTCAGCTTATCATTATAGTTTTTAAAGAATGAATTTAGGTGAGAGTAAACTTCTTCATTGATAGGTGTGTCGCCATACCAAACTATTTCATAGGTAAATGTGAGATAGCGGAACTGATCGTATTCGAGGCTTGTTCTCATTTCATAGAGATAATCTTGATTGGTTTTATCCTTTTTCCATTGGATCAGTTCAGCCTCATTTAGTTTTTGAATGGTAGTAAGAAAGAGTACGCGCAAGGCCAATTTAAAGTCACCTTTTTCTAAAGCCAACCTTAGAAATTTTTCTAAATCACTCTCTGGAAGATTGTCTTCGATCTCCTCAAAACTCTCTATGGAGTTTATTGAAACAATTTTTTTACCTGAATCGTTTCCTTTTACGACAAGTATTTTTATTGCGATATAAACAAGTAAAACTATTATGAGAACAATAGAAATTATTTTACCAAGTTGTGATGTAAAAATGCGATTGAAAAATTCTGCTATACCCCAAGAGGACTTTTCGTCAATGTCTTCCACCTGATTTGTGTCTTCTTTTTTCTTTTTTTCTTTGGTTTCCTCATCGTAGTTAAGTCCTTTTTTGGCCTCTTCCCATTGCTCGTTGTTCCATGTGTTTGAAGTTGATGTAGTGCCTTGCGACATGCAAACGGTAGGACATACAACAACCATCATCAAGACGATATAAATAATTAAGATTATAGGGAACGACCTATGCTTCTTTCTCCAATCCATAAGCTCGTTTTTTAAAACCTACTTTTTCAATTGAAGCAGTTAGCGAACCCGCTTCGTTAATTTCTTTAGCACTGTGATAAAATAGGAGCGTACTAAAGAGAGGAAGAGCAAGTATGATATTGGGAACAAAGAACAACAAGAACGTTGTTATAATGTATTGTACTTCTTCCGCGAGAAATGCATTTCGAGCGATATTGATTTGCACAAACTCACCGATGATGGATGTAATATTAGATGAGAATATCATATATGAAATCCATTGTATAGCAACAGTGCTAAGGAATGTCGCAATCAGTTTCCAGAAGTTACCTTTTATTAATCGCATTGTTGGAGTAAATGAGTTCCAAAAGGACCTGCGCTCTTGCAGCGTGACATATAACCAAAGCAAACAACAAGGAAACCAAATCCAGATACAAAGCAGCGTAAATTCATGAGTTAGTAATAATGGAACAAGACTCAAAAGCGATATGACGAATGTATTTACAAACTCAAGTAAACCAAATTTGATGGTACTTGTGCCCACCTGATTATTGGCTGAACGAAACAAATAAATTGTAAATAGAGCGAGCAGAGCACTTATTAAAGGATAAAGAAGAGCGTATCGCTCAAAGTTCAGGTGATAATTGAACTCACTAAAAGGATAGAGAAACCCTAGTGGTATTCCTATGTAATAATCGTCTGAATAAATGTTGTGGAATTTGAATGATTCTGCAAAGCCAAAATACACCGTAATTAGACCGGCTGCTACAAGAGCGAAGTACGCAATCAATCGGATGTTAGAAGAAAATAGTGAGAAGCTCTCGGTGAA
>Ga0209572_1002001_pt1 | contig 10858 bp, 7 predicted proteins | sample EBPBio232012_DNA_FD_185867 | JGI IMG/M metagenome (GOLD analysis project Ga0209572, IMG submission 185867) | Wastewater treatment Type I Accumulibacter community from EBPR Bioreactor in Madison, WI, USA - Reactor 1_1/23/2012_ DNA (SPAdes)... | ecosystem: Engineered > Bioreactor > EBPR >...
GCCCCTGCAGAGCTTTGCGCGCGTGATTCCCGAAAACGTGTCGACGGCCACCCGCGCCTCTTTCGACATATCAGTCGGCTTCGCCGAAGATTTCCTTCCCGTTCGCACGGATCGCAAGATCACCACCGTTTTCGAGGAAGCAGGTTTTGACCGCGCGATGTCACGCGGCATGGCCGATGCGCTCGAAACGATGCTGCACGGCCCCAATCTCAAGGCCGGCAGCGTGCTGCGCCTCGGCATCGAATCGACTCGCGACGTCAACCGCATCGTTCGCGCCAGCGTCTATGACGGTCGCGAGCACATTCTTTCCATCGCACTCGACGATCGCGACCAGTTCGTACCCGCCGAAGAGCCCGAAGAATCAGATGAGGTTGCAGCTGCGCTGTCAGGCGAACCGCAACCGGTCAGGGCCCGTGGCGATCTGCCAACCGTCTATGACGGCATCTATCGCGCTGCCTATTCATATGGAATGTCGCGCGACATGACGGCATTGCTGGTGCGCCTGCTTGCGTCCGATGTTGATTTCCAGTCCCGTCTCAACCCGACAGACCGCATCGAGGCGATCTTCTCGCAGCCCGACGACGAGGACAAAGCGTCCGACGAATCGGAGCTTCTCTTCGTGAACGCGAATTTCGGCGGCAATGAACGCGTCTTCTACCGGTTCCAGATGGACGATGGCGCGGTCGACTATTTCGACGCCAATGGCCGCAGCGTCCGGCAGTTTCTGCTGAGAAATCCGGTGCCGAATGGCCGATTCACGTCGGGTTTCGGGTCGCGACGCCATCCCGTGCTTGGCTACACCAAGATGCATACCGGCGTTGACTGGGCAGCGCCCCGCGGCACGCCGATCATCGCATCGGGCAATGGCGTGGTCGAAAAGGCAGGCTGGGCCGGTGGCTATGGCCGCCAGACGATGATTCGTCACGCCAACGGTTATGTATCGTCTTACAATCACCAGAGCGGAATTGCCCGTGGCGTTCAGGCCGGCGCGCGTGTCCGTCAGGGACAGATCATCGGTTATGTCGGCTCGTCAGGCCTGTCGACTGGCAATCACCTTCACTACGAACTGCTGGTGAACGGCAACAAGGTCGACCCGATGCGCGTTCGCCTGCCGGTCGGTCGCACCCTCAAGGGCGACGAACTCGCCCGCTTCAAGGCAACGAAGGAACGCATCGATTCGCTCATCAGCGACGAAAACGGCGACCCGCTGAAAGTGGCTGAAGCCTCCGCGAAATAGATCCTGCGCTCAATCCGGCGGGTCTACCGTCTGGCCGGCAGGTCCGTGCGGCACGGTCAAAAGCGTGACAATCGCCGCAAACACGCAAAATCCCGCCGAAACAAGCGCCACAATTGCCAGCGCCGCATCACCGGCTGCGATTCGCATCAAATCCACATGCGCATCGAGCGCGATTTCAGGCGCAGCGCCAAACTGCGGCGCAAGCGCTGCCAGTTCGCCAAGCCATGCCGCATAGACGAGCGAGGCAAGCGCGCCCATCGAAGCAACCGCGATCAGACCGGCGATCCGCGACACGGCATTGTTGATTCCGCTCGCAGCACCCGTCTGCTCATCATCCACCACCGTCATCACCGCGCTCGACAATGGCGACACGACCAGCGCCATGCCCAGCCCCATGACGATCATCGCCGGAAAGGCGCTGCCCCAGAACGAATGCCATCCCGCCATGGTCATCACGCCGAGCCCGGCAAAGGCTGCCGCAACAATCGCGCTGCCGGCGGCTATCGGAACGCGCGGACCAATTCGCCCCGCCAATCTTCCTGCCAGGCCGGACAGAAGCGCAATCGAGGCCGATAGCGGCAGAAACAGCAGGCCGACACTGGCGGGACTGATGTTCCACCCCGCAATCAGCGCCATCGGCAAGAAGAACAGAATCGCAGAAAGCGCGAAATAGAGCAGAAACGTCGCGACATTCGCACCGGCAAAGGCCCGATTCGAAAAAAGCGACAGGTCGACCATCGGTGCAGTGGCGCGAAGTTGCCACCAGACGAAGACTGCAATCGCAACCAGCCCGCCCACAATTGCGATCATCGCCAGCCGATTCGCATCCACTTCGGCCCCGAGCGCAGTCAGCCCATAGGCCAGCCCACCAAATCCGACCGTCGCCAATAACGCACCGGCAAGATCGAGCCGCTTGTGCTGCGTCGGCCTGTCGCCCGGCACGCGTGCAATGAGCAGATAGATCGCAACGGCACCAAGCGGCAGGTTGATCGCGAAAATGGCGCGCCACACGCTGTCGCCAAAAATTGCGATCGCCACCCCGCCGATCACCGGCCCCAGAGCTGTCGTCATGCCGGACGCGGCCGCCCACAATCCAATTGCCGCACTCCGTTCCGATTTCGGATAGGCTTTTGCAATCAGCGCCAGGCTGCACGGCACCATGATCGCCGCACCGGCGCCCTGAATCGCCCGAAACGCGATCAGCGATGCGGCATTGGGCGCGACCGCACAGGCAACTGATGCGGCGACGAAGAGCGCAATGCCGAAAATGAACGTCGCCCTGAGGCCAAACCGGTCACCCGCCGCGCCACCAACAAGAATGAGCGCCGACAGGGTCAGCGCATAGGCGTTGGAAATCCACTGCGCGTCGATCAACGAAGCGCCAAGATCGGCGCGAATCGCCGCCATCGCAACCGACACGACCGACCCGTCGATGAACCCCATGCTTGATGCGAGGATCGCCGCCGCCAGTACGAATTTGCGGCTCGCGGGTGGACAGAAGGTCAACGCGCTGGCGGTGCTAAGGCTCATCGCCAGACAATATGAGCGATTGGCCCGCTTTCAACAGGCCTCAGCGACAGGTCGCGACGCGATTCGCCTATTCGACGAACTGAACCGTCACACCCTTCTTCACCAGCTTCGCCAGTTCCTGGGCGTCCCAATTGGTCAGGCGAATGCAGCCATGACTGTTGGTCTTGCCGATTTTCGACGGATCGGGCGTGCCGTGGATGCCGTAGGTGGGCTTCGACAGCGCAATCCACACCGAACCGACAGGTCCGTTGGGGCCAGGCGGAATGCGCAGCACCTTGTCGTTCTCGCCCTGCTTGAAATTGATCTTCGGATTATAGGTGTATTCTGGATTGAGCGCGATACGCTCGACCGTATGCGTGCCCACCGGCGACGGTGTGTCGGACGAACCGATTGTCGCCGGATAGGCAACCACCAGGCGGCCGGCCGCATCATAGGCGCGAACTTGCGTGCGTCCCTTGTCGGCGACAATGCGCGACACTGGCCGCAACACGTTCGATCCGGGGTTCACAACCCTGATCACCGTGCCGGCGCGATTGAAATTTGCACCGGGGTTCAGCTCTTTCAGGTAAGTCTCGCTCATGTGAAAGCGCTCGCCCAGCATTTCGAGCGTCGACGTAAAGGCCATCGCCTCAAGCTGGGCCTTCTCGCCATAGTCGGACGGGATCGCCGCAACATAAGGTCCGGCCGCATCCTTCTGGCTGATCGTATATTCGGTGAAAGGCTGGCCGCCCCGCTCTTCCAGTGCGGCCTCGATGCCCGGCTTATCGGTCGTCCTGAGGTTGTCACCGGTCAATTCATTATAGGCCGACAGCGCCTTTTCGACATTGGAGCCCATGCGTCCGTCGATGACACCAGGTGAAACACCGGCGCGGTCGAGCAGGATCTGCAGATGTGCGACGGTCTGGTCGCCCTTGCGTCCGATCACCGGCACATCAGCGGGATTGCTTGGCTGCAATTTCGGTTCAGTCGATTTTTTCGGCAGCGTCGGCGCAGGTGCTGCGGCCTGTGGCAACGTGTTGCGCCTGATCTGGCGTTCGGGCTGCGACGGAGCCTCCGGGAAAGCCCCGCCATTATCATAATAGGCTTCGTCGTCAGACGGTGCGCGGCGTTCGCGATAGACACGGTCGTCATAGCGCGGATCATATTCGTCAAAGTCGCGGCTACGAGCATAGTCGTCATATGAATCGTCGCGGTAGCGTGGCTGTGCCCGCACTGTGCCGGTCGAACGGCGATCAATGCCACCACCACGCGGACGCTCGATGGACAGGATTTCGCCGGTGTAGGCGTCGGAAATCACCCGGCGACCATAGTCGTCATAATAGACTTCGATCTCGCGCGACTGCGCCAACGCGCCCCCCGCCGGAAGCGCGACGCTTGCCAACACTGCCAGAGCAACCGAAGCCATGGCGTTGGAAGCCAGGAATTTTCTCACCGTCATATGGTCCACCAGCACAACACAACGAAATTCAAGGCCTTTTCAGGCCAAGCTCCCGATCACATTGCTATATTTAAGATGAACGAGACATGAAGATGGCTGCCGGCAGGCAGCATTTATTTGTCTTTTGGAAACCATGTCGGCATTTCGCTGCCGTTTTCCTACAAATTGAAAGCCTTGCGCTGCGCCTTTGTCAGCTTGGCGGCAACCAGACTGTGGCTTTGCGTCAGATAGGCCTTCAGCGCACCATCATCCAAAGTCTCAGATGTCTGACGCTGGATCCATTTCATCCCGCGCGACGCCAGATAGGGTGCCGGCCGGCACCCCGGCTGGTCTTTCAGCATGTCGAACGACATTTCGGTCACTTTGAATGTCACGTCAGGTTCGTTCTTCGGCCCGTCCCAATTGCTACCAACTGCAAACAGCTTGCCGCCCACCTTCCAGACATGCGAACCGCCCCATTGCACGACATGGGAAGTCGCGGGAAGCGATGCGCAGAATTGGTTGTATTCGTCGAGGGTCATTGGCGCATATCAGGTGCAGGCCCCGGGGCGGTCAAGCATCGACCACATACTGCGCACGGCGAAAGCAGATCAAATGCCGCCGTACCAGTCGTAGCCCCGATCTTCCCAGTATCCGCCTTTGCCGCTGCCTATCTGCGCAAAATCATCAATCAACGTGATGCGTCGGACATATTTCGGCTGCTTGTAGCCAAGCTGACGTTCGACCCGCACGCGCAGCGGCGCGCCGTTCTCGACCGGCAGTGGTTTTCCGTTCATGCCGTAGGCGAGGATGGTCTGCTTGTGCCGCGCGTCGAAAAGGTCAATCGTGCCATAGTAGAGAATGCTTCCCGACAGGCTGCGCTCGATCGTGTCCATGCAGTCGAACATCACATAGCGCGCAGAGGCTTTCGGCACCGCCTGATCCAACACCAGCGAAAGCGGCGTTCCGGTCCATTTGGCGATGCAGCTCCAGCCCTCTACGCAGTCGTGCCGGGTAATCTGCGTGCGCGACGGCATCGCCTGCAACTGCGCGAGGCTGAGCGACATCGGCTTCTCGACCAGACCTGTCACCTCAAGCCGCCAGTCGGCAAAATTGTCTGCAAGCAGGGACTGATACGCCTTGTCCTCGGGCTTGGTCACACCATTTGGGCGCATTGGCTGGCGGATGTCTGCTTCGCCGAATTCCTGCGCAAGCGCATCGCGCCCCTGCAGCAGCCGCTGCACGCGATAGGTCAGATCATTGGCACCTTCGAGAACCTGACGCGTTTTTGCGTCGGGGCCAAGATAAGCGTCAAACGCGTCGCAGCCAGTAAGCGCAAATCCAGCGGTCGCAACCGATGCGCCAGTGAGGAATTTTCGGCGATTGACCATCAGACGGCTCATCGTCCTCGCTCCTTTTCGGCTGCGTCGTCGACGCGATACCAGCCGGTAACGATCGACCTGAGTTCGTTCAGTGGCCCGGCAGCCAGGATCATCACCATGTGAATCAGGAAAAAGCCGAGCAGCAACAGCATCACGACGAAATGGATCGTCCGGGCCGTTTGCCGCCCGCCGAGCATGTCTGGCAACCAGGGTAGGATCGCATTTGCCCCGGGCGACATAGCCAGCCCCGACGCAATCATCAGGGGAAAGAGCGCAAACAGCACGCCGGCATAGGCCAGTTTCTGCAGCACATTGTATTCGCGCGCGTGGTGGAAGCGCAGCCTCAAATGGTCGATCACATCACGCGGCAGCGCGCGAATATCCCAGACGCCTGGGACCACATCGCGCCAGGCGTGCCGATTGATCAGGCTCGCGACCAGCCAGACGGCAATCGAACCGACGAAAACCCAGGCGAAAAAGAAATGCACAACACGGGCCGTACCGAGATCGTAGTAGGACGGTATCGTCGCCCAGCCAGGGAAGCCAATGGCCCTCGGCGGATCGCCCGACCAGCCAAGCACGCCGGTCGTGTCGAATTTCGTGCCAAAAATCGTCGTGAAACCAAGCGGGCCATCCGGCGTGTTTTCAGCACCAATGCGCAGGATCGCATTGTCGTAGCCGAACCCGGACTCCGCACCGATGTAGAGGTTGGGGTGTGCGTTGAATATCTGGAGGCCCGTGAGCAGCAGGAAGAACAGCGCAACCGCCCATCCCCAGTGGGTCACGCGCGTCCAGATCGACTGGCGGTAGATGAGCTGCCCGGCCGCAGCCTGGTTCTTCGGCTTCTCCGACGAAAAATGTTCCATGACTGTCCGATCCGCGTGACATTGACTTGAATCGAATTACGAGCCCCGCACGCAATGGTTTCACCCGTTGAGCGTGACAAGACGTCGTTTTTGGCATTTGCACGGAATTGTTACCTTTGGCGAAGACCCGGTCGACCGCTCCAGGAAAACACCTCATCGCTGCCTCCTGGACAATACTGACTTGAAGCCCGGCCCCAAACCCGGCAGGGAGTGCGCGAACATCAGGGAAAAACGCTCATGTCGGCAGATTCGAATCGCCTGCGCATCGCAATCCTTTTTGGCGGCCGTTCATCCGAGCATGACGTCTCCGTCATGTCCGGCACCAATGTCATGGCCGCACTCGATCCCGCCCGCTACGATGCCCTGCCCATTTTCATCACACGCGACGGCCGCTGGCTCGCCAGCAGCTTCGAGAACGGCAAGCTCGCTTTGCCCGACACCGGCCCTGAACTGGTTCTGGTCCCCGGTGGTAATGGCCGGCTGATTGCGCTCGGGTCCGATGGCGCAAAAGAACTGGCACCAATCGATGCCCTGTTTCCGGTTCTGCACGGCCTTCCCGGCGAAGACGGATCGGTTCAGGGCTTTGCAGATGTCGCCGGCGTGCCATTGGTGGGCTGCGGTATTGCCGGCTCGGCAAACGCGCTCGACAAGGACCTGGCAAAACGCCTGATGAGCCAGGCCGGCATCGCCAATGCGCGGTCGGTCACCATTCACCTTGGCGCGCCGCCAAGCTTTGCAGAACTGGTGGAAATGCTCGGCTCGCCGGTCTTCATCAAGCCGGCCCGGCAAGGTTCGTCGGTCGGTGTTTCCAAAGTGTCGAACGAGGCAGACTACGCCAGGGCGCTCGACACCGGCTTTGCCCATGACCGCAAGCTCATCGCCGAAGAATTCATCAAGGCGCGTGAAATCGAATGCGCGGTGCTCGAAGCGCCCGACGGTTCGCTGTTCGTCTCACGCACGGGCGAAATCGCACCGGCTGAAAATCACGGTTTCTACACCTACGACGCCAAATATATCGACGCCGATGGCGCAGCCCTCATCGTCCCGGCTCAACTGCCTGAAGACGTCGAGACGAAAATCCGCGCCATCGCCGCCGACGCATTCCGCGCTGTCGGCTGCGACGGCATGGCCCGCGTCGACTTCTTCGTCACTGCCGACATGCGCATCGTTCTCAACGAGCTGAACACGATCCCCGGCTTCACCAATATCAGCATGTATCCGAAGGTCATGGCCGCCACCGGCGTCGACTACCCGCAGCTGATCGACCGCCTCATCGCCCACGGCATGGCGCGGGCGGGCAAGAGCGCCTGATTCTGGCAACAAAAAAGGGCGACGCATCAGCACCGCCCTTTCGCTTGAAGTTCAGACGGAACGCCGCAAACGCTGCGACGTCCCGTTCATTGTCAGGCCGCTTCCTTGTCCTTTGCGGCTTTCGCGGCCTTTGGTCCCTTCGGCTTGAAATTCAGCCGGTCTGAACCGGCCGTCACCACCACGGTCGAGCCGTCGAGAATGTCGCCGAGCAGGATCTTTTCCGCCAGCGGGTCCTGCAGTTCTTTCTGCATCACGCGCTTCAGCGGGCGCGCGCCATAGGCGGGGTCATAACCCTTGCTGGCAAGCCACTCGATCGCGTCCTTGTCGAGGTCGAGTACGATCTTGCGATCTTCCAGCAACCGTTCCATCCGCTTGAGCTGAATTTCGACGATCTTACCCATGTCCTGACGGCGCAGCCGGTGGAACAGGATGATCTCGTCGATACGGTTGAGGAACTCGGGCCGGAAATGCGCCCGAACCACACCCATCACCTCGTCGCGCACGGCGTCGACATCCTGGTCATCCTGAAGATTGACCAGATATTCGGCACCCAGATTGGACGTCATGATGATCAGCGTGTTGCGGAAGTCGACCGTGCGGCCCTGACCATCGGTCAGGCGGCCATCGTCCAGCACCTGCAACAGCACGTTGAACACGTCCGGATGCGCCTTTTCGACCTCGTCGAACAGCACGACCTGATAGGGTCTGCGCCGAACCGCTTCAGTCAACGCGCCGCCCTCCTCATAGCCGACATAGCCGGGAGGTGCGCCGATCAGGCGCGCAACCGAGTGCTTCTCCATGAACTCGCTCATGTCGATGCGCACGATCGCGTTGTCGTCGTCGAACAGGAAACCGGCGAGTGCCTTGGTCAGTTCGGTCTTGCCGACACCTGTCGGGCCCAGGAACATGAACGAGCCGATCGGCCGGTTCGGGTCCTGCAATCCCGCGCGTGCACGACGCACCGCCTTTGACACGGCCTGCACCGCCTCGCCCTGGCCGACGACCCGCTTGGCGATCTCGTCCTCCATGCGCAGCAGCTTTTCGCGCTCGCCTTCCAGCATCTTGTCGACAGGAATGCCGGTCCAGCGCGAAACCACATGGGCGACATGGTCCGGCGTCACGGTCTCTTCCACCATGCCTGCCTTGCCGTCCTGTGCTTCGGCCTCGACAAGTTTCTTCTCGATCTCGGGGATCTTGCCATAGGCAAGCTCGCCGGCTTTGGCGAAATCACCCTTGCGCTGGGCGATCGCCAGTTCGTTGCGCGCTTCTTCGAGCTGCTTCTTCAGGTCGGCGGCAAGACCAAGCTTCTGCTTCTCGGCCTGCCACTTTGCAGTCACGACTGCCGATTCTTCCTCAAGCCCGGTCAGCTCCTTTTCAAGCTTTTCGAGCCGGTCCTTCGACGCATCGTCCTTTTCGACCTTCAGCGCCTCGCGCTCGATCTTCAGCTGCATGATGCGGCGGTCGATCTCGTCGAGTGCTTCGGGTTTGGAATCGACCTGCATGCGCAGGCGCGACGCCGCTTCATCCACCAGGTCGATCGCCTTGTCGGGCATGAACCGGTCGGTGATGTAGCGATTGCCAAGCGTTGCCGCCGACACGAGCGCCGAATCGGAGATGCGCACCTTGTGGTGCTGCTCATACTTTTCCTTGATCCCGCGCAGAATCGAGATCGTGTCCTCGACCGTCGGCTCCTCGACAAAGACCGGCTGGAAGCGACGGGCAAGTGCCGCGTCCTTCTCGATATATTTGCGGTATTCGTCGAGTGTGGTTGCGCCAACGCAGTGCAGTTCACCGCGCGCCAGCGCCGGCTTCAAGAGGTTCGACGCGTCCATCGCACCGTCTGCCTTGCCCGCACCAACCAGCGTGTGCATCTCGTCGATGAACAGGATGATACCGCCGTCAGACGACGTCACCTCGTTCAGCACAGCCTTCAGCCGCTCTTCGAACTCGCCGCGATATTTGGCACCCGCAATCAGCGCACCCATGTCGAGCGCCATCAACTGCTTGTCCTTGAGCGATTCGGGCACGTCGCCATTGATGATGCGCAGCGCCAGACCCTCGGCGATCGCCGTCTTGCCGACGCCGGGCTCACCGATCAGAACCGGATTGTTCTTGGTGCGGCGCGACAGAACCTGGATCGTGCGGCGGATTTCATCGTCGCGGCCAATCACCGGGTCGAGTTTCCCCGCACGCGCGTCAGCGGTCAGGTCGCGCGCATATTTTTTCAGCGCATCATAGGACTGTTCGGCAGAAGCCGAATCAGCGGTGCGCCCCTTGCGGATGTCGTTGATGGCAGCGTTCAGCGCCTGCAGCGTCACACCGGCTTTGGCCAGAATGTCGGCCGTCTTGGCGGATTTCTCCATCGCCAGCGCCTGCAAAAGGCGTTCCACGGTGACGAATGAATCACCGGCCTTTTTCGCCAGATCTTCGGCAGTCGCGAACACCTTGGAAAGCGGCTGCGCCAGATAGAGCTGGCCATTGCCGCCCTCAACTTTCGGCAGAGCCTGCAAGGCAGCGTCAACACCAAGCTCGACATCCTTGGGGTTCCCGCCGGCACGCTGGATCAGTGATGCGGCAAAGCCCTCATCATCATCGACCAGCGCCTTGAGCAGATGTTCAGGGGTAAACTGCTGATTGTCCCGGTTGAGCGCGGCCTGTTGTGCGGCCTGGATAAAGCCGCGAACGCGCTCGGAATACTTGTCCATATTCATATGTTGTCTCCCTTCCTTCCCCGGCCTGTCTGGCAGCGCCGGTTCGGCATGAAATGACGGGCCCCCGCATTCGGCAGGCCCTGCTTACGCGAATATGGGGCGCGGCCTGGCCTTCCTCAAGTCTGCAGAGCGTGGAAAATGGGCACGCGAGAAGAATTTTTTCCTGTCGGCAGGCCAAAGCAAAAAGGCCGGCGGATCATCTCCGCCGGCCTTGTTCAAATAGCTGCCCTACCGCCTCATTCGGCCGGTTCGGAAACATCCTTGGGTGCTTCGCTTGTCGGCGCACTGACCTGATCGCCAGCACCGGCAGTGGCCTCGGCCGCATCGCCATTTGCCTGGGCATCAGCGCCGGCTTCGTCGCCGCCGTCACGCTCGGACCGTGGGTTGCGGCGACGCTGGCGGCG
>Ga0209572_1002002_pt1 | contig 10857 bp, 6 predicted proteins | sample EBPBio232012_DNA_FD_185867 | JGI IMG/M metagenome (GOLD analysis project Ga0209572, IMG submission 185867) | Wastewater treatment Type I Accumulibacter community from EBPR Bioreactor in Madison, WI, USA - Reactor 1_1/23/2012_ DNA (SPAdes)... | ecosystem: Engineered > Bioreactor > EBPR >...
GACTGGAAATCCGAAAGGCGTCATCACAACGCAGCGCATGTTGTGCTCGAACCAGGTGATGATGCGCTCGACCTTCGCCTTCCTGCGCGACGAGCCGCCGGTGCTGATCGACTGGCTGCCCTGGAACCATGTCTTTGGCGGCAGCCACAATTTCGGACTCACGCTCTTCAATGGCGGAACGCTTTACATCGACGACGGCAAGCCTACACCGGCCGGCATCGCCGAGACGCTCCGCAACCTCCATGAAATTGCGCCCACTGCCTATTTCAACGTGCCGAAGGGTTTTGAAGAACTCATCGAGCCGATGCGGGCGGATGCGGCGCTGCGCGAAAAGTTCTTCTCGCGGCTGAAGCTGCTGTTCTTCGCCGGTGCTGGCATCTCGCCGCGCGTCTGGACAGCGTTGGAAGAACTGGCTGTCCAGACGGTCGGTGCCAAAGTGCCGGTTCTGACTGGCCTTGGCGCAACAGAGACAGCGCCATTTGCCATGGCCTGCGATCTCGAACATGCCTGGGCCGGCCGCGTCGGCCTGCCGGTGCCTGGTGTCAATCTGAAGCTGGTTCCATCCAGCGACAAGATGGAAGTGCGCATCAAGGCGCCAAGCGTCACACCCGGCTATTGGCGCGAGCCTGAACTGACGGCGGATGCATTCGACGAGGACGGCTATTACAAGCTGGGCGATGCCTTGCGGTTGGTGGACGAGGCTGATCCCAAAAAGGGCTATGCTTTTGATGGTCGACTTAACGAGGATTTCAAACTGTCATCCGGCACCTGGGTGAGTTCCGGGCCGCTCCGGGCTTCGCTTCTGACAAGCTTTGCGCCGCTGGCCCGCGATGTCATCATCGCCGGACTGAACCGTGACGACCTGACCGTTCTGATTTTTCCTGATCTTGCAGCCACCTCGGCAATTGCGCCTGGCGTTGCGGCCGAGGCGCTGGCGGAGGACGAGCGGGTAAGAGCGGCATTCGCACAAAAGCTCACAGCCGCCTCTGCTGCAGCAACCGGCTCGTCCAATCGGATCGTGCGGGCCATGATCCTTGCCGATGCGCCAGACATCGATCGCGGCGAGCTGACCGACAAGGGCACGATCAGCCAGCGCGCAGTGCTGGCCAACCGGGCCGACCTTGTCGAGCAGCTTTACGCCAAGCCCTACGCGCCTGCGGTTCTGATCGCCTGAACAGGAACAGTGACATGATCAAGCTCGACGATGTCGTCGCCATCGATTTTCACAGCCACGCTGAAGAGCCCTGCTGCGACCAGCGCGACGATGGCTACAATGAATTCCAGGCCGGCATGGCGAAATATTTCCGCAATCCGGCTGGCGCGAAGGGCATGTTGCCGACGATGGAGGAGACTGCCGTCTACTATCGCGAGCGCAGTATCGCCTGCGTGATCTTTCCCGTCGATGCCGAACGCGAAACCGGCTTCCGCCGCTACAAGAACGAGGAGGTGGCCGAGATCGCGGCCGCCAATTCGGATATCATGATCCCGTTCGCATCAATTGATCCCGCCAAAGGCAAGATGGGCGCACGCGAGGCACGGCGGCTGGTGCGCGATTTTGGCGTGAAGGGTTTCAAATTCCACCCGACCATGCAGGGTTTCTATCCCAACGACCGCTCTGCCTATGTGCTCTATGAGGCGATTGCCGAGGAGGGCGCGATCACGCTGTTCCATACTGGCCAGACGGGCGTGGGTGCCGGCATGCATGGCGGCATGGGCATGCGGCTGAAATATTCGCACCCGATGTATCTGGACGACGTTGCCGTCGACTTCCCGGATATGCCGATCATTCTGGCGCATCCCTCCTTCCCCTGGCAGGAGGAGGCGCTGTCGGTCGCCAACCACAAGCCCAATGTCTATATCGACCTGTCGGGCTGGTCGCCGCGCTACTTCCCGCCGATCCTGGTGCAATACACCAACACGCTTCTGAAAAAGAAGATGCTGTTTGGCTCAGACTGGCCAGCGATCACGCCGGACCGCTGGCTGGCCGATTTTGAAAAGATCGACATCAAGGACGAGGTGCGTCCGATGGTGCTGAAGGACAATGCGGCGCGGTTGCTGGGGTTGTCCGCGTAGCCAGCTGCCGATCAATGCGCCTCGTCCCAGTTGTGGGCCGCCCGCGCGTCGACCTGTAGTGGCACTTTCATCGCCACCGCCGGCATTGGCGCGTTTTCCATCACATCGCGAATAATGGGAATTGCCTTTTCGACGTCATCCTTGGGCGCTTCAAAGATCAGTTCGTCGTGGACCTGCAGCAACATGCCGACCGAATCGAGTTTCGCCTTTGCCAGCGCCTCGTCCATGCGCACCATGGCGCGGCGGATGATGTCGGCGGCGGTGCCTTGCAGACGTGCATTGGTGGATGCGCGTTCGTTGAAGGCACGCACTGATGCGTTTGGCGAGCGAATGTCGGGATAGTGGATTTTCCGGCCAAAGATGGTCTCGACAAAGCCGTCGCGCCGCGCCGATTCCTTGGTCTCGTCGATATAGTCGCGAATGCCGGGAAACCGTTCGAAATATTTCTTGATGTATTCGCCAGCCTCCTCGCGCGGGATCGAGAGCTGGTTGGCGAGCCCAAAGGCCGAAATGCCGTAGATGATGCCAAAATTGATCGCCTTGGCGCGACGGCGGATTTCGGACGGCATGTCCTTAACCGGCACCTGGAACATTTCCGACGCAGTCATGGCATGAATGTCGGCCCCGTCGGCAAAAGCCTGCCTGAGCTGCGGAATGTCGGCAACATGGGCCAGCACGCGCAATTCGATCTGCGAATAGTCAGCTGAGATCAGCAATTTGCCGGGGTCGGCGACAAAGGCGGTCCTGATCTTGCGGCCTTCGGCGGTCCGCACCGGAATGTTCTGCAGGTTCGGATCTGACGACGACAGCCGGCCGGTCGTCGTGGAGGCCAGCGCATAGGATGTGTGCACGCGGTGCGTCTCAGGATTCACGAAGCCCGGCAGCGCGTCGGTATAGGTCGATTTCAGCTTGGTGAGCTGACGCCAGTCGACAATCTTGCGCGGCAGTTCATGACCTTCTGCGGCGAGATCTTCCAGCACCTGCGCGGAGGTTGACCATTGCCCGGTCTTGGTCTTCGCACCACCCGGCAACCCCATGCGGCCAAACAGGATATCACCAAGCTGTTTTGGTGAGCCGATGTTGAACTTTTCGCCCGCAAGCGCATAAATCTCGTCTTCGAGAAGCGCTGCACCCTGTGCAAGCTCACCGGAAAGCCGGCTCAGGATTTGGCGGTCGATCGAAATGCCGCGCTGCTCCATATTGGACAGAACCGGCACGATCGGCCGTTCAAGCCGTTCATAAACCGAGGCCAGACCTTCGGCGGCAAGGCGCGGTTTCAGCACGCGCCACAGGCGCAGCGTCACATCCGCGTCTTCGGCTGCGTAGGCGGTCGCCTTGTCGAGCGGCACCTGATCGAACGATACCAGTGATTTGCCCGAGCCCGCGACATCCTTGAAGGCGATGGGTTTGTGGCCGAGCCATTTTTCCGACAGCGCGTCCATGCCATGTCCGCCGCCGGTGCCCCCGTCGAGCACATAGGACAGCAGCATCGTGTCATCGAACGGGCGCACATCGACGCCGTGACGGTTCATCACCACGAGGTCGTATTTGAGGTTCTGCGCGATCTTCAGGATCGACGCGTCTTCAAGCAGCGGCTTTATGATGGCAAGCGCCTCGCGAACGGGAATCTGGCCTTCGACCAGCCCGCCGCCGAGCAGATCGCCGACGCCGGAGCGATGGCCGACGGGCACATAGCAGGCCTTGCCGGGCGCGGTCGCGAGCGAAAAGCCGGCAAGATCGGCCTGCATCGGGTCGAGCGAGGTGGTTTCGGTGTCGAACGCAACGATTCCCACTTCCCGCGCCTCATCGACCCAGCGCTGTAGTTCGGCAGCATCGGTGACGCAGGCATAAGCGGATGTGTCGAAGGACTGGGGCTCGGCGGCGCGCGCGGCGGCAAGGGCGGCAGGGGTGCTACCCGCCCCTTGAGGGGGAGGGTCGGAGCGCAGTTCCGGGGTGGGGTGACCTTCACTCCCTCCCGCGGTGCTATGCGCCGCGACCTCCCCCCTCAAGGGGGAGGTTGGCGTTGCGCTTACGTCGGGTCCATGCGCATCGGTCAACTCAACAACAATCTCCGCCGGCTCCACCTCGGCAGCGTCGGTGCCGCTGGCTTCGGCCACGCGGCGGGTCAGCGTGGTGAATTCCATTGCTTTCAGGAATGCGATGAGTTTCGGCCCGTTCGGCGGCTGCAGGACGAAACCGGACAATGGCTCGACACCGGGCACATCGTCCTTCAGCCGCACCAGTTGACGCGAGATCAGAGCCTTGTCGCGGTTCTCGATGATCGATTCGCGGCGTTTCTGCTGCTTGATCTCGGTAGCGCGCTCCAGCAACGTGTCGAGATCGCCGTATTCTTCCAGCAGGAGTGCTGCTGTTTTCGGGCCGATTCCGGGCACGCCAGGCACATTGTCGACCGAGTCTCCGGTCAGCGCCTGCAGATCGATCATCTTTTCCGGCGGCACGCCCCATTTCTCGATGACTTCAGGGACTTTGATCTCCTTGTCCTTCATCGGGTCGTACATCGACACGTCCGGCCCGACGAGCTGCATCAAATCCTTGTCGGACGACACGATTGTGGCCTCCGCACCGGCCTCGCGCGCCATTCGCGCATAGGTCGCGATCAGATCGTCGGCTTCAAAGCCTTCCATCTCGATGCAAGGCAGGTCGAATGCGATCGTCGCCTGGCGGATCAGGCCGAACTGCGGCACGAGATCTTCGGGCGGGGCCGAACGATTAGCCTTGTATTCGGGGTAGAGTTCGTTGCGAAAAGTCTTGGACGAATAGTCGAAAATCACCGCAAAATGGGTCGGCGTGACGCCAACATCGGTGTTGCGGGCGTCCTGCATCAGCTTCCAGAGCATGTTGCAGAAGCCTGATACCGCGCCCACCGGCAGGCCATCTGTCTTGCGTGTGAGCGGCGGCAGGGCGTGATAGGCGCGGAAAATGTAGCCCGAACCGTCGACGAGGAAGAGGTGATCGCCTTTTTTCATGGTCGACAGGGATAGCGGTTCGTTCGCGCCGGGTCCATCTGTAAGGCGCTTGTTTGAGCAGCGAACGGCCGTGATTGCTGACAACGGCCGGACGGCACGATTCTCACGCGAACGTTACAAAGATGTAATGGGTAAATGCCCTTGAATAGCCACGTTCAAGGAACCAAATTGATGTCATCGGCATTGATAGCCGAGTTCGGTCTAAAGGCCCGTCCCCCGCCTCACACCGGACAGACAGCGGCAGCCTATCCCCCTCTCCGGGCTGCCGCTGCGTTTTGAGTAGGCCGCCGCGGTATCCCCCCTCCACCGTGGCGGCCGTTCTCATTTTTGGGGTGCCATGCGGCTTGTGGAGCAATTAAAGCATGTCGGGCCTTATCGGGCTCATTCTGCCGGCGAATCTTCGGGTCAAGGTCGAGGGCTTCGGCGATGATCGGGCTGGTGGCCCGGGCGAGCCGAAGACCGATGGAATTGCCCCGAACAGGCCCGGCCCTGCGGGTTTCGATTTGGCGGGCACCCGCTTTGTCGGACGGACTTGGCCGATGAACCACATCGACCTGCGCAGTCCTTCGTGTGGATCGCCTCGCCAAATCCGAAACAGAATGAATTCGTTAAGGCCCGACATGCTTTAGGCCATGATGCCGAATGGCTGCGGCGACCGTTCGGCATCATGGTTTTCCGGCAATCAGGAGGGGATGCGATCGCCGGTTGTTCTGGGCAAACGAGTCAGTCTGGCATTCGCCGCCGAGTGTTGCCTTTCGGCTCAGCTCTTGCGCCGAAAAGGCAGTTCGACTTCCGGACCGATCGGACAAATGTAGGGCGTCGCCTTGGTGCGGCGGGCAAACTCTTCTTTGGCAGTGGCCAGAAGACTTGGATTGTCAAACAACGCCGCCCCTGATCCCGCCATGGCCCGGGCGGCGAACACCATGCCGCGATGAGCGATGCTCGATTTGCCCTGCGCAACGAACTGCCAGGTATGGAATGGTGTACCGAGTGCATGGCTCGCCGCGAAACATTGGGCAAGCGGTGTCTGCCAGCTGACATCGCCGACATCCGTCGAGCCGGGCAGAACCGCATATTCTGGCGGCATCGGCAATACGCCGTCCGCCAGCACCGGCACATCTACAGGCTTTTCGGCGCAACCCATGGTATAGGCGGCCGAGATGTCGCCATTGCTGAGGGTCGCCTGGATCTGGCTGGCGAATTTCTCATCTGCCGCGTCGAAACCACTACCGCCGATCCGCTCCATCTGATCCTGCATCAATTGGTCAAGAACCGAATTGCGCAGGAGGTTCGAGCACGCCTTGTCGACCACCACCTCGAGTGTGGTTTCAGTCATGTGGGCAGCACCCTCAGCACACTTCTTCACACGCTCGAATAGTTCCAGAACGCCGTTCAGATCGGGAGAGCGGACGAGATAGAGCGCCTCAGCATGGTCCTGCACCACATTGGGCGAGATGCCGCCGCCATGGGTGATCGCGGCGTGTATGCGCGCTTTTTCGGGCATGTGCTCGCGCAGATATTGAACGCCGATGCTGGTAATTTCCAGCGCATCAAGCGCGGAACGGCCAAGCTCGGGGCTTGCCGCCGCATGGGCAGCACGACCTGAAAAGCGGAAATAGGCCTGGATATTGGCCAGCGAATTTGACGGGATCACCGTATTGAATGAGCCGGGATGCCAGCTGAAGGCAGCGTCGATGCCCTCGAAGACACCGGCACGCACCATGAAGGTCTTGCCCGAACCGCCTTCTTCGGCGGGGCAGCCATAGTAGCGCACCCGCCCTGCAATTCCCTTCATGCGCAAATGATCCCGCAGGGCAGTTGCGGCGAGCATGGCGCCCGCCCCCAGCAGATTGTGCCCGCAACCGTGGCCATTACCGCCGTCTTCGAGCGGCCGCTTCTCGGCAATGCCGGCCTCTTGTGAAAGGCCCGCCAATGCGTCGAATTCGCCTAGGAACGCGATGACCGGCCCGCCTTCACCCCATTCGGCCATGAAGGCTGTCGGGATGTCGGCAAGGTTGCGCGTCACAATGAACCCCTGTTCTTCAAGAAGGGCAATTTGCACAGCGGCAGATTGCGTCTCTTGATAGCGCAGTTCAGGCGTTGCCCAGATCAGGTCGCTGACCTCTAGAAATGCGGGCTTGAGGCCTTCGATCAGACGGTCGGTGTCCACGGTTGCGTTCATCGTTGCTTACCTCGCCTTGGCGGTCGACCCGCCTGGCGCAACCTTGATGAGCGCGGTCAGCCAGAAGCCGATGATGCACGCCACCAGCACGGCCGCGCCAACGCCAGCCAGCGAGATCGGCCCATATTGAACCGCAAGCCCTGCCAGGATCGGCAACAGGACGAAACCTGCGACCGTATTCATGGAATAGGCCAGCGACCCATCGCGCATTGCTGCGGTCTTGAAGTCAGGATCAACGATCTTCAGCAGCAGAAGCCCGGTCAGGAAGACACCGGAGGCTGTGCCAAAGGTCAGCAGCGCTCGCTCGTATGGTGCCGTAGGGAACAGTCTGCGCACAGGCAGGAAACAGATCGCGACCGTACCCAGGAAGCCGATGACCGCCGTCACAATGATCGGCGTGGCAAAGGACAGCACGCCCTGAACCGGCATAGAGACCAGCGCTGCGACGATGGCAAAGTCGGTCAGCGACGACGCGATCTTGCCCTTGACACCCGGATCGACCAGCCAGGCGATGTTGAGTTTGTTCATGATGATCCAGACGATCCACATCAAGATGATGGCGTATGCCCAGACCGGCACCGCACCAACGATGGGAAGCTGCATCGAGCGAACCCAGCCACGAACCAGGATCGCAAGACCCGCACCGGCGAGAATGAGCGCAAGATTGAATGCCAACACGTCGATCGACGTGGAGATCGTGGTTTCCGAACCTGCAGAACGGCGCTTGGCAGCGTCCGGCTCCAGGCCCGTGAGCCACGATTGAGGCAGGCTGTCCGTGTCAGCCGAACCTTCCAACAGCTTGCGGTTGTTGAGGTAGCGGATGATCGCGATGCCCACAATGATGCCGCCGAGCAAACCGATTGTCGCGTACGTGACCGCGACACCTTGCGCGATTTCCCAATATTCCAGACCCATGCCGTTCAGCATATTGCCGATAACACCGGCCGTGCCGTGACCGCCGGAAAAGCCCATCGGCATTTCGAGGCCAAAGGTAGCGTAGATGCCAAGATTGGGCATTGTCGTTGCAAAGACAGCGCCCACCGCACCGCCGACAACCAGCTGGAATGCAAAAAGCGCGAGCATCAGAAAGGCCATGTTGAAGACGTTGCGCGCCGTCGCACCGCCCTCACCGCCTTGCGACAGCTGGATGCCAAGCGGCACCGAGGCCACGACCGGGATGATCAGAATTCCCGGCAACAGGCTGTACATCTTGATCCAGTCAGCCGGATATTGCACCGGCGTGAGATCGCCCCAGATCTGCGGCCCGATCAGCAGGCCCACAGTACCGCCGATGACTGAAGCCGGTATGAACAGTTTCTGCAACCATCCCAGCTTTGCTCTCAATACTGTGCCTACCAGCAGAAACACGCCCAGCAGCGCAAATGCCTGCAGGACATTGGACATGGATGCTCCAGTCATGGTCTCTTTCCCCTCCCAATCGCGATCCCGCAGCGAGCTTGCGCCGGACCCCTGCCGAAACATTGAGGATTTCAACCTGTCAAAGAAGTGATATTGTTGTTGCTACCTATTACCATTTAGTAATACCGATGATGTGCAGTTGTGGAGGTCTCACTGGACATTTCAAATTTTCTCCGGAGCCACCTCAAGATCCGGCATTTGCATGTCGTCATCATGCTTGACGAGATGCTCAGCGTCAGCCGCGCAGCAGAACGGCTGAATGTGACCCAGGCAGCCGTGTCGCGAACGCTCGCTGAAGTGGAGGCCGGTTTCGGCTTTGCGCTGTTTGAACGTCACGCCCGGGGTCTGCGCCGCACCGAGCAAGGACGGGAAGTGATGCGCGCCCTGCGCAAGATTATCGACGAAATTTCGGCACTTGAAGGACTTGCGGGCCAGTTCAACACGCTCAGCCGGGGTGAGGTCAGAATCGGGATGCAAGCCTATTCACTGATCGACCAGATTGCCGCGCTCGTTGTCGGCTTCAAGGCGGATTATCCAAATGTGAACATCCGTTTGCGTGACGGCATCTTGCCCGACCTGCTGGAAGATCTGCAATATGGGCGGGTCGATCTCGTCTATGGCCGCATTAGCGACAGGCTTCCCGGCAACGGGCTGATCGCGAAGATCCTCTCTCCCGTCGAGATTGCAATTGTCGCCGGTCCGGACACAGAGCCGCCCCAGGAGGATCTTGAAACGCTGATGCGACGGCCCTGGGTGCTGCCGGTGAGCGGCACTCCGATGCGTGACGAGTTCGACCGCCTGCTGATACAGGCAGGTCACGACCAGCCATCGGATTGCATCGAGAACAACAATCCGCAACTCATCGCCGAAGTCGTTCGGATGAGCGATCGGTTGGCGCTTTGCCCGGCACCGATGGCAGAAATCTGGGTGCGCAGCCTGGGTTTGCAGCGCTTTGCGGTTCCTGGCGGCATGTCGAGCGAACCGCTTGGCATCATCTACGCCGACCGGAACGCACCATCGCCGGCAGTTGCGGCGTTTCTTGAGCGGCAGTTGAAGTCTGAGCTACCCGCACTCCGGAACCAGTAAAGCGATCAATTCCCCAAAATGCCCGGCAGGCGCAGCCCCTTCTCGCGGGCGCAGTCAAGCGCGATGTCGTAGCCAGCATCCGCGTGGCGCATGACACCGGTCGCGGGGTCGTTCCACAAGACGTTTTCCAGCCGCTTTGCCGCTTCCGGCGTGCCATCTGCGCAGACAACCATGCCAGAATGCTGCGAGAAACCCATGCCGACGCCGCCGCCATGATGCAGCGACACCCATGTTGCGCCTGAGGCGCAGTTGAGCAGCGCGTTGAGCAGCGGCCAGTCGGAAACGGCGTCCGAGCCGTCCTTCATTGCTTCCGTCTCGCGGTTGGGCGACGCGACCGAGCCGGAATCAAGGTGATCGCGGCCGATGACGACAGGGGCTTTCAGTTCACCCTTGGCAACCATCTCGTTGAAGGCGAGGCCAAGGCGGTGACGGTCACCAAGACCTACCCAGCAGATACGCGCCGGCAGGCCCTGGAAGGCGATGCGTTCACGCGCCATGTCGAGCCAGTTGTGCAGATGCGTGTTGCCTGGCGTCAGTTCCTTCACCTTGGCGTCGGTCTTGTAGATGTCTTCCGGGTCGCCCGACAGCGCTGCCCAGCGGAACGGCCCGATGCCGCGGCAGAACAGCGGCCGGATATAGGCCGGCACGAAGCCGGGGAAGGCAAAGGCGTTCTCGAAACCCTCATCCTTGGCGACCTGGCGGATATTGTTGCCATAGTCGAGCGTCGGTACGCCGTCGTTCCAGAACGCAACCATCGCCTCGACATGTTCGCGCATCGAGGCACGGGCCGCCCTTTCGACAGCCTTCGGGTCGCTTTCGCGCTTTTCGCGCCATTCGGCCATGGTCCAGCCTTTCGGCAGATAGCCATTGAGCGGATCATGCGCCGAGGTCTGGTCGGTCAGCATGTCGGGGCGGATCCCGCGACGATGTAGTTCCGGCACGATCTCGGCGGCATTGCCCAACAGACCGACCGACTTTGCTTCACCGGCTTTCGTCCAGCGGTCGATCATGGCGAGCGCTTCGTCGAGTGTTGTCGCCTTTTCGTCGAGATAGCGCGTGCGCAGGCGGAAATCGATCGAGTCGGGATTGCATTCAATCGCCAGGCAGCAT
>Ga0209572_1002003_pt1 | contig 10848 bp, 8 predicted proteins | sample EBPBio232012_DNA_FD_185867 | JGI IMG/M metagenome (GOLD analysis project Ga0209572, IMG submission 185867) | Wastewater treatment Type I Accumulibacter community from EBPR Bioreactor in Madison, WI, USA - Reactor 1_1/23/2012_ DNA (SPAdes)... | ecosystem: Engineered > Bioreactor > EBPR >...
GACTGAAAAGCAACAGGATACGATAGTTAAACATATACAAATATAAGCCGGATGAATGGCAAAATTGAATGTATTGAAATTAATGGCGAAGGGCTTCACGTTTAGCATGAAAAATGCGGGCAATATTGGCTGCCCGGGCAAGTGCCTCTGCCGCAATTTCACCCTCAAAATGGGCATTGATATTCTGCTCAAATAAAAGAACCCAACGGTTAAAATGGGCTTCAAAAATGGGCATACTTGCATGTGGCACAAACGGGGCTCCCTGATAGGTATGTTCATGCAACAGCAAAGACTGCCAAAAGCGATACATTTTTTCGAGGTGCTCGGGCCATTTATCGCCTATACGGTCATTAAAAATGGGACCGATTAACTCATCTTCCCTCACCAGTGCGTAAAAACTGTCAACCATGAAACGAATATCTTCCATTGATTTGATTTCTCTTTTCATAGCGTCCATAATTGTCCTAATTTGTTTGCAAATATACGAATAGCAAGTTTTCCGGTTCATAAAATCCATCCCCCGAACGGGGTATTTTAAGTAATCGTTATCTTTACGGCATGAAGCTGAAAACACTCATCCGGGAGCTTGAAAACTGGGCACCTCCCGCCTATCAGGAAGCATATGACAACAGCCGTTTGCTTACCGGCCATTCTGAAATGGAAATTACGGGCGTTTTAATCAGTTTAGACTGTATTGAATCGGTTGTGGATGAAGCTTTGGCCAATAACTGCAATGTGATTGTGGCCCATCATCCCATTCTGTTTTCAGGCATCAAAAGCCTTACCGGCAAAAACTACGTGGAACGCACACTCATAAAAGCCATAAAAAATGATGTAGCGATTTACGCCATCCATACCAATTTAGATAATGTAATCAGCGGCGTAAACCATAAAATTGCCGAAAAAATTGGGCTTAAAAACACTAAAATTCTGGCTCCGGCAACCGGCAAACTGATGAAACTGGAAACCGCCTGCCCCGAAGAAGCCGTTGAGCCTATTAAGCAGGCCGTTTTTGAGGCCGGGGGCGGAAATATCGGAAATTACGCCGACGGCTGGTTTGGCGTTCAGGGCACGGCCGGATTCAAACCCAAAGCCGGAGCCAACCCAAGTATCGGTAGTATTGACCATTACATGAGCAAGCCCGAAATGAAGCTGGAATTTGTGTTTCCATCACAGTTACAGCAAGGCATTTTACAGGCACTTAAAAAAGTACATCCCTACGAAGAATTTGACTACAAAATCATACGCCTTGAAAACACCAACCAGGAAGTGGGTGCCGGATTGGTAGGCGACCTAAGTATGCCCGAAAATACCGATGATTTTTTACGGCGCATAAAATCGGTTTTTGGCTGCGGGGTAATAAAATATTCGGGTAAAAAACCGGTAAAAATTAATAAAGTGGCCTTATGCGGCGGTGCCGGATTCTTCCTGCTCCAAACAGCCCTATCGGCCGGTGCCGATGTGTATATTACGGCAGATGTAAAATATCACGATTTTTTTGATGCCGAAAACCGCATCCTCCTTGCCGATATAGGCCATTATGAAAGTGAACAGTTCACCAAAGAACTTATTGCTGATAAGTTAAGTGCCGCTTTGGGTGACTTAACCCTCTTGGTAAGCAATACCGATACCAATCCTGTTAATTATCTCTAAACGGTATTAATTCAAGCTCAGGCCGGTGATGCATTTTACCGTTTGGTAAGAAGCCGTTTTGGGGTTGTAAATTTCCTTTTCTACATACTGAACTTCTACATTGCGGTTCAGCAGTTTTTTTATGGAAGCTTCACCCATCAGCAGGTCATCTCCATAAAATTTTTCGAGCCAAATAAATTCTACCGTACCGCTGGTATTTGAGCGGAGTAAAAGGCGAAATAAATCATCCTGCTTAACTCCGGCAACAGCACCCTTATAGCTATCCGATCTCAAAGACGATGAACCCGTACTTTTTCGTTCTTCTACCTTTTCCATTACTTTTTCTCTGAAATCAGAATCTTCATCTTCCAACATTTTTGAAACCATTGAAAGAACCTCCGGACACTGAAAAGCCAGATAGGCACCCGTTTTTTCACTTATTTTTTCAAAATCCCCGGTTCTTTCCGTCTCATACCCCACTTTCATGAGAGCAGCTTTATGTGTACCCACATTTTCTAACAAACAAAAACCAAGGGCCAACTGCATGGATTCAGTTGATTTATCAAATGCCTTTTGTTTCCGCATACAGGTGCAAACATCATCTGCAAGTTTAGAAAACACATCCTGCGAAAAACCAGATACGGGTAATAAAAGCAACAAGAAAAACGAATAAAAGACTTTCATTTTCGAATATTAAATCACGAATATAATGGATTAGCTAAAAATAGCCGGTGGGTCTTGAAAAAAACAAACCTGAAAAATGAAATCCTTTTCAGAATCTGAGCGAAAAAGGCGACTTTTGCAACGAACGTATGAGCTATTTAGACGAATTAAATCCATCGCAGCGGGCGGCGGTTGAATGTATCAGCGGACCCAGCATGATTATTGCCGGTGCCGGTTCGGGAAAAACCCGGGTAATTACCTACCGTATCGTACACCTTCTCAACAACGGTGCCGATGCGTTTAATATCCTCACGCTGACCTTTACCAATAAGGCAGCCAAGGAAATGAAAGAGCGTATTGCGAAAATTACCGGCGAACACGAAGCCAAAAACTTGTGGACCGGAACCTTTCACTCCATTTTTTCACGGATTCTGAGAGTAGAAGCCGACAAACTTAATTTCCCCCAAAACTTTTCGGTGTATGATTCGGATGACTCGCGGAGTCTGTTGCGCACCATCATCAAAGAAATGAACCTGGATGAAAAAGTGTACAAGCCCAACGTTGTGCACAACCGCATTTCATCGGCCAAAAACAACTTAATTTCGGCCACGGCCTATGCCAAAAAGGACGACCTGGTGGCTGATGACGTAGCTTCGGGCCGCCCCAAACTGGGCGAAATTTACCTCAATTACCAAAAACGCCTGTTTAAATCGGGTGCCATGGATTTCGATGATCTGCTCTTTAAAACCTACGAACTTTTTGAGCGCTTTCCGGATATTTTATACAAGTACCAGCAGCGTTTCAAATACATTATGGTGGATGAGTACCAGGATACCAATTTTGCCCAGTACCTGATTGTAAAAAAACTGGCCGCCTTATTCGAAAACCTTTGCGTGGTGGGCGATGATGCACAGAGTATTTATGCATTCCGGGGAGCGAATATCCAAAACATTCTGAATTTTGAACGCGATTATCCGGATTTAAAAACATTTAAACTCGAACAAAATTACCGGAGCACCAAAACCATTGTAGAAAGCGCCAATACCATAATTGCCAAAAATAAGCATCAGCTCAAAAAAACGGTTTATACCGACAACGAAACCGGCGAGCGCATAGCCGTATTTAAAGCCCTTACCGATAATGAGGAAGGACGAATGGTGGCACAATCTATTTTTGAGGAACGTATGCTTTCGCAGGCCGGTAACCGCGATTTTGCCATTTTATACAGAACCAATTCGCAGAGCCGTTCCATGGAAGAGGCGCTGCGAAAAATGAATATTCCTTATCGCATTTATGGTGGAATCTCATTCTACCAGCGCAAAGAAATTAAAGACCTGCTGGCCTATTACCGGTTGGCACTGAACCCGAAAGATGAAGAAGCCATCAAACGGGTTATTAACTATCCCACACGGGGAATAGGTGCCACCAGCATTGAAAAACTGGTCATTCTGAGTGATAAGCATAATGTGGATTTATGGACGGTAATTGAAAACATTGGTAAAATGGAGGCCGACATGAATGCCGGTACCCGCAAAAAAATCAATGAATTCGGTATCATGATCCAGAGTTTCCGGGTGCTGGCCAAATCGGCCAATGCTTATGATGCCGCGCACCGGATTGCCGCTGAATCGGGATTGCTGAAAGACTTGTACAGCGACCGTACACCTGAAGGCGTGAGCCGTTACGAAAACATACAGGAATTACTGAACGGAATTAAAGAATTTACCGAAAACCAACCCACCGAAGAAGGGGAAATCATAACGCTGGACCGCTTCGTGGCCGATGTGGCCCTGCTAACCGATGCTGACAATGATGACGAGGATGACAAAGACCGCGTAAGCCTGATGACCATTCATGCTTCAAAAGGCCTGGAGTTCCCTTATGTGTATATTGTGGGATTGGAAGAAAACCTCTTTCCTTCGCAGTTATCGGTTACCTCGCGGGAGGAATTGGAGGAAGAGCGCCGCTTATTTTACGTGGCCGTAACCCGGGCCATGAAAAAAGTGAGCCTGAGTTTTGCCCAGAGCCGCTACCGATGGGGGCAACTCACCTACGGAGAACCGAGCCGTTTCTTAGCCGAAATGGACCAGAACGTGCTGGATATCCGCTTCATGAATAATTTTGGAGATGCATCCTTCTCGGCCGAAGCCGAAAGGGAACGGTACCAGAAACCGAGTTACAACTACTCGCCGCCTCCGGGTTTTAAGCCGAAAGAAGCCGCCGAAACCACCGGAAGAACAGCTCCCGAAGCCGGTGATTTTAAAGCCGACAGTCCGGACAGCATTACCGAAGGCATTGAAGTGGAACATGCACGCTTTGGAAACGGAACCGTTAAAAGTATCGACGGAAAAGGTACGGAGCGCTTGGCAACAATTGATTTTGAGGGGATTGGCGAAAAGAAAATCTTACTGAAGTTTGCCAAACTGAAAATTAAAAACTAAGTCTGTTTAGCAAATAAATCGCTTATAATGAGTTCAATTATAAGCCAAAACAGATAAACTGCCGGAGCATCCTTGTTTTTTCAAATAAACTCCTTATTATTGCAATGGAATTATAGCCAAACACACGAAGATTATCCCCTCGTGGCTGATATATATCCACTCTACAATTATTTTATGCAGTATAATACACAGAGAGCTAAATTAATTATTTCCGAGTACGGAAGAAATATTCAGGAAATGGCCGAACTGGCCTGCGAAATTAAAGATCGAGAAGAGCGCAACCGCGCCGCCAAGAGCATTATTCAGCTTATGGCCATCATGACGCCACAGGTAAGAGACGAAGAAAACTACGAACGCAAACTTTGGGACCATTTACATACCATTGCCCATTTTGAGTTAGATGTGGATTGCCCATATCCCATGCCGGATCCGGGAGCCATCAAACCTAAAGGGAAAAAACCCAATTATCCGAAACGTAAAATGCGTTATGCCCACTACGGAAACATTGTGGAAGGATTCATCAAAAAAGGATCTGAATTAGAAGAAGGGGAAGAAAAAGACGCTCTGACGGAAATTGTGGCTAACATGATGAAGCGCAACTACTTAAACTGGAATAGAGATTCGGTGAATGATGAAATGATTAAAGAACAATTAGTTGACCTTTCTGCGGGTAAAATGAAAGTACGTGAAAACTTCCGTTTGATGAGCACCTCAGAAATACTGCAACAAAATAAAAGTAATGCACAGGTTTCAAGCCAGCAAAACAAAAACATCACAAATGCGAATAATCCCAGCAAAAAGATGTTTAAGATGAAGAAGAAACCAAAAGGTAGATATTAAACAAAATACAAATTTTCAAAAGAGGTTCGATTTCCGGGCCTCTTTTTTTTGTGTAATCCAATTTAATATTTACATTTGAATATACTCCTCTTCAATATGAAAATCAGTTATTTACCCTTTCTGATGATTTTGTTTATTTCTCTAAACGGGAAGGTATTCTGCCAACAGGCAGCGCAACTCATACAAACAGGAGATTCATTAAACCAACTCAACAATCCGGCAGCACTTGATTATTTCAGCAAAGCATACGCGGCAGCAGAAGTTGAGGGTAAATACGATTTACAGTTTTCGGCATTGTACAAAAAAGGAATCTATTTTGATATTACCGGTAAAGGAGACAGTTCATTATTCTATTTTGAAAAATCAAGTAATCTGGCCATACGGAATAAAAAATGGCTTGATGTGGCCAGGGCCAGAAACAGCAAAGGGGTTGTAGAATTCAGAGCCGGAAATTATACTAAATCCCTTTCTCATTATTTTGAAGCCCTAAAAGCAGCTGAAATAGCAAATGACAAAGCTTTTACGTTTAAGGTTAACAATAACATTGGCCATGTATATTTTTATATTGATCCAATAAAGGCCTCCATTTATTATAACAAAAACCTGATACTGGCCAGAGAACAGGGTGACTCTGCCGGCGTAAGGGAATGTTATATGAATTTGGGAAACGTATATAACAATTTAGAAAATTGCGAAAAAGCACTCGAGTTTTATAATTTATCCTTAGATAAAAATAACATTGAAGAAAATGTATATGCCCGAGCCCATATTTTGCAGAACATGAGTGTTTGCGAAAATAAAATGGGAAACTATGGGCAAGCCGAGATTCATCTGAGGGAATCATTGCGCATATTTGAGTCTATGGGTGATAAAGAAGGCATTGCCCAATCGTACGTGAATTTAGGGAACCTACTGATTGACACTAAAAAATATGCAGAGGCCAACAGGTACCTAAGTGATGCATTAGCGCTTTCTCTTGAAATTAACTCAAAAGAAGGACAGCGCTATTCATTAGAAGGTTTGATTACCATAGATTCAACCCTTAAAAATTATAAACAGGCATTTATACATGCTTCCATGCTGGCCGAAATAAAAAATCAATTGCTCAATACCGAAATTGCCGGACAAGTTGCCAAAATGGAAGCCGTGTACCAAAACGAGAAGAAACAACTTCAAATTGAAAACCTCAATACTCAGGCCCGCCTACAAGAAGAAGAAATTGAAGGCAAAAACATAGAACTAAAATTACAGAACTTTCAAAAAATTGGGTTCGGAGTAGGCTTTGGAATTGCCCTATTACTCGCCGGAATCGTTTTTTTTGCATACCGGCAAAAGCAAAAAACAAATCATACACTCAATAAGAAGAATCAACTTATTCAACAGGCTTTGGAAGAAAAAGAGCTGCTGATGAAAGAAATACACCACCGGGCCAAAAATAACCTACAGGTGGTGTCGGGACTGCTGAGTCTGCAAAGTACCCGCATCAGTGATGAAAAAAGCAAAGATGCCATGCTGGAAGCCACTAACCGGGTAAAATCAATGGCACTAATTCACGAGCAGCTCTATCAACCCGGCGCACAAACCGACATCAATATCAAAACCTACCTCGAGGACTTAACCGAAAGTTTATACCAAAGTTATAACCTGAGTGGAAGTGCAATTGAAGTAAACAAAAATATTGAAGACCTGAAACTGGACGTGGACGTGAGCATTCCGCTTGGAATTATTGCCAACGAGCTGATGTCAAATGCCTTCAAACACGCTTTTGATGCAAACAGACCCGGAAAGTTAACCTTGAATTTATTTTCCCAACAGGAAGAAATCGTACTGGAAGTGATTGATAACGGCCTCGGCGTGCCCGAGGGATTCGATTTCTCGAAAGCAAAATCATTTGGCATGCGCATGGTGCATTCCCTGGCTAAAAAAATACATGCAGTCATTCATTATGTTCCTGCAAAAGGCACGTATGTGAAGGTTCAAGTTCCGGTAGGCGGAAAAGTAAACGTAACTTCGCAGGCCACTTTCCAGCTCTGCAGATAAGAACCGGTGTATTGGGGAGAATCAGTACACACTTCATTAATGGTATCCGTAACCATGAGTTCGGGGTCAGTAACGATGCAGTAATAGCATTTGGGTTTACACGAAACCAGCAAAGAAGCTGTTGTGAAAACACATGCAAAAATCAATACCAAACCTTTTACCGAATACCCCATGGATTAGTATAACGTATTATTGGCCCGAAAATTTTTCTACAATCTCCGGAGCTATACCCATATTACTGAAACCACCGTCGTGATAGAGGTTTTGCATGGTAATCATTTTCGATAAATCGGAAAACATGAACACGCAATAATCGGCACAGGCATCAGCGGAAGCATTGCCCAACGGCGACATTTGATCGGCATAACTAAAAAATGCATCAAAACCGCCCACACCGCTTCCGGCCGTTGTTTTGGTTGGCGATTGTGAAATGGTATTTACACGTACTTTTTTTGTTTTGCCATAATGATAGCCCCAGCCCCTGGCGATGCTTTCCAACACCGATTTGGCATCGGCCATATCACCGTAATCAGGGAATATGCGTTGAGATGCGATATAGGTAAGTCCGAGGAAACTTCCCCAGTCATTCACTGCATCCATTTTGTGGGCCGTCTGAATCATTTTGTGAAATGAAATGGCCGAAATATCAAGTGTTTTATTGAAAAAATCGTAATTGAGATCGGTGTAAGGCTTTCCTTTACGCACATTGGGCGACATACCGATGCTATGAAGCACGAAATCAATTTTTCCGCCCAGATAATCCATACTTTCTTTGTACAGGTTCTCAATGTCTTCGAGCGAAGTGGCATCGGCGGGAATTACTTTGGTATTGCACTCTTCGGCCAGTTTATTTATGGCTCCCATGCGCATGGCCACGGGCGCATTGGTCAGTGTAAAGGTGGCACCCTGCTCTTTACATTTTTGGGCCACTTTCCAGGCTATGGAATTTTCATCTAAGGCTCCGGTAATGATACCGCGTTTACCCGCTAATAATTGATTTGCCATAAAATCTGTTTAATTCAATAATTACAAACTTAATAAAAAAAGCATTAATGCTTTTTCTTAATTCGTGCAATGGCTGCCATACCGCTTCCCAGCACCATCAAAATACATCCAATCCACAACAAATTAATACCTGGAAACACAATGGCCTTCATGATTATGAAGTCATTAGCCGCCGCATCCACTTTCTGCATGACCGAAACTTCAACTTTTCGGGCTTCGGGATTGATGGAAAGTAATTCAATTTTAACCCCGGTTTCTTCGTTCAGGGCCGGATACGATTCGTAAGCATTATTCACGATGGCCAAACCCGGATTCAGGTTGTAACGGTTGCCTTTCGTATCACCGATTACAAAAAGACCCTGCAAATCGAGGCGCAATTTATCGGACGCTACCGTGGTATCAATTTTTGATAAGGATTTCAACCCATTAAACACAATGAAACTATTCAGGGTATACATGGTGTCTCCATCCTCAATTTCGTGGTGCATGATTTCCTTAAACTGATCAGTCATCTCCTCGGGTTTCGGACTGTTTGGATCGGCCTCGGCCAATAATTTGGTGATTTTTTCCGGCTCCACATAGGTAAGGTGGGTGTATATGTCGCTACCTATAAAATGGCGTGTAGAAGGCTCTGCCACGTTTCCGAAACGCGGATTGGTCTGAAGAACCGGAAACAGTGTGAAGGCTTTCTCTAAAGCTCCCGCTTCATTTTTGGTAAAATAATCAACCGCAAAATAGAGGTTTATGCCATCCACTGAATCTTTACGGTAGGTTACCATATACTCACCCATGGGAACGGTATCGCCTTTATGAAGCAGAATATTTTCGTTATTCTTGAATTCTTCATTCAGGGCCTCTAAGTTTACCACGCCCGACTTATTTTCAGAAATAATTTTCTTGTGTCCGGCCGAAACCAGTGAACCCAGTAATATCAGCGCAAAACCTATATGAGCCACCGAAGGTCCGGCGAAACGCCATTTGAACTTCACAAAAGCAGCCAGATAATGGAAATTGGACGAAATGGCGAACACCGATGTAAACAGCAGCAAGAAATAAAACGGACGGCTAAACATATCCGTTAACGATAAGGCCAGAATGCATACCAATACCGTAAACAAGACCGAAATCAGCATATCCTTCAGCCATTGTTTCATGGGCGTTTCGCGGTAGCGGAAAAACTGCCCAACTCCCATAAGCAAGGCAATCAATACGGCAAAAGGAATTTGCCAGGCATTATAAATTTCAATAACTTCAGATGATGAAGTGATATTTTTGGGGAACAATTCTTTTAATCCGGGTACTTCGCCGAAGGCTTTACCAAAGGCCGGAAGTGATGTTTCTACAATAATTTGGAAGGCCGATAGCAATAGCACCAAAGCCCCCATAAACATCCAAAATTCACGGGAGGAAAAACCGTCTTCTTTTTCACCCTGCGGAAAATATTTCCTGAAATTAAGCACCAGCAGAAAGATGGAAAAACCGGCAAACACCAAATAACCGATGGTTACATAAACATTAAAACCTAAAATTACCGTAAGGGCAAACAAACAAACCGTAAGCAGCACATAGTTATTCCGGAGTTTTTTGTTGTAGGTAAATATAACAATGGGTAACCAGGCAAAAAAGAGCAGGTAAAAAAGCAATTGACCGCTCATGCCCAAATCGGTAAAGGCATGTACGCTCGACTCGCCCAATACGCCGCTCCGGGTAAGGAAGGTTGAATATAAAATAAGAATAAACGAAAGTAAAATCAGGATAAAAGCCCAAAGCAGTGAAGTTCCTTTATTTCTAAAAACCAGCATGAGGTGTGCGCCACCAACCAGGGTGAGCCAAGGCACGAGGGAGGCATTTTCAACCGGATCCCAAGCCCAGAAACCACCAAAACTAAGCGCCTCGTAAGCCCATGCACCACCCATAAGAATACCCAGACCTAAAATCATTACCGAGAAGAATGTCCAAGGCAAGGCTGGCTGAATCCACTCATTAAACTGCCTGCGCCACAAGCCGGCCAGAGCAAATGCAAAAGGAATAACGGTAGAAGCAAAGCCCAAAAACAGCGTGGGCGGGTGAATGGTCATCCAATAGTTTTGGAGCAGCGGATTTAAGCCACGGCCATCTAATTTGGAGAGGTATTCGGGCAACCGCACAAAAGGCATATTGCGCATCGTTTCATGTTCACGCAGGAGAATGAACGGATTGGCGCCCAATTTAAAATCTACAAAAGGCA